>Ga0315338_1000146_pt1 | contig 308436 bp, 284 predicted proteins | sample ASW8metaG_FD_204518 | JGI IMG/M metagenome (GOLD analysis project Ga0315338, IMG submission 204518) | Ammonia-oxidizing marine archaeal communities from Monterey Bay, California, United States - ASW #8 | ecosystem: Environmental > Aquatic > Marine > Coastal | place: USA: California | collected... | reverse complement strand
AACACCCAGGAGTTTTTCAGGACAAAGGTTTCGATATTGGTGACTTTGATCGCTTCGTTAGGGCCGATCGGGCCCTGGGGATCTGACATGACGGAATTCCTTTGTGTGAGTGTTTGGTGTGAGTTCAATGAATCAAAATATTTCTATCACATGCGGACTATCCGGGAACCAGACTGAGTCGACCACGTAGGCCACGGCCACACCCAGCACATAGCCTACGAGAATGCCCAGAAACAACGGCTGTGTTTTTCGGTACAGACCTACACCACCAAAACGCATCAGAAAAAACTTAATCAACCACGCCAGGAAAATACTGAACATAAAGTTCATGATCGGAGTGGACGCTCCTATCACGAATCCTATAGGGTTGAAGGGCCACCAGTAGAAAAAGACCCGCCCTGCCACGAGTAACATATTGATGGCTGCCCCGCTTAACAGAAAGATGATTTCCATTTCGGTGATACGGGTGGCATTACGCATCCAATTGATGATGAGATTATAGAAGAGAATGCCGGTATTGGTCAGGTTGATATTCAGATTGTCCGCCCCCTGCGTGTATCCGGAGTATATGACATACATGAGGGAGGTGACGACACTGACTATAAAAGCCATGTTGATCCAAAGGACCAACATGCGCCGGTTGGGCCAGATGTACTCACGCAGCCAGGCCACATGAGCAAGTCCGACCATCGTAAAGGTACGCCAGTTTCGGGCAAACGCATTGGTCAGTCCGAGACCGGTCAGCGTCGAACCGGTCATATTGGCGGATCCGACCATACCGACAGTAAAGGTATTCGCATTGATCGGAAGATCCAGATTGATCAGTCCCGCCTCCGCAATCACCCTGGCAAGGCCGATATAAAAAACATACAGAAAAAACAGAAATAGAACGGCGATAGGCAGAGTGAAGCCGATCGCATACAGCCAGGCGATCAGATAGGCGACCCCGGCGATCAGACCGAAAACAGCAGTCCGGTAAGAAAAGAGCTCCTCCTCATCCCGCAATTTGGTCTCCCGGCCGAAGGCATGACGGAAGACCTGTTTCAAATGGTCCCGCGCCATCCAGGCCCCCCAGAGAACGAACATGATCAGTCCCCCGCAGAATTGTATCGAAACAAGCCCACCGGGCACGATGGAAGTAGAAGGGGAAGAGATACCGAACTGGTTGAGCATACCGGTCTGAATAATACGGAAAAGTTGAAAAAACCAGACGCTGAAGAGAATTTCCAGATTAACAAAGAATGAAAAGCAGAGCACATAGGGGGCCAAACGGATATTTACGGGCGGGAAGGTCGGATCAATGATCAGGCTTACCGTCGGATTGATGGGGATGCGAGGTAAAACTTCCCAGAAAGAGACACAGTTCCATATCATAATCGCAAAGGTGATTAAAAAGCCTGTTTGGAAAATACGGTTACGGTATAAACGGGGTATGCTTGAACCGTCATCATCCATCTCTATCAGGCGCAACACCACCTCTCCCATGGGAAAACGCAGTCGCTCATGTTCTATCCATTGTTTCCTGAGCATGACGATCAGGCAAGCCCCGACAAGCAGAAGCACCCCCATCGCCGACATCCACCAGAAGAGGGGCAAAACCCAGACATGCCACGGAATGGACCGGCCGGAGGGCAAGCCGGCGAAGAAATCTGAAACCTCACCGTTATCATTGGACAGAACCAGCCATCGCGGTAGGAATTCATAGAAGTGTTCCACCCACTGGTTTTCCGGGCTGGCGAAATAACCGGGCGCCGCGATGAGACTGATCAGGTATCGGACCATACCCCAGTCCGGCACCGTCGATGCAACCAGCCCCATACAGAAAATGGTGACCAACTCTGATGTGGTCAACACATTCGAGGTGGTTTTCAGTCGCAACAGAAGGTTCGGAAAGAGAATCAGTAAGAGAAACGGCACCAGCAGACAGAGCGGTATCTGGGTACGGGTGATATAACTATAGTTCATCTGTGCGGAAGCATACTGTCCCCACAGACTGACAATCACGGAGAATATGAGACCGATCAGGACCGTCCGCATCATAATCGGTTTTGAAAGGGAGTCCATCGTCTTTGTTGAGTATGTATTCATAGGTCAAATGGAACGTCTGATATTTGGTGATGGCATAAGCCGGTTTTGATATTGTACATCTCGTCTGTGGCAATGAAAAGGTCTATCTTGAAAAGCAAGCGGACAGTCTGTTCTCGATACATATCATGCCTCTTGAAGTGAGCTGATCTGTGTTAACCTATATCAAGACGATACAGACTCTGAACAAGTCGTTAAGGTTGTCATCGAAAGGGCTGTTGAAAATCGGATCAGCAAGGCATGCAGCAGCCCAGGTTCATAGAGCGACCCCATCAACGATAATAACAGGGAAGGATTGACAGAGAATACGGGGCTGTTATATTAGAATGATTTTAAACCCATGACGATCTGGTGTCAGATGGTCACAGCGATACTTCCTTAACCCAGCAGGCCTGCGGGTTTCTTGTCGACAACATCAACGACAAAGAGGATACTGAGATAATAAAGCTCGCGAACGGCATTGTCCTCTGCCAAGGGAACTTCACCCTGATGACGGATGATCTACGTTCCGTTATGAGGCATTTCGGTGAGCAGGACAGAATTTATTTTGTGCATTTTCGCGATGTGCGTGGCACACCCGCAAAGGTTACGGAAGCTTTCCACGACGATGGACAGACCGACCTGGCGGCTGGTCTACGCGCCTACCGTGACGTCGGTTACGACGGGGGGTATCGCCCGGATCATTGTCCGAAGATGGGTGACTAAAATTTCAGGGATGATCTACGCCTTGCACACTTGTTGGCCGTAGGTTATTTTAAAGGACTGCGCGAAGCGGTTTATTCGAAGCCGCTCAAAGCGGTATCTTGAAAAAAGTGGTGGGGGGCAGTGGATATACACTAAAGGGGCAATCAGGCAGGGCGGGATCTGGTTCGGATCCGGCGGTCCTCATGGTACCGGCAGCGGAGTTGTTGGCTATGACGGCTGAATATTTTGATGGACGGGGGCAGGAGAGCGTGTTATTTTTCTGGGGTGAATGGGATGTTGCGTTTTTTGTTGAGTTTACCTGAAATTACATAGTACACGACAAAAAAGTAAAAAGGGGGGCATCCCCTCAGGCCTTAAGCGGGGCCCCATAGTTTGTCGTGCTCTATGCTAAAATTACATGGGGACCATAGCGTTTATGTCAAATTTAGATAATTTGCTGGACAACAATGCTCTATGGGCGGCTAGGGTACAGGAACAGAGGCCCGGATTTTTTGAGAACCTGGCCCGTCAACAGACGCCCGAATACCTGTGGATCGGATGTTCGGACAGCCGGGTGCCGGCCAATCAGATCGTAGGTCTGGATCCGGGGGATATTTTCGTACACCGCAATGTGGCCAATCTGGTGGTGCACACGGATTTCAACTGCCTGTCGGTACTCCAGTACGCGGTGGAGGTCCTCAAGGTTAAGCACATCATCATCTGTGGCCATTATGGTTGCGGCGGTGTGGCTGCGGCCCTTCAGAACATGGAACATGGTTTGATCGATAACTGGCTTCGTAACATAAAAGATCTATACGAACAGCATGAGATGTTGTTTCGTGATATTAAAAGCGACGAAGAACGGGTTAATGCGTTGTGTACGTTGAACGTGATTGGACAGGTGTCTAACGTGTCGCATACCACCATCGTGCAGAATGCATGGAATCGAGGCCAGGATCTTTCGGTACATGGTTGGATATACAGTATCAAAGACGGCCTGATCAAGGATCTGGACAGCACACTGACCGGATCAGAACAGGTACCTGCGATTTACAGGTTGTCCGAGCCGGAATAGATGGTTATACGGAGGATAAAAATGAATTTGAAAGACAGATTCCGGACAAACGTGCGTGGCGACATTCTCGGTGGGCTCACTGCCGGAATCGTTGCCTAACCACTGGCGTTGGGCTTTGGTGTTGCATCAAGTTTGGAAAATGGAGCGGTCGCCGGTCTGTACGACGCCTTCGCTATCGGCATTGTCGCCTCGATTTTCGGCGGCACGCCCGCTCAGATCTCCGGACGGACCGGACCAATGACGGTTGTGGTCGCCGGTTTTGCGGCAGCACATACCGGCGATCCATCCTGGGTGTTTGTGCCGGTGGGCCTGGCGGGTCTCTTCCAGGTTATCATCGGCGTGTTGAAGCTCGGTAAATACATCAACTATATTCCCTACCCGGTCATCTCCGGTTTCATGAGTGGTATCGGGATCATCATCATCTTGCACCAGGTGTCACAGCTCATCGGGCAACCGGCCCTGAAGAGCCCGATTGAGGCGATATCGGTGTTACCGGAACAACTGGTTACAATGAACGTAATCGCCTTGCTTCTGGGTCTGGGCACGATGGTCATAGTCTACCTGGCGCCTTTAGTGATCGGAGCGGTTCCAGGGACGTTGGTCGGGCTGATTTTCATTACCACTCTGTCGGTGGTGTTCTCCTTTGACGTGCCGCGTATCGGCCATATTCCCAGCGGCGTTCCAAGCCTGCTGATTCCGCAGTTTGATTGGGCCATGTTCCAGATCATTGTGCTCCCGGCGCTTGCCTTAGCGGTTGATGGAAAAATGATGGAGCAGTGGTTCGATCAATTCTGCTGCCGGAACATCAACGAGATCAGCGTCCTGGTCGGCTGGCCGATTTCGACGAGCTGCAGGTAGGTTCATACCCTTTGATGAACGGTCTCAATCCATCGAACATTTCATCTGTAGGCCGGTCATTGATCCATTCATACGTTTTCACACAATCATTGAATCGTCTGGCCTCGCCGTCGATAGAGACCGCGATCTCTAAAACCTGATCGGGTTCTATCGTTGGAACGGGTATACTGACCGATTGCATGGTTGGCCTCCTGTGTTGATATTCCGATGTCTTGACTAAGGAGATGAACGAACATGAAAATTACTGAAGTGCAGACCATTCGGGTGGCCGTCATGCGCCATGGGGAGTTGGGGTATCTGGTGATCGTCAAGACCGATACGGGCATCAACGGTCTGGGCGAGGTGGCGGCCGATTGCCATCCATTGGCGGTGGCGCACTGTATCCGCAGCATGGAACTGACCGGCCGGGATCCGATGCGTATTGAAGCGTTCTGGCAGGAGCATCACCAGGGTCAGTTCTGGCGCGGCGGACCGATCTGGACCAGCGCCATCAGCGGCATCGAGCAGGCGTTGTGGGACATCAAGGGCAAAGCCCTCGGCGCCCCCGTCTACGATCTGGTAGGCGGCGCCCTGCGCGACCGGATCAAGCTCTATACCCACACCCGTTTCGGGACGGAAACGCCGGAAGAGTTCGCACAATCTGCGATAGAAGCGGTCGAAATGGGCTTCCAGGCCGTCAAATTCGATCCCTTTGGCTCTGCCTTACAACGGATGGACCCGGCCGAGATGCGGCTGGCCGCAGCCCGGGTGCGCGCCACCCGTGAAGCGGTGGGTGACGATGTCGACATCCTGATCGAGGGGCATGGCCGGCTCAGTCCCAACATGGCGATCCGCATGGCGGGACTGATGGAAGCGTACAACCCTTTCTTCTTCGAGGAACCGGTGCCGCCCGACAATGTGGCCGAGATGGCCAGGGTATCAGCCTCCATCAATATTCCCGTGGCGACCGGTGAGCGACTATACACCCGCTGGATGTTTCGCGAGCTGTTGGAATCGCAGGCGGCCGACTATATCCAGCCCGACCTGTGTCATTGCGGCGGCTTCAATGAGGGCCGTAAGATCGCCGCCATGGCGGAAACCTATCACGTGCGGGTGCTGCCGCACAATCCCAACGGCCCGATTTCGACCCTGGTGGGCGTCCACTTTGGCGCCTGTACCGCCAACTTCGAGATGCTTGAATATGCGCATCGTGATCCCGATTCGGTGCCGTTACTGCTGCATATGCCCGAGGTCAAAGATGGTCATATCGAGATCCCGACCCGACCGGGCTGGGGCGTTGAGGTGGACGAGACCGTGCTGGCGCAATTGCCGATGGAAACGGAATAGGAAGAATGAAAACCGACTTATCATGGCTGTCCCTCATCAGGATAATAAGGAGTCGTTTTTGCGTAAACTGACCGATGTACACATCAAAGAACTTGACCGGAAAGGCTTTATTATCGTGCCGGACTTCATCAACGGCCGTGAACTAAAAATGTTGCAGGCCGCCCAGCGGCGTGTTCTTCCGACCTGGGAAAAAATCAAGGCGAATCCTCCGCAGGACCAATCCGGAAACAGCCTCCTGACATGCTTTCCTCATGAAGAAATGGACCTCTATAAAGCCGCCATGAATGAAGAGAGCATCGCCTTTGCGCGTAAATGGCTGAAGACAGAGGCGATTCACATGCGGGTGGGCTGTTTGATCGCCCGCTATCCCGGTCACAGTGGAGGGGGTACCGGCTTTGATGATTCCGGTTTGCATATTGATAACGGCAATAACTCCTTATTGCCTTTGAGTGAAAATCTGCGCGAATTCGGTCAGATCGGCTTCTGGATTCATCTGGAGGATGTCGAAAAGGGCCAGGCCCCGCTACGGCTTGTTCCAAAAAATCATGGTGAAGATATGACCAGGTGCGTCCCCCTCGTGTGCAGAGCCGGCGCCCTCTGTATTTTTACTAATTATACCTGGCACAGCGCCAGCGCCTATACCAGCAAAGAGGGTCAGCGCTTTACCTGGGGGTACAGTTTCGGCCGGGCGGATCATTACTGGGAAGGCTTCAGACACTATACTCATCTGGGGAAAGGCGCGCCTGTATTCCAGCAGTTCATCGGCGGATTGACGGCCACACAGCGCGAGCTCTGGCGTTTCCCGCCAACAGGCCATCCGTACTATACGGAACAGACCCTGGCCTTGCTGGAAGAGCAATATCCGGGATGGGATTCGGATGAATACCGTACGACCATGTAATACCGATTGTTGAATTATGAATTATGAATTTTCTGTATGTTATAGAAAATTATACACGGGCTATAGTATAACAATTGGCATAAGAAAGAATGGCAAGCCGACATGGGCCATACCTGGGCGGGAAGCCCCGCGACGATCAGTCGGTTTCCTCAAATTGCCATCTCTGTACCCAGTACCGGTAGACCGGTACGCCCAGGCCGGTAATGCATAAGCCGAGCAACGAATGGCCGGGGTCGCTGACGACAATGGAGACGAAGAAGGTTACGCCGATCAGCACGAAAATGGCCGGGGTGACCGGATAGCCCCAGGTACGGTACGGCCTGGGTGCATCAGGATGGGACCGGCGGAAGAGAAAAATGCTGTAGGTATTGGTAATATAAAACAACCAGAGGGCGGCCGTCCGTGACGCGATAATCGTCTCCCACGATCCCAGAAAAACGATATAAACCGCAGCGCCGCAGGTCAGAAGAATGATAGCGTTCGAAGGGGTTTTATAGACGGGATGAATATGCGCCACCCATGAAAAGAACATCCCCTGCTTTGCCATGGCATAACAGAGACGTGGTCCGGTCATCAAATGCCCATTGACCGTACCGAAAGTAGAGACAAGCACCGCGATGGAGATAAAGGCGCCGCCTACCGGGCCGATAAGCTGCTGCATGGTGTCCGAGGCCACGCGCTCACTCTGTGCGACGCCGGTATTAGAGAGTACGAGGATATAAGCGACGTTGACCAGCAGGTAGACCACCATGGTGATGGCCAGACCAAGGATAATGGACAGCGGGACATTGCGTCTCGGATTCTTGATTTCTTCTGCAACGTATGTGGATGAGTCCCACCCGTCATACGCGCCGAACGCCGCCACCATGCCCAGGCTGATTACCCCGATTATACCCAGATTGAGGGTTTCGGGCTCAGGCCAGACCGGATTAAACTGGCCGAAGTCCGGGGTCATCGTGAGTGCAAATAATACAAGTACGCCCAGTCCGCCGACTTTGAGGAAGGTGGACAGATTCTGAATGAGTGCACCGAACCGGATGCCGAAATAGTTTATAAAACCCAGCATCACCACGGTGAATACGGCGACGCTACGCATCATCCAATCCGGATAGGGTGTAATAAAAAACCCCAGATACGTGGAGAATACAATGGCAATCGCCGCCATATTAGCAGGCCTGACCGCCAGCAGGGACGTCCATCCGAAAAGAAACGCCCAGAGGGGACCATACGCCTCTTTGAGATAGACGAACACGCCGCCCGCCCGCGGCATCATCCCGCCCAGCTCCGCATAGCTGACCGCCCCGCAGAACGACATCAGACCGCAGATCACCCAGACCAGAACCGTCAAACCGGAAGAATCCGTATACCGGGCGACGATACTCGGTCCGGCAAAAATGCCTGACCCGATGATCATTCCGATAATAACCGTCGTGGCAGAAACCGGACCGAGATCCCGTCTGAGTTCGGTTTCCGTGCTGAATGCATCGGATGATTTATCCGCAGGACGCGAAGCGCTCATACAGCTATCCCTTTCAGTCTAAAAGTATTACGCCATTAGTCTTATCCGCTATCAGGTTGGCTGCAAATCGTCTATCGTCTATTTGAAGCGTGGTATATATGGATATTGATTTAAAAATACCTGTACCAAACTTTTTAGTACAGGTATTTTTGAAAATATGGTCGCATTTCATCCTTCTATATTGATATAATGCTGGCTGCAAAGTTTGTCGCCGTACCCCAGTTGTGCGGTACCACGGGCGTATTAGCCAGTCGGGCTATCTCAACGATACGTCGGCCCCCGGTCAAGCCTCCCACCCATGACAGATCAGGAAGATATCATATAACCTCATCAGAGTATTGACATACAGCATTTATTATGGTATTGTCGGGCCAGTGATAAAATGCAAATAGCGCTTTGTATCAACAGAAAATGCCCAATATAACATGAGGATCAGAACAGGTTATGGACACGATCAGATTAGGTTATGTCGGCTGTGGATTTATGGCTCAGAAGGTTCATTTACCCAACTTTTCTTCTTTGCCCGGATGCAAAGTGGTCGCTCTGGCTGAGGTGCGCGAGGACCTGGGGCGGCGCGTACAAAAAAGGTTCGAGATTGAAACGTGTTACCGGCATCATCTGGACATGGCTGAAAACTCGGAGATTGATGCCTTTGCCGTATCGGCGCATTTTGCCGCCCAGGGGGAGATCGCCGGGGATTTGCTGTGCACAGGCCGGCCGGTTTTCATGGAAAAGCCCATGGCGGTGAGCGTCATCCAGGCTGAAGCCATCCTGGATGCTGCGAAAACGCCGGGCGCGCGGCTGATGCTGGGGTACATGAAACGCTACGACGCAGGTAATGAGTTGGTGAAGGCCACCCTGGATCAGTTTCGGTCATCCGGAGAAGCGGGACCTATCGTCTATGCGCGCGCGCACGGCTTCTGCGGCGATTGGATCTGCGGATTGGACACGCCCATGGAGACGTCCGATGAGCCGATGCCGGAAGCGGCGACGATTCGTCCGGCATGGCTCCCTGACGCATACGCAGGTCCTTATATTTCCTATCTGCAACAGTACGCGCATAATGTGAACTTGCTGCGTTTTTTCCTGGATGCGGGCGACCGGGTACGGGTGAGGACTGTGGATCTGGATGAGGATGGGTATACCGGCATCGTGTCATTCGATATGGACGGTGTACGCGGTGTGCTGGAATCCGGCCGCCTCGACCACCATCGTTGGGATGAGCATACCCAGGTTTATTTTCAGAATGGATGGGTAAAGACCTGGGCGCCGCCGCTGTTGCACAAGAATCTACCGGCAGAGGTCGAGATCTATCGCGGCGGCGACGAGCACAGCTACACGCGCCCCATCCCCAGAGACCGATGGTCCTGGGCCTACCACCGCGAAGCTGAACATTTCATTGCCTGCGTACGAAACGGTGACCCCTTCCGCTCTTCAGGGGAAGATACGCTGACGGATGTGCGGTTGTTCGAGGATATCTATCGAATCTTTCTTGAACAGCAAGGGGTGCTTTAGGGCAAGCCTATATGGAGATCGATACAAAAGCACCTGAACAGGAAAGTTTGGTACGGGTGCTTTTGAAAATGTCAAATATTGTGGAAATGGTCTTCATCCCGTCCGCCACTACGGCCGCATGCCGTTTTTGGTAGCCAGAAACATTTCCGATCGCCTGCCGGCAGCTACATGCCCCAGGATCTGTTCGCTCGCCCCATACCCACTGCTCGTATCAAACAGATTTACTCCCATATCCAATGCCCTATGAATAATCTGTTCGGCCAGGGCCACGGTATGGGGTTTATAGGGTGTGCCTCGAATTTGAGGATTGTGGCCGGCGCCGCCACCACCCAATCCGATGATCGAAACAGACGCGCATTGATGCCGTGCGGCACATCGTCGGCGGTTTCGGAGCCGACTTGGTGGTAGACTGCAGTGGTCACCCGTCGGCCGGTCCCGAAGGCCTTGAGATGCTGCGCGATGGCGGGACCTACATCGAAATGGGTCAGTTCACCGATGCGGGCTCGATTGAAACCAACTGGCACCGGTTCTGTGCGAAAGACATCACGCTGCTGGGCAGCTGGGGCTTTACCGCCAACGAGATTCCACCGGGCATCGACATGCTGGACCGGGCAGAAGACCGGTATCCGTGGGCCATGATGCAGACGACGTTCCCTTTCACCGAAGAAGGCGTCTCCGAAGCCATCCGGAGCGCGATGGACATGCAATGCGTGAAGGCAACCATCATACCGGACGCGGAGCTGGATTAAATTTTACCATAGGCCCCATCACATCGAAGTCGTTAATTTTTAGTGCTTACTTCCTCCACCCATAGTTTGAATGCCGGGGATTGCCCGATCGTAAGAAATCGGTCGAGGTGTTTCTGCCCATATTCCATATAATCAAAATCCAACGTCGAAAGACCACTCTGGAGATAACCCCAGAATGCCTCTCGATGGTCGGAGGCCAGACACATCAGATGTAAATGAGAGAGATCGGATGACCGAACTTCCCCAAAATAATAGTGTAACATCTGTGTCTTTTGATCATCCGTCAGCTCGTGGTTCACGGCAAAATTCCCCAGGTCAAAAAACAAATCGCCCATAGCCGCATATTCCCAATCAAGGATCCAGATCCTGTCTCCGGCATGAAGCATATTGTCCGGAAGCAAATCATTATGACAGGGCACAACCCGCTGGACTGAAATCAATGCGTGCTCGATCTGATCCATGAGTGATAAGCTCTGAGATAGATCGTCCGGAAAGCGGACTTGTCTGGAAATCGCTCTTTTATGGTAATCCCGGACTGCCTGGAAAGGTGAAAAATGTCCCGGAAAGGAGGGGCCCTGATGATATTGTTTGATTGTGCCGACGATCCGTTGTAATGTATCCGTAATATTTACACAGGCTGCTGTGTTTTTGTCGACCTCAATAAACCGGGTAATCAGAGCACCTTGATCAGGAAGGAACTGTATAACCTCCGGACCGATGCCGAGATCTGACGCAATACGCGTACAATGGTATTCATGCGCTCTTACTATGCCGAGTTCCTGGTAGTTCATACCAAACACTCTGACGACGTAAGATGAACCATGAACATCAACCCGGTAATTTCTGTTTGTGATACCCCCTTCTAAAGGCGTTATTACAGCGTTTTTCCCTTGCCCGCCTGGTATCAGGTTTATGATATGTTGAATTGATTGTGCCATAGAAGACTAATTCCTTGAGGTCAGCAGATATTATACCAATTGCCAGGTGAAAGGCCACGTATAAATGCCTGAACCAAATAAAAACAAGACCCTTTTCAATCATAATTCACAATTCATAATTCAACAATATGGTATATGATCAAAAATGCTGTCCTAAAAAATATTAAGGAGCCTTCACCATGACCACCGAAGAAAAGTTCATGTTCGATCTTGAGGGATATCTCGTCATCAAGAACGTGCTCACCAAGGATGAAGTGACGGTATTAAATGACATTGCGGACCGCGCGTTCGGAACCTATCCATATGGTGGAGAAGTACAGGGACGTGAAACGTCTCTGCTGTCCTGGGGAACCCCCGTTAAACATCTTATAGATCACCCGCACATCCTCCCCTATCTGGTCGAACTGCTCGGCCCCAGGGTGCGTCTGGATCACGATTACGGGATGTTTATGCGGACAGGAGATGCGCATGGCGGCCTGCACGGCGGCTTTGGCGGGTCGCACTGGTACCATTTCCGAAACGGCGTCATGCACAACGGGCTGACCGTGGTGACCTACTTCCTGACCGACGCCCTCGCAGGAGATGGCGGCTTCTGCTGTGTGCCGGGCAGCCATAAAAGTAATTTTTCAGCATCTGATATCCCGGATGAGGTCCGGCATTTTAAACGTGAGGCGCATTACGTCGTGCAACCTGCTGTGGAAGCGGGTGATGCGCTGATCTTCACGGAAGCGACGATGCACGGCACGATACCCTGGCGCGCAGCACATGAACGGCGTGCCCTGTTGCTCAAATACAGTCCCGGCCACGCCACGTGGGCCCTGGGTTTCTATGATTTAGACGAGATCGGCACACTCACCGACCAGCAGCAACGCCTCCTGGCGCCCCCATCTGTTGAAAAACATCCGGATGTGGTGCGGTGATGAAACGACGACATACTATAGTCAACTTGTCCGATAAGGAAAATATACGTATCCTGATTCAGATGTAACAACATCAATGGATGTTTATCCACCAAAAAGCTCGGACAGGTCGTACGCTTCATTATGGAAAATGTTGTTGATCGCGGTATAAACCGCCCGAAATGTGTTCCGCTGGGATCTTACGTTTGAGAATATAATCACGGTATGGTCGTTGTCCGGGGTAGCGAATTTCCAGTAGGCCAGGAAACTCCAGGCACTGCCCGTGTGGGTCACATAGCGTATATCATTGATATCCTGCACTGACATCCCCTGTCCGTACCGGGCCGTGCTGCCGTCGGCAAGGGTCGGAGGTTTCATCATGCGGTTGAGCGATGCCGGTTTCAGCAGTGTGCCGTTTCGCAGGGCTTGATCGAAGGCCAGCAGATCATCGACGGTGGTGTACACCTCATCATCCCCATACGTCAGGCCGTACATGGACCGGGGCGCATTCGGGTCCGGCGTAGGCTGGACATCGCCTTCCGGATCAATCTGATAGCTGGAGACGATATACGGGACATCCCGGTCTTCAAGGAGGCTGTATATCCCGCTACGCGTCATGCCGGCCGACTCAAAGATGTGCTCCCGTATGAAGACATCGAACCGATGACCGGACACCTGCTCCACAATCAGAGCCAGCAGGACATAGCCCGTATTGCTGTAACGGTCTATCTCAAGGGGGTCACCGATCAGATCCGGTTTATATTGGATCATATATTCCAGATAGTCTTTGTTTGTGTAGGGCGGATCGAGTTTATCGTAAAACGCGTAAAACGCCGCCCTCATTTCGGTTTCCTGGTAGACATCGTAGAGGCCGGAGGTATGGCTCAACAGGTTTTCGATCGTAACGTGGTCATAGGGCAGTTCGGGGAAGAATTTGGAGAGCGCGTCGTCGTATCCGAGCTGCCCCTGTTCCGCCAGCATATGGATGGCGACGGCCGTCACCGGTTTGGAGATGGAACCGACCCTGAAAGCATCGTCTGACTTGAGCGGTTCACGGGGATTGAAGGAACGATGTCCGTGAACGCCCTTATAGCTCACCTCTCCCTTTTCTGCAATGAGTATGATGCCGTTAAAGAGATCTGCTGCCTCCAGTTTCGTCATGAGATCTGCAATGGCCTGCGCTTTAGGGGCGAGAGGTTCCGGCTGGTCGCAGGCGATCAGAACCACAGCGAATAGAACAGAAAGGATCGATATCTTAATCATTAAAACACGCCTTTATTGATCAGGTTTTTTCAACACCCTGGTAATCGCATCGCACATCATCTTCTCCGACTTCCCGGAGACGAAGGCATCTTTCGGTTCGTAGCCTCCTTCGTCGAAGGAGGTTTCCATAGTAATATAGCCGGTGCCCAAATCCCCATAGCCGGCCACGGCTACAAAGGCATCAGGACGAGCCTGCTGGCCGTGAAGTTGGTATTCGATAAAGGTTTCGCCCGGCAGGTTGAGGAGGTCTGTCTGGTCGTTCAGGTGCAGGCAGGTAATGGGGATGGGGATATCACGGCGGCGTAAATAGGTCAGCATGAGTGCGGCTTTGCTGTGGATTTTTCCCGAGGTGGCTGTTGAGGCGATTTCAGCTAACAGGTTTTCCTCGCTCATATCTTCCCGGGGTGGCAGGCATACGGGCTCGGCGGTCCATCGTAAGTTTTTGAGTGGCTGGCGTTGGGGTTGATGTTCCGACGCGACCATGGCAGTGAGGATGCGCCCGGTGAAAAGCTCGCGGTTATCGGCGATGCCGTCGTTGTATTTGCCGGCAGTGATATTGCCTGCGCAGCCGGTGAAGTAAATGTGGGGCACGTTACGGTCTTGCATGGTACGACGATTGCGGGCCAACCCGACAAATTCGGGGGTGACGATGCCGGTGCCGTCCATGCTGGTCGGGTGGACCGCGTAGTAATGCAGGACAGCGACGGCCGTGTGGTTGTTCCAGAAGCCAATGGTTTTCAACATGGGATCGATCAAACCTTCGGGCGCAGCACGAACCGCTGGGTCCCGCGTTTTGGTCCAGCGCACAGCCCGAACCCTGCCGTCCTTACCCATTACCCGCCGGTTGGACGCGATGCGATCAACCCTGGCTTCGCCGGTAGTGAGGTGGGTACAAGGTTGAAGCTTCTTCATGGCGCCACCAGCGGCATCTGATGCCTTAGCCCGCACCTGTTCCGCCCAATCGCCGGCCATGATGACATTCTTGTAGCCGTAGGAATCCAGAATATCCTGGGCGTCGCGGTCAGGCCAGGGGGTATCGTGGGCATGAATGCAATGGACCGCGACGCGGTCCGCCTCGGTCCCGACCGCGTCGGCCAGTTCCTGCCGCCAGCGGTCGTAATCGCGATTACTGAGCTCGGCCCAGTCCAGGGCGCAGAGGATAACGGGCGGCTGTCCGTCCGGAACCAGGATGACGCCCAGAGCTGATAAGGGTTCTTCTATAGCCTTGGCGGGCGGATACCAGCCGGCGCAGAGGGGGTGGCCGATGGGCGGGGTGATATCGGATTTGAAGGTGCTGATCTGGATCATGGATAGGCTCAGCCAGAAGTCGCCAGCAACCCGCCGTCTACGGGCAGTGCCACGCCGGTGATGCATCCTGCAGCCGGTGAACACAGGAAGGTGGCCGCCCGGCCGATATCCTCGGGTGTTCCCGGGCGGCATAGAGGAACCTGAGGAACCTTCTGGCGATGCATCTCACCCATGATGCCGATCTTCGGAGGTGTGGTATTGAATAGGTGATCCGTGTCCATATGTCCCGGCAGGATGGCGTTGCAGCGAATCCCGTGTTCTGCCAGATCGACCGCCATGCTTTTTGTCAGTCGAATGACGCCCGCCTTAGCCGCGCCGTAGGCGGCGTCCGTCTTCCAGGCACGCATACCGTGCACGGAGGAGGTACTGACGATGCTGCCCCCGTCCCCCTGCTCGACCATAGCTCGCGCCGCTTGCTGCGAGCACAGGAAGAATCCTTTCAGTCCCACGTCTAGGTTCAGGTCCCAGTTCTTCTCCGTGAGTTCCAGGAAGCTCTGACCGGTGCCGGCATAGGGGTTGTTGACGAGGATATCGATGCGTCCGAATCGCATCAGAAACGCCTGGAACATTTCCTCTACCTGGTTCACGTCCGAGATATCAGCGGCGTAGAAGTCTGTCTCCCGTCCCATCTGGCGAATAAGCGCTTGTGTTGTTTCACCGTCGGCATCGGCTTGCAGGTCGTTGATGCCCACATCGGCCCCAGCCTCTGCCAACGCCAGGGCGATACCCCGTCCAATGCGGCGCTTTCCGCCGGTGACCAGGGCTTTCTTTCCGATGAGCGAATGGGGATCGGACATGTCATCTCCTTTGTTTACAGCAGTCAAAGTTAGTTTGATCGCCAGGGCAGCAGCAGATCCGGAGCATCCCGGTCCAAACAAGTACCCATCACCCTAGGCCCCTGAATGGTTAATGTGGCGTAGGAATACTCATAAATAATCATACACAACACAATATACAATAGAAATCGTCTGCCCAGATCAGGCTCGCCGTATTGCGGTAGACTTGCACCCATGGGTCATAAGGATCGGATTGGCCGAAAACTACTCACTAAAACAAGGCAATGATTCGCGATACCTCCGGATTGTGCCCGACGGGCGCCTTGTGCTCGTCCACGATCGACGATATCCGTATGACAAAAGAGAGACGATCGGCCGCGTCAGCGAAGACTGCGGAAAAACCTGGTTACGCAAAGTCTATCCTACCAGTATAACCCTATTTCACATCTTTCAGGTGTTTGGTTTTATTTTTTTCAGTCTTCGGCAACGTTTTGCACTTGGAATCAGTCCTATATATACAGTCGGTGCATTAGATATTCCAAACGAAGACGCGGAGAACAGTCATGAAAATCAATAAACCAACAGAAAAGGACCAGTGCATGATCTTGGAACTGGAGGGAGATATTCGTCAAAAAACGTTATTTACCAATCAGTTAAAAGATTTACTCGAGCAAGGATACAGTCACTTTGTGATAGACCTGAAAAAAGAATGCATGGTGGATGCTGCCGGTCTGGGAGCCCTGGTCGTGGCCTGGAAGACGATTCATGCCGCAGATGGAAAAATGAAGCTGTCTCGGATTTCCGAACGGACCCGAAAATTGTTGCAGGTGACCGGATTGGATGCCGTGTTCGAAATCTACAACACGTCTGATGAGGCCATGATAAGCTTTAGAAAAACAGAAAGAATCGGGGAATACAAAGGATTTGGGGCAGGACATAGGGAACGGGCTTGCGCTTAGAAACTACTTGAAAAGGGGCACATGATGAGCTGGTGGAGTGACAGAAAATCAACCTCGGCGGTAAGAAAAAACAATGCTGCCGAAGTAGAAAAGTTGATCCTCGGAGGAGCTGACCCGAATAAGACAGATAACGGCAAGACCATTTTCATGTGGTCTGTTGAGAAGGGACATACGGAAATTGCTCAATTCTTGCTGGAGAAAGGGGCCAAGGTCAATAGGCTGGTTGACGGCAAGACCGCCCTGATAACGGCCTCTGCGAATGGGCACACCGAAATTGCTCAGTCCTTGCTGGAGAGAGCCGCCGATATGAATGTGAAGGACGGGGATGGTTGGACGGCGTTGAGGTGGGCTACGAACAAGGACCATACCGAGATTGTTCAGTCCCTACGAGAAAGTGGCGCTGAAGAATGAAAACGTGGGCATAAAAATCCTGCATCAAGGACGCCGTAGCAGAGTGAGTATACCGATGACGCCGGGCATCCATATACAGGCGCCCGGCGTCATCATCCTTCCTACAAGCAGAATCCAACGATCAACCACCGGTTCTTGACCTTTGTTTCTCCTCCTTCCTCTTTGCCTGTTTCTGCTGTTTGGCCGCCTTCTGTTTCTGACCCTTTGCCTTATCTTTCGACCCTTTGTCTCCCATTGTACATCTCCTTTGGGTGAGTATGTCCTGACACGAGACACAATGCCTTTCTGATCAAATAACCTATTATTTAATATTACACAACGAATATTTCAACCAGGTAAGGTCACAGCCTGATTGGAGGCTACCCATAGAGGCTTCGATCCGCAGAGAGGCAAGGGTTCTACCCATGCCCATCGGTCAGTATGAAGTGTGGTTTAAAAACGCCGGCGGAATTGCCTTGCATTCTCATCGCTGTTTTATAAGTTTAACGCTATACCATAATAAATATCCTTATCCGGCGCCACATTTTCTTTCCATTCCAGTCTAATTCATTGACCATTTATAAATCACAAGGAGCAAATGTTGTCCAGGACCACCATTGATATCAGCTCACCGATGCCCCCTCCCCCATGGGCATGCATGGAACGCGCGCTCATGACGTCCGTGACCGATGCGTGTATCGCGTTTTACAGTAAATATTTTGACGAGAGAGGATACCTGCTCTGCGTCCCTCGATGGGGGGGCGACGATGGTCCCGATGACGCGATCGAGAACCTCACCGACTGGCCTATTCTGTACGCGCTAGGGGGGGAAGAAATACTCCTCGACATGTGCAAACAAGCACAGGATGGACATATTCGGCAGTATTCTGAGGCAAAGACCGTCGATGTGACTTTTGCCAGGGATGGCATGTACTACAAGGAATTCCCGGTGCACGGGGATTGGTTGCATCTGGGAGAGAGTATGTCGGTGTTCGGTGCACTCGGTTTATGCGACCATAAGGATCTGGATTACGAGCGTCGCCTTCGGAAATGGGCGGGGTTATACATGAATGAAGACCCGGAAGCGCCCAATTACGATCCTGAACATAAAATCATCCGTAGCCTGTATAACGGCAGCAGGGGGCCATTACTTCGAAAGGCTACCGCGCTTGACTGGACGGGTGATCCGATTGAGGAAAACCGGTTTGTTTTACTCCACGGCGAACGCAATTATCAGGAGATGCTGGCCCATTTCAAGGATTATACAGATATTATTGGTGACCACCCCTCCAATCTCGTCGCCACCGGTCTGGGTTACGACGCGTATGCGTTGACGGGCGAAGAAAAATACCGGAACTGGGTGCTCGAATACGTGGATGCCTGGGCGGACCGTGCGAGAGAGAACAACGGAATTTTACCGTCCAATATCGGCCTGGACGGCAAAATCGGCGGCGCCTGCGATGGCAAATGGTGGGGCGGCTGTTATGGATGGGGCTTCACGACGGTCATCCCTCAGAATGGACAGCCGGCGCACCGCAATACAGTCCCGCTCGGTATCGCAGGCTTCGGTAATGCGCTTCTATTGACCGGTGATCAATCGTATGTGGGGGTCTGGCGTACGATGCTTGATGCGGTAAACATGAACAAGAAAGAAACCGATGGCCAGACCATGTACCCACATATGTTCGGTGATGAAGGATGGTACCATTTTACCCCCGAACCCTTTGCCAACGGCGCGCTTAACATATATTTCTGGTCCATGGACGAAAAGGACCGCACGCGGGTATCAGCACATCCCTGGATTTCCTATCTGGAAGGCCGGAACGACCATTATCCGATCGAGGCGTTACAGGCGGATTTTGGTACCGTCCGCAAGAAAATAGAATGGATTCGTAATGACCCGACCACGCCGGATACCCGGTTGTCCGACAACCCCAATCCTTACAATCCGGCGACGGTCGGCACCCTGTTTCAGATGATGACCGGAGGACTGCCGCCTTACAGAGCTCAGGCGGTTCACACACGACTCTGGTATTTCGACCCCGATCAACGGCGCCCCGGCCTACCTGAAGACACGGGTGCCCTGGTCGAAAAAATCACGAAGGATGAAGTCGTCGTGACCCTGGTCAATATGAATCAACTTGAGGACCGTGAAATTACCGTTCAAGGCGGTGCTTATGGGGAACATCAATGCCTCGGTGTGACGATCGACGGTACGGAAACCGATGTCGACGATGCCTCATTTTCGGTTTTACTGAAGGCGGGGAGCGGTCATAGACTGGTTATCAAGCAGAAGCGATATGCCAATCAACCCACCTTCAGAAGACCTTGGGAAAGATAATGGGAAGTTCAGCGTATGATATCAGAACATAATATGGAGACGCGTATGACACTTCAGGAATTTCGTAATCAGATGCCCATAACAGAAGAATGCATCTATTTTCAAACCGGAACAGCCAGTCCGACACCGGGTGAGGTGCTCGACGCGGTCGACCGGATCATGCGATTTCAAAGCCGTTACGGACCAGCGAATCCGGAGATGCGAGAACAGCTCTACCCACAGGTTTTTGAAGCGAAATCCAAGCTCGCCTCATTGTTGAATACCTCTTCCGAAGAACTTGCCTGGGTCACGAATACGACCCAGGGGATGCAGCTGATTGTGCGCGGTTTATCCTGGAAAGAGGGCGATGAGGTGGTGATCTCGTCCGCGGAGCATATCAGCAGCCGGGTGATGTGGAAAGGACTGGCACAGCGTTACGGGATGACCGTCACGGTCGTGCCCACAGGAGAGACGGACGAAACGTTTCTGGACGCGCTTAAAAAGCAGATGACTGCGCGTACACGATTGATCAGCATCTCCCACGTTTCGACCCTGGACGGGCGGCGTCTGCCAGTAACCGCCGTTTCCGCCCTCGCCCGTGAGCAGGGCATACCGACACTCATCGACGGCGCCCAGGCCATCGGACAATTTCCTGTGGACCTGCGGGAGATCGGATGTGATTTTTACACGGCATCCGGCCATAAATGGCTTTTCGGACCTGTAGGACTGGGCTTCGTCTACGTAGCCCGACCTCAATTACCGGAAATTTCACCCTATATCATCCCGGAACCGGAGGATTCGGCGGATTACCAGCGATATATCCGTCCGCTCTCTGCCGGTGTACGTATCGAGTTGGGCACCTCAAGTTCCGCGTTACCGATCGGGTTGGGTACAGCCGTAGATCTGGTCTCAACCATCGGGTTGGAGACGATAGAAGCGCACACGTCCGGTCTGGTGGAACAATTGCGGACTGGATTAGAAGCCATCGATGAAGTCGAGTTTGTGACGCCCGAGCCACAGATGGTAAAAGGTTCCGCCCTGTTGAGCTTTGTCCTGCGCGAACGGGATGCAGACGCTATACAGCATATCGTCCGAACGATGCTTGAGCGGCATCGCATCGTGATCAAGCACCAGCAGGAAATCTGCGGTATCCGCCTGTCTCCGGCCTGCTTCAATACGGACCAGGAAGTAGCGGTTTTTCTACGTTCATTTCAGGAGATGATGGCAGCATAACACAGGTCGTTTTATCTATCTCGATCAACGCCGGTAGGGCCATGTTTCATGAAGGATGCCTTCAGGTTTCTCAGCGCCGGCGCAGATAGTGCCTTTCTACCTTGCCAAAAGCCGTCGCAATATCCTCCACCTCGCGATCGCTGAAGTTCTCGTGGATGGACAGAATAAAGTGACTCTCTACCGCCGCCACCGCATTGGGGCAGGGAAACTGAGCCGTGCGATCCCCCTGGTACCCGGGCAAACCCCAGGGGTAGTCGCTGCCGGGAAATACGCAGCGCTTTCTGAACCACTCCGCCTCCGATGGAATATAGCGATAGGAGGCAGCCACCGGAATGCCCTCGGCGGCTATGGCTTCAGCAATGGCGTTCTTGTCCACGGTCAGCAGGTTCTCGTCTACGCAAAAACGCATAAACCAGTACACGCCGCCGCCGCCCGCTTCCCGGCCGGGGCGCACGGCTCGCAAGCCGCCTATGGCCTTCTGGATCTGATGTGCCACCTGCCGCCGCCGGTGAATAGCGCCGGGCAGCCGCTGCAGTTGTATACGTCCAATCGCGGCAGCCAGCTCATTGCCGTTCAAATTGAGCCCGGCACGCACGTTGGACGTGGCCTCTACATTAAACGGTTTGCCCCGGTCGGCAAAGCGCCGGGCCTCCCACAGCAGCTCTTCGTCCCGCGTGAACACCACGCCTCCCTGCGGTCCCGTGGCGTGGTGTTTGCCACTCATCGTTGAATAGGCGGCGATGGCGCCCAGCGTGCCTACAATATTATCTTTATACAGCGCCCCGTGCGCCTGGGCGCAGTCCTCCACTATGGGGATGCCCCGCGCTTTCGCCAATTCCAGGATCGGATCCATGTCCACCGGTTCACCGGCGATATGGGCGATAATAATCGCACGTGTATGCGGACTGAGCACGGCTTCGACTTTTTCTGCGCTGGTATTGAACGAGCCTTCGACAGCGTCGGCGACTACCGGCACCTGACAGAGCAGGGCCACAGGCATGGCCCCGCCGGGATCGGTGATCGGTGGTACGACGACCTCGCCACCGACGGGCAGGCGTAAAGCGCCCAGCGCTACATAGAGCGCACACGTCCCGGAATTGACCAGATCGGCATATCCCCCGCCCATAAACTCAGCAAATTCATGTTCGTAGGCCTGTTCTTCGACGCCACCATAGCCAATGGCATCTCCACTGAGCAGCGCCTGGTCGAACAAGCGGATCGCGGCGTCCCGTTCCCCTTCGCCAAAGAGGCGGCGTTTGGGAAAAGCATCGCGGCGCACTCTGTCGCCCCCATCTATCGCCAGCATGTTTTCATTCCTTTCTCTAACTGGAGTAGAGAATAACCGTCATTCCGAGCGTATACCTCAGGGCGTAGTCGAAAGATCTGTTATGAGCCGGCTCAATCCAGATCTCTCCACTTACTGAGTTCGGTCGAGATGACATATCTCTTAAAATTTTAAGTTACAGTCTATACGTTACGTGTCATTAATATGTAAGAGGATCTATTTTTATTTGACAAGAGATTAATATACCTTTTATTCCGTCCAATTGAGTTCAACCACTCTACATATCTTGCCCATACCTAATGTCTACTATCCAACCTGACCGATCTTACGCCGCCTCGTCTACCGATACCCCGAAGCCGGTCACCATCAAATCGGGGCTGACCCGCCGGGCACTTGTCATCGGCGGTGTCCTCGCGGTTCTTCTTAACATCTGGGCGATCCATTCCGCATACAGCGCCGGTTCTTCTCACATCAGTTCGACTCATTTGCCCGTAGCCGCTCTATTCCCATTTCTCGTGGTGGTCATGCTGCTGAACCCGGCGCTTAAGATACTGACGCCGCGTCACGCACTGAATCGGTATGAGCTGATCATCATTTTCTTTCTGATCTTTACCGCTTCGGCGATCCCGGCCTGGGCATTCAGCACGTACTGGATCTCCACCATCACCGGCCCTTACTATTATGCCTCGCCGGAAAATGCGTGGATATCCTCGTTTTTCGACTACCTGCCCTCATGGTTGATCGTCCCCGATCAGAATCACGCGATTCAATGGTTCTACGAAGGTCTTCCATCGGATCAGGATTTCTCTGTCCTCATTTTGAGCGCCTGGATTATTCCATTGATCTGGTGGGCAGGCTTTTATTTTGCAATCTTCATTGTCGGCGCCTCGGTGATGGTGATGCTGCGGAAGCAGTGGGTAGAACATGAACGACTCTCTTTCCCTCTTGCGCAGATCCCCCTGATCCTGGTGGAAGGGACTGATGAACGTCACCTGCTGCCGTCTATCGCCCGGAAACGCCTGTTCTGGGTAGGATTCGCGCTCACGCTCTTCCTTCTCCTATGGAATATGGTCAGCTATTTCGACCTTGTGTCGGCCATCCCTATCGGCATGATGTACCCGAAAAGTATTGTCATCGCCAAATCATTTCCTGCTATTCCCATGCGATTTAATTTTCTGGTTGCCGCCGTGGCGTTTTTTACCAACATCAATGTGTTATTCAGTATCTGTGTGTTCTTCCTGATTATGACCGTGCAGGAAGGCATCATGAATCGACTCGGCGTACCCAATAGTTATGCCATCGTGAAATCCCAGCATTCCGGCGGGTTTCTGATCTTTGTCCTGTTCAGCCTGTGGGCCGCTCGGCGCCATTTGAGGGATGTCTTCCTCAAGGCCTTCGGTAAGGCGCCGCATATTGACGATTCCAGTGAGTTTTTTTCGTACAGAAAAGCCGTAATCGGCTTAGGGGCAGGACTCGGCTATATCGTCTTCTGGCTTCATACCTCCGGGATGTCATGGGGTATTATGGCCTTTCTCATGGGGTCACTACTGTTGATGTTTATCGGTGTTACCCGCCTCGTCGCTGAGACCGGGCTGGTGTTTCTGGACTTGCCGTTCGAAGCACATGACTTTACCGTCGCCGTCGTCGGGTCCGGTGAGATCGCACCCCAGAACCTGACCGTGCTGGCCGTCGGCAACGCCTATGCCCGGAACTGGCGGACCCTCGGCATGTGTTCGATGGGACATATCGCAAAAGTCGATAATGAGGTAGGCAGAACAGGCAAGAGCGCCTTTGGTCCCATCGCCCTTATTCTTCTGGTGAGTACTGTTACGGCTGTGGGCTATACCATGTATTTAGGATATGCCAACGATGGCGCCGCTAACTTTCTCGAAGGGGCGTTTCGGGCCGGCAGTACGCTTCCCTACAACAATCTGGTGAAATGGATGAACAACCGACAGGCACTGACTGGAATGGAAATGAGCTTTCTGGGTATCGGTGGCCTGGTTTCTTATCTCCTGCTCCTTGCCCACCATCGATTCCCGTGGTGGTTTCTGCATCCGATCGGTTTTGCCGTGGTGAAAACACCGGGGATGGCGAGTTCCATCGCCGCGATATTTGTAGTCTGGGTGGTCAAAGTCATCCTGTTGCGAATTGGCGGTCTTCAGCTTTTCCGGAAAGCCATCCCTGCAGTGATGGGCATGTTGACCGCCTTTGTGCTTGGTGTTTTTCTCTCGTATGTTGTCGACCTGATCTGGTTCCCACAGACCGGACACCCGGTTCAAAACTGGTAAAGACACCCGTTTCATCCAACACGGCTGAAAGACATAGTGGGCTTATTCGGTTTGAAGGATATGGCCATTCTGGGGAAACCAGATAATATCAACCAGATACGAAATAAAGACGCTCAGGACAAACGCAACAAGCATACCCATCACCGCAGGTATAGATTTTCGAAAGAGTTGAATGCCACCAAGCCGAAGTAAAATCGACTTGACGACCCATACCGTAAAAATGGCCGTGAAGGAGCTTACCATAAAAGGAGATTTTACGACCGCGAATCCAATAGGATGGAGCCCCCACCAGGGAAGTCGATGATGGGCGAAGAGCAACAGACTGGAAATCAAACCACCGAAACCGAGAAACCCCATTTCCGTACCGGTCATTGCCTCACGGTTGTTGATCCATTTCACCAGATTTGTATAAGGACGTGTGGTGCCTGCTTTAAATCCTGCCTCGACAAAATTGGAGGCGCCCACGCCTTCATATCCCAGATAAAGCGTGTAGGCAACCGCCGTTATTGCGCTTAGCACCAGAACAAAAGAGATGGCGCTGATCGCGCCCTTGCCGGTACCACCGACATCATCATCCACCTTAGCAATGTGGGCCATGGAACACATCCCGAGTGTCCGCCAGTTACGGGCAAACGCCTCGCCTAATGCCACGGTCGTCAGAACTCTAGGCGAGATAGAACCGGATCCAATGACCTCGGCGGTAAACTCATGCGCTTCAAACGGCAGATCTAGAAAAACCAGACCTGTTTCCGCAACGATGCGTGTCACCCCGACGAACATCAATAAGAGAGACCCCATTAGAAAAGTGATGATTGGAAATGACATGCCTGCAGCATGGAGCCAGAACACAATGTATATCAGAGCCAACATCATCCCGATCACGGCTTTACGATAAGAGAAAAATTCCATGGAATCATCCACATGCGGGGCTTTGCCGAAGGCCTTGAGAAAAACGTCTTTCAAATGCCGACGGGCCATCCACAAGCTGAACAGGATAAACACAAAAAAACCACCAGCATGCTGGGCTTTCAAAGCGTAAACGGTATTCGGCACGCCCACCCGTTGCATTATTCCTTGCTGAAGCGTCATAATCAGGAAAAATACCCACATACTGAATAAGACGTTGAGATTGGTAAAATAGGCGACGCCGGCAGCCAGAAAACTGAACTTTCCGGGAATCAAGGGGAATGATTCCGCGATTTTGAATCCCGAAAGATACGTCATGCCAAGGGGAATCACCGGCACGGCATCGAAATAACTTCCGATATTCCAGAGATGAATGAATAACGTAACGCCAAAACCATACCAGAATAATCGGTGTCTGGTGATGGCAGGCAGCAATCGTTCGTCATCTGCGCCTTCCACCAGGAGCAGGGGCACCTGGGCGAGTGGAAAGTTGAGCCGCTCGTGTTCCACCCACTGTTTTCGCAACATCACCATGGCCGTGACACCGATGACAAAAAGTGCAATGTAAAAAGTGAGCCACCAGAACAGGGGGACCATCCACGCCACCAGAACCCGGCTGGAAAGCGTTTCACCCTCCGGCGTACTTTCGTAAAACCACTGTACGGCATGACCATCGTCGGTCACAATAAGCCAGGTCGGCAGATACTCAAAGAAGGTCTCGACCCACTGATTTTCAGGGGTGGCATGGTAATAGGGACTACTGATGGTAGATATCCAGTATGAGCTGAACACCCAGGCAGGAATTGCAGAAGCCGTGAAGACAAGAAAAAAAATAATGATCAGTTCATACCGCGACAGCGCATACCGAGGATTCAACACCTTCAACGCGGGGTTCAGAAGTAAAACAACCACCAGGAACGGAAACAGCGCTGCGATCGGTAAATGGGTCAGCGTAAGACTCGAGGAACCAGCTGAATAGGCAGAATGGATCGACCATATCGTCAGGAGAACAGCCAGGACGGCGCCAATGATAACCGCCCGCAGTGTTAATCCGGAAGTGATGGTCGCCTGTACTTGGGTGTCGGCCGACATGGTAGGCGGCCGTGGGGATGAAATATCAGACGACATATTGCTGAGGATATCTTTCTTAGTCCCTGATTGCAGTAATTACAGGGTTTATCGAGATAATTAAAGTGTGTGATCGGGAGCAATGGCTAATTATGAAACTACGGCCGGGGGTAATTGTCAAGGCAAAAGCAGGCCGTATTATGGAAGAGATCAATCGAGGACAGCACGGTAAATGCGTTCGGCGTCTTCGCCGGTGAGTTCAATCGGATTGGGATCCATCAGGCGACGAATGCTCAGGGCGATCCCGGCCATGGCGGGGATGTCTTTCTCGTCGAGACCTGAGGCCCGCAGCGAGGCAAAGGAGGTATGCTGTCGTCGCAAATTATCCAACCAGACCACCGCCATTTCGACGCCGGCTTCGCGGCTGAGGCCGGCCAGTTTTAGTCCGGCTACTTCGGCAGTATAATAGTATTTGTCGGCGGCAACCGGGGCATTGTGGCGCATGACACCGGGCAGCACCAGACTGACTGCTGCGCCGTGTGGCACGGGACGTCCGGCGGCGGCCGAAAGTTTTTCGATGCCGTAGCCCAGAGCGTGCCCGGCACCGGTGTTTATCGGACTAAGCAACAGGCCGGATAAGAGGGCACAGCGCGCCATGTGGTAGCGTGCCTCGGGGTCGTGTTCGCCTTTGTCGATGGCGCGCTCCAGATGGGAACAACCGGACGCAAGGGCCATGCGTGCTACGGCGTCGCCCAGGAGATTACTCTTTTTTGATGCGGTGCATTCGAGAGCGTGGCCCAGGGCATCCAGGCCGCTGATGGCGGTCAGGGCTGCGGGCAGACTACGCGTGAGTTGCGGATCGACAAGGGCAACACCGGGGGTCAAATGATCGCTGTAGATCGCCTGTTTGCCTCCAGTGTCGGCGATCACGGCAACCCTGCTGGCTTCGGCACCGGTGCCGGAAGTTGTAGGTACAGCGATCACGGGCCAATGGGCCGCCCGATCAAACAGGTCGAAGCCAAAATAATCAGGTAAAACACCACCGCAAGTGGCCAGGCAGCAGGCGGCTTTTGCCGAGTCGATGGTGCTGCCACCCCCCAGGGCGATCACCGCCTGGCAATCAGCGTTTTTAATGTGACCTGCCAGATCGGTGACACTTTCGACCGTGGGGTTGGGCATCACCTTTCCATAGACGCCGACCAGCGTTTTGCCGGCGGCGCCCAGGGCCTGGCGCACGGGCTCTTCTAAGGCGATTAAGCCGGCATCCCGCACCAGAAAGACACGGTCGGTTCCCAGACGTTCACATTCGTCACCCAACAGATCCAGAGCGCCGTCTCCCAGGATGATCCGGCGATGGGCGAAGCCGAAATAGTCGGACGCTTCGGCAAGGCGATTTGCATCGGTGAAGTAGTCGCTGTCCTGGAGCAGTTCCTCATTGATCTGAAGGGAAGACACGTAGGTTTCCTCGCTATAAAGGGCAAATGGACGGTTTCATATCGCGATAAAAGCAGTCATTCCCATTTAAAACCTGCGGGTATGACCGTCGAGTTTTCATGGTTTGTATTATCCAAACTTTAGTAGTAGATAAATAATCAGGAGGAAGTCATGTCAAGTAATTCCTCATGATAACGTACCCGGATACATAACCGTAATAGCACGGATTCTCGCCACCGAATAGCACCTACAGCAGGGCCCGCTTTACCGCACCGGCGATACGTTCCTCCGTCTCCGTGGCAAAAGGGCCGGTATAGAGAAGGTGGCGGTTGTTGTCGATGACTTCGTAGCCTCCTTCTGCGATCTGCCGGCGTACAGGTACATAGCCCACCATCTCGTTAGCGTAACCCAGGGTCCAGACATCGCGGTAGGTGCCGCCGAGTTCGGCATTGAAGCGCAGTGCGTATTCGACGCTCATCTCACCGACCAGGGCGACTATAGCCAGGCTGAAGCCGAAACGCACCGTCTGTACTTCAAAGCTGAAAGTGCGTTTCGCCGGCTCTCCAGCCTTGATCAAGCCCAGGTGATGCCGCGCCCATTCCGCCCCATATCCCCCGGCGGCAAGGTGCACCCTCAGTTCCTGTTCGCAGGCGGTATCGGTCGTCAGCGTCACCAACTCCTGGGAAACATCGAGGGCGCCGGCGATCGGGCGCAGGTCGCCGGAATCGATGACGCGTGCCACCGCATGCCCTAATTGTTCCCCCTTCGCCTGCACTTCGGTTATATCGAGTTTCCGAAAGCCGTCACCCACCGGATCCCGGGCGTCGATCTTCTGGTCGCCGGCGCAGCCCTGAAAGAAACTGGCTGCGACACCCGGGTACGTCGTTTCGAGCAAATCACCGGCGAAAGCGACATAGTCGCCACCGATGCGGGAAATAGCGCCGCTGCTGGTCGGATGGCAGGCGTAGCTGTAGAGGACATGCCGCAGATCACCGTCGGGGGACTCGACCTTCAGCACCGACACACGATGGTCGTGGGGTGCATCGAGACTCGGTTTGAACGCCACGCCCCCTTCTCCGTCGGGACGCCGCCGCGAGGAGGAAATACCGCACCAGCCGATGCCAACCCGCAGGCGTGCAGGCTGCCGCTGGTTCAGCGCCTGGTACGCTGCCTCTGCCAGTCGATCGAGGGTGGTAGTCCTCATCAATGAACCCGTGACGCCGAATGTCCATCTCCCGCCGTAGCACCGGACCGCAGTGGGTGTGGCTTCCACTCAGCAGAATGTGCGATGGGTTGAGACCGGTCCGCGCGCAAATGCGTTTACGCGCTTCCGGCGCGCGGTCGTAGAAGCCGAGCCACTCTATCGACACCAGTAACAACGGCTCATCGCCGTCGTCGATGACGATGCAGTCGGCGCGTAGCGGGTGATAGACATCCTGCGACGGTATGTCACGACCGGCATAACCAGCCAGGAAAACCCCGACGGGCGGGGTGACATCAATGGTGGTGATTCCAACATGATAAAGTTGCATGTTTCTGTCCTTAATCGAAGAAACTCTGTTAAAACTCGTTAAAGACTTCGTGGCCCGGACGGAGGGTGCCGTCTGCCCTTATGGGTTCACCCGGCAGCTCATCACGGCCTTCCGGACTCTGGTGCAGCTTGGCGCCGATCCACCCTATATGTCGCCTCTTGAGTTCGGTCAATGTGAAGCGTATATTGTCTACATGCCATGTATCGTCCTGCGACGGCCAGCATGTTTCCGTGGCTACTATCGGTTTATTCACCGCCCGGGCAAAATCGGTATAGTCATCAAGCATATCGAGAAACGCCGCCTTTTCCACCTCGTTGTCCAGATCATGTACAAAGTAGGGATGGATTAGAAGAATATCGCTTATATCCTCGACCTTCCCAATGCCGTACCGACCAAAATCCTGCAGGACACTAATGCCCAACGGCGCGACAGGATCGATGTTTTTGCATTGTGTATACATCCTTTTCATCCAGTCATATTCGCCCTGCTCGATATGTTTCATCTCTTCCGGTACCCGGTCCGTACCATAGCTTCCAGGGGCGTAGGGAAAGGGTTCGTTGCAGATATCCCAGATATTGATCCGCTCGTCGTCTTTGTAGGTCCCGACAATGGTCTTCAGATAGGTATCAAATATGGCAGCGCCGTCTCCCCCGGCCCGCACCGTAAACCAGTTCCATCCATTCATAAAATGGTCTGTAAAGATATTACCCATCGCCGGACATCGTGAAAAAAGAGTCGGTATTACCTTCAGCCCTAGTCTATCGGCCAAGCACAGGACCGACTCAAAATTCTGCAGATACCGGTCCGGATCGACGTTATGCACATCCCACGATAGTTGTAAGCGGATCGTGTTGATAAGAGGAAAGTGGGCTTTGGCTCTGGTTAGTTCCAATTCGGCCCTATCCCCATCGAAATCGATCCATGACGAAAAAGAGTAGTCGGGTTTCAGGAAGTAGTTAAATCCTTTGATCTGAGCGTAATCTTCCATTAGTATCAATGCCTTATCTTAAGTGGTTGTAGTATCACGGACAATTTGCCCACAATTCAAAAATATGAATAATGTGCTTTATTTGTCAAGGCAGTCCGAAACAGCCATCCCGGTATCTGCCGGATTAACATGGCGGGCGGTAGCGCTGGGTATCGGACTCGCTGTGCCGTCCACGGTCTGGGCAATCCACGCTTCCTATGTGGCCTCCTCCTCCCAAATCAGCGTCACGCACCTCCCGGTAGCGGAGGGGTTTGAAGACTATAACCGGACACCCACCCCAGCCGGCGTTTTTCTCGGCTGGGGCGGGATCGCCCCGGAAAGAAGGGGATCATCCCGTATGTTTATGGACGGACGGATTAAGTTACTTGCCGGCGGTCTGTCAGGTGGACCGGGGGTATTAGGGTTGGAGGCAGCTATCGGCATGACCTGGCGGTTTTAATCCCCTGTAATCATAGCCCATTATAACTGCACCACTACGAGAGTAATATCATCTTTTTGAGGGGCATCATCGCAATAGGCCGTCAGTTCGTCCAGAATGGCCTGTTTTATCGCATCCGATGATTTGTGAACGTGTTTGGTGAACAACGCATGCAGGCGAAGCTCTCCGAATTCTTCATCGGCGTCATTCACGGCTTCCGTCACACCGTCTGAATAGAACAGCAGGACGGCACCCGGATCCCATTGTCGCCGTTTTACATAACCGGAGGGAAACGGCATATCCGGCATCAAGCCGAGGGGAATACAGGTGGACTCGAGCATCTCAAGCTTCCGGGTATGATATCGGTAATATAGTGGGAACGGATGGCCCGCGTTGGCATAACTCAATGTACGGGATGTGGTGTTAATCACGGTATAACTAACACATGGAAAAGGTATTTTTCAGAGTGCAGATGTTCGACGGACGGACGTATTGAATTCATCACGGCAGGGACGGTACCGGTGTGTCGAATCTGTGTCTGGAGACAACTTCTGACCATGGCGACGAACATCGCGGAATGAAACCCATGACCCATCACATCCGTGATGACCAGGCCCATACGATCCGGGCCCAGCGTCAGGTAATCGTAATAATCCCCGCCAACAGTTTGTGCCGGTCGGCAGTAACCGGCAGTCTGAATATGCTCATGCGTGATCTCATGGCCCGGCAACAGGGCTTGTTGAACCTGGGCAGCCAGCTTGATCTCCTGCTCGATCGCTGCTTCGCGACGGATAGAGCCGATCTGGAAGTTCAGACTTTCCCTCAGCCGGGCGCTCAGGACTTTGAAGAGTTCACGAGCGGCGTCCGGATCCGAAGAAAGTAAGAAATCGAATTGCGCCCGTTTAATATACAGGATTTGCACATCGGTCTTCGCCCGTAATGACGCACTGCGAGGTTGTTCGTCAAGAAGCGTCATCACTCCGACACAGTCTCCGCGACGACGATAGGTGCCGCGTTCCATACCATCTTTTTCGAGACTCACCGATCCTTCCAGGATCAGGTACATGGAATCGCCGATTACACCCTCTGTTCAGATATATTCACCCGCGCTATAATCATCGACCTCAGCCATATTCGCAATTTTCTCAAGCTGAGATTAGTCAAGTGCCTGAAACAGAGATACGTTGGTCAGGAATGTTATTTTCTCAGAGGGTGTCATGGACAGATCCATAATCCCCATACTGGGCAGAGCCGCTATTACGAATCAACCGACAGATGGCAGATAGACAGTATCTTTACGGTAGAGATAAACTATAAAAAAAAACGTCCTGACACAATAACCATCATGCGCTTTATTTAGCAATAACCAAGATAGCCATTTTACACCTTGCCTCATCCCTGATATATTTTGTATTTTAATTAATCACCAATCACCAATCACCAATCACCAATCACCAATCACCAATGCCCAACAACTTTCTTGACATCCGCACCCACGGCTTCGTCCGCATGGCCGTGGTTGTTCCGCGCGTTCTCGTCGGTGACCCGCACGAAAATGTCAAACATCATCTCGATGTATTAGAGCCTGCCTACCGTGCCGGTTCCTATTATGCTCTGTGCCCTGAATTGAGCCTGACCGGCTATACCTGCGCTGATCTGTTTCATTCCCAGGCGCTCCTCGAAGGCACGGTGGAGGCGCTGGATGGTCTGCTTGAGGCGACCGCTAGCTGGGAGATGGGATTCAGCATCGGCATGCCCCTGCAGATCGATCACGCTGTCTTTAACGTAGTGGTAACCTGTGTGCAGGGCCGTATCCTGTCCGTCGCACCAAAGACGTATCTTCCTCAATACCGGGAGTTCTATGAAGCCAGATATTTCGCTCGCGCCGCCGAAGCACAGAGCGATACGGTCACACTCTGCGGGCAGACCGTCCCGTTCGGTCCGGATATTCTGATTCGCACGGATGATACGCGGGTGGTCATTTATCCGACGATCTGTGAAGACGACTGGGTGCCGGTGCCGCCGAGTGCCCGGGCGGCGTTGGCCGGCGCGACCATTCTGGCCAATTTATCTGCTTCTAATGCCGTCATCGGTAAAGCGAAGTACCGGGAAGATCTGATCCTCGCTTCTTCCGGTCGTAATGAAGCGGCGCACCTGTACGCGGCGGCGGGGTTCGGCGAGTCTACCATGGATACGGTCTGGGACGGACATGCGTTTATCACCGAGCGCGGCTATATGCTGGCTCGCACGGAGCGATTTCGTACCGACGGTACTTATGTGACGGCCGACATCGACGTGGAGGCGCTTGTGCGGGAACGTGGAGTTCAGGGCTCCTTCCGCCAGAATGCGATGGACTATAAAGACGCCTGGCGTTCGGTCACCTGGCCAGCCGAACCAAAAGACACCCCACAGCTGTCCACGGTACACCACACCTTTCATCGTCATGTCACGTCGTATCCTTTTGTACCTACGAATCCGGACGAACGGGACGAGCGTTGCCATGAAGTATTTATGATTCAATCATCCGGCCTGGCGACCAAACTCTTGTCCCTGCCGGAAGATACCCGCAAAGTGATTATCGGGGTGTCCGGTGGTCAGGATTCCACCCACGCGCTCAATGTGGCGGTGCATACGATGGACCTGCTGGATCTTCCCCGCTCGCATGTCGTGGCGATTACCATGCCGGGCTTCGGAACGACCGATCGGACCTACGATAATGCCTGCGCCCTCATCCGGGCCGTCGGCGCGACGTTCCACGAGATCGACATTAAACCGGCAGTCCGACAGGTCTTCGCCGATATCGAGCATTCGGAAGACATGAAGAATCTGGTCTATGAAAATACGCAGGCCTGGACCCGGAAACTCGAAGAAATGGCGACCGCTGCTAAAGTCAAAGGGATCGTTTTGGGCACCGGCGACTTATCTGAGTTGGCCCTGGGCTGGTGCACCATGTTCGGCGATCATGCCAGCCACTACGGGATCAACGCTGGTATTCCCAAAACACTCATCTCTTATCTCATTAAGTGGACAGCCGAGGTGGTCTTCAAAGAGGAGAAAGAGGTACACGATGTCCTGATGGATATCCTCGACACGCCCATCTCACCGGAGCTGTTACCACCGAAGGAGGGTGAAATCGCTCAGAAGACGGAAGAGAAAATCGGGCCTTACGAGTTGCACGACTTTTATACTTACTATCTGGTACGTTTTGGTTTTGCGCCATCACGGATCGCCCGGATGTGCCTGCATGCCTTCGACGGAAAGTATGATTTGGCGACCATCAAATCGTGGCTTCGTGTCTATATCACCCGTTTTTTCCAGAATCAATTTAAACGCAACTGCCTGCCCGAAGGACCTAAAGTTGGTCTGACCTGCATCTCCCCTCGCGGTGACTGGCGCATGCCGTCCGACGCCTCCCCGGCCGTCTGGCTTAAAGATTTGGATAATGTACCGGATGAGGTTTGAAGATCCCCCTCATTCCATTGATATCATTCCGCTTCGATAACCACTCGGGGAAGTTCCAGCATAGCTGCGCTGAGTTCGCACCCCAGTCCCGGGCGTTCCCGTAGGGGCAGATGACCTTCGGTGACTTCAATCGGTTCGTCGATGTAGGTATTCCAGGTGGGATAGTGATAGGCGGTGAATTCCAGATGACGGGTATTGGGGATGACCGCCATGAAGTGGGTCAGGGCGATACAGTTCAGCGGACCGTAGTTGTGGGGCGCCATGGGGATATAATGAGTTTGAGCATAGTCTGCGATTTTCTTCATCTCTGTGATACCGCCGGTCCATGCCAGGTCCGGATTGAGTATATCAGCTGCGCGCTGCTCCAGGATCTGTTGAAAAGCCCAGCGGGTAAAAATGCGTTCGCCGGCTGCGATCGGTACGCCGGTACGTTCACGTACCTCGCGCAGGGCTGAGACGTTATGTGGCTGGATCGGTTCTTCAATGAAATACGGGTTGTACGGCTTGACCGCCTCGCCGATACGGACCGCCGCGGGCACGTCGAATCTACAATGCAAATCCAACCCGACCTCCAGCGCGTTGCCCACAGCCTCACGCACCCATTCGAACCGGCGGGCGCCTTCCTCCATGTTGTCGACGCTTAAATAACCTTCGGCGCCGGCGCTGGCCAGATTGCGGAAGAAACGGGCGGTCTTACAGGCGGTCCAGCCTTCATCCACACACTGGCGGGACCAGTCCTGAACCGCCTCCCTGTTCATCTCTATCTGATCGTAGATGCCGCTAAAATAGACAGGCACCTTCTCCCGGGTCTTCCCGCCGAGAATGCGGTACAGAGGACGCTCCAGTGCCTTACCCATCAGATCCCACAGCGCCATATCGATCCCGCTTATGGCACGCATCTCCGCACCCATCATGCCGTGATAAGAGGCACGCCGGTACATCTGATCCCAGATCTTTTCCCTGTCCTCCGGATTACTGCCCAGCAGATAGCTGCGGGCAAATTCATGGATGATGACCTCGGCGGGATCGGCCCGGTGATAGGTCTCACCGAGGCCTACCAGTCCACTATCGGTGGTCATAAGTATCCAACAGTAGTTGCGGCAGGGGGATCGGAGCGTTTCAACCTTGATGATTTTCATGTAGAGAGTGCCCTTTTGCTCTTAAAGTGTCGCCTCCAGGCCCATGAGGGCGGCGTACATAACCTGGGTGCGCGGTATGGCGACACCCTGCTTTCGGGCTTCTTCGATTAAGGGCGCAACACAGGCCTGGAATTCCGTTGTTCGGCCTTTCTGTATATCCTGAAGCGCGGAATGAGTCGATGTGCTTTTGGTTAAAGGCGACCTCATGACATGGTCGACAGCCTCCTCAACGGTGCCTTCACACCACGTTTTCATCTGATAGGGCCCAAAATTAATCATAGGGATATTTTTCAGGTCGGCCAGCGCTTTCAGCTCACGAATCATGAGGACCAGCTCTGTAGCGAGTATCCTGTTCGATAAAACGCCGGCGTTGTTCTGTCTCGAAAGCGTCGCCAACAGGCCGATAGGAATCCAGCCTACCACCTTGGTCCAGGTGTAGGATAGGATCGCATCGGTGGACCGGGTGACGAACCCGGCCTCTTGAAAGAGCGCCGTGATTTCATCAACCCGTTTCGAAGGCAAACCGTTCAGTTCACCGAAATGCGTACCGCCGTCGAATGTCCAGTTAATCACTCCCGGTTCCGGCCGGCCTGATGCGATGACGGACAACGCCCCGTGTACCTTCTCCCGACCGAACGCATCCGCCAGCAGGTCGTCCTTCATGATACCGTTTTGTAAAGATATGACGGCATCACGGACGTCGATATGGGCGGATTTTGACAGGGCCGTCTGCATATCCTGCGCTTTCATCACGAAGATAAGGAGATCGCATGCCTTGATATATTTCAGATCGTCGACGGCCTTGATTGGAACGGTAAACTCATCAAGGCCTGTGAGATGAAGCCCGTTTCTTTGAATAGCATCGATATGTGCGCCCGCGCGGCCCGCTACGGTGACGTCGCATGTATTTCTACGGGCCAGAACACCGGCGATGGTGCCTCCGATCCCACCGGGACCTATAATGACGACGTTTTTCATAGTTATCTACTCCTGTGTTTCTTATGGTCTTGCGGACATCTCCTCCATGGCCTTAAACCCCAGCACCGCACAAGCCGATGCCACATTCAGCGAATTTTTAAAACCGTATGTGGGGATTTCGAATATCCTGTCACACTGTGCCATGACCTCCTGACTTACGCCCAGCGCTTCGTTCCCCAGGACGATACCTAGTTCATGAGGATAGATCATATCGGTATACAGGGCCGAAACCGATGTGGTCTCCGCAGCCCACACCGGTACGTGGCGTCGTTGCAAATGCGCTACGGCCTCCAGGGTCGTTTTGAAGTACTGCCAGGAGACATAATCGATCGTGCCTAAGGAAGTTTTCTCCAGTTTCTTATGTGGGGGATACGCCGTATATCCACATAAAAACAGACCCTTTACCCGCAGAATATCACAGGCTCTGAAAATCGACCCGACATTGAACGCGCTGCGCAGGTTATCCAGAATAAAATAGAGCGGCAGCTTCGGCAGCTTGTTATAAGCTTCCAGACTCATGTCCGCATCAAAACTACGGACCTCAAAGCTGGTCTCCATATCCCCTTTTTTATTTCGCATGGTGTCCTATCTCGCATGCCTTCCTGCCGAATTCCGCGTTTCATCCAAACAACGACCGTAAGGCCACCCGCCGCATTTGACCGCCGTCCATCTCCTTTTCCAGGTCCGCCAGTTCGGCTTCAAACGGACCGATCGTCTAGCATTGATCTTCAGGCAGCGTTTCTATCGGCTCCCCTTCATCGTTCAATGGGCAGATATCGCGCATCTCCACCGGCGTGCCGTCGTCCAATTCAACGATCCAGCGTAAGGGCAAACCCTGGGTCCGGCATACATAGGGCCGATGGGCATAGATACGACAGCCGCCGTGATCATCCAGGAACGCACAGCGCCTGGTGGATGCGGTGTACCGCGCGTCAATAATTCAGGATAATGGCGACGAATGGGCTCCGCTTCCACGTCGAAAACAGTCAGGTCGTCAATACAGCACGCACAACAGCCGCGTCGGCATGGCAGACGATCAGCATGTATGTTTTCAATCGGCGCCGTTTGTCGATCAATCTCGTCATGTATGTTTTGCATGGTATCCATAAAGCATAGCCCCATACGCAATAACCCGGTCTGACCAAGCACCGGGTTCATTCACCTCACCACCTCACCACTTCACCATCTCATCTCCTCAATGCATTTATCTCATCTCGCAACGTAATAGCCGCCGCCCTCGCCACTTCGGCGAAATCCGGTTCGGAAGAGGCATGGATAATTCCTCTGGATGAGTTGATGAGCAGACCGCCACCTTTCTGATCGGGGCCTGCCTGCATGACTGCTGCCAGGTCACCGCCCTGGGCGCCGATACCGGGGACCAGGAGCGGCATATCCGGCCCTACCGAACGAATATCGGAAAGGGACTCGGCATTTGTGGCGCCCACGACCAGCCCCGCGTTACCGTTTGTGTTCCAGCTTCGTACGGCGGAAGCAATTTCCATATATAAGGGATGGCCGTTGACCGTCAGGTCCTGAATATCTCGGGCACTCGCATTCGAGGTAAGACAGAGGACAAACACACCTTTATCCTGATAATCAAGGAATGGCTGTACCGCATCACGCCCCTGATAAGGATTGACCGTCGCCCCATCAAATCCGAAATAATCAAACAGCGCCTGTGCATACATACGGGCTGAATTCCCGATATCACCACGTTTAGCATCTGCTATCACGACGACCTCATCAGGTATTAGTTTCAGCGTCTTTTCCATCGATTCCAGGCCGCGCGGCCCCGACACTTCATAAAAGGCCAGATTGAGCTTATAGGCACATACCAGATCCGATGTCTGTTCAATAATCGCCCGATTGAATTCGAGAATAGCGTCATCCAAAGCCTTGAGGTGATCTGGAAAACGATCAGGATCAGGATCGAGACCGACACACAAAAAACTATTATTCCTCGCGCTGACTGCAGACAATTTGTCTACAAATGGTGACATGGCATATCCTCTTAAGAAGGTAATTCTATACTACCAATAACTTCCCGAATGGCGGGTACGTCCGCGGCCGTGCACCAGGCTGCCAGACCATCGACGACTGTAGCGCCCGTCCTGGGTTCAACAAAGTTGGCGGTGCCGACCTGAACAGCCGTGGCGCCGGCGATCATAAATTCCAGGGCATCTTCGGCGCTGGAAATCCCTCCGATACCGATAACCGGAATACGAACCCGCTTCGCCACCTGATAAACGGCTGCGATCGCCACCGGTTTGATCGCCGGTCCTGACAGACCGCCCATGATGGCCCCGAGTTTGGGCCGACGCGTACTGATATCGATGGCCATGCCGCGTATGGTATTTATGGTGGAAATCGCGTCCGCTCCAGCTTCTTCCACATGGGTGGCAATCTCTGTAATATCCGTTATATTGGGCGTCAATTTGGCAATGATAGGCAAGGAGGTCACGCGTCGCAACGTCCCGATCAGGTCTGCCGCCCGCCGCGGGTCCGTACTGAAATCCAACCCGCCGGACACATTAGGACACGACATGTTGATTTCCAGGGCATCAATCCCTTCACAATCCGCCAGACGTTCTGTAACGTATACGAACTCTTCCAGAGGACCGCCACCCACATTTACGATTATAGCGGTATCAAGCGTTCTCAAATAAGGCATTTTCGCGCGGATGAACGCCTCTACACCCACATTCTGCAGCCCGATGGAATTCAGCATGCCGGCCGCCGTTTCTGCAGCCCGAGGTGGCGGGTTGCCCGGCCATGGTTCCGGCGTCAGGGTTTTGGTTACGATACCGCCGAGAAGAGAAATATCTATGAAATGGCCATATTCCGATCCGTATCCGAAGGTACCGGAAGCAACTAAAACGGGATTTTCCAGGTAAAGCTTACCGATTCGGACAGACAAATCCGGTTGCGTCATATCAGCACCACCTCCCGGATATCGAAGACCGGTCCGGCATAACATACCCGTTCATACCGGGTTGCTGCTTCCGGTTCGTCGGGGTTGACACACGGGACCACGCAGGCCATGCAGACGCCTACGCCGCAAGGCATAATACCCTCCAGAGAGATCTGCCCGGGTATCCCTGCGTTGTTTGCCATATTCTGGGCAACCCGAATCATGGGCGTCGGGCCGCATACATAAAGACAGGTACAGCGTTCCGGCTCCTGTTGTATGATCTCTTCAAGCAGACTCGTCACAAATCCGTGGTGTCCGCGGGAACCGTCATCTGTTGCTAGCCTGACGGACACACCCAGATCCCGGAATTTTTCTTCCCCACTGAGCAAACCTGCCGTCGCTGCGCCGAAAAGCACCGTCATTTCTGCAGGAGGTACCAGGCCTTGGCGTATCGTTTCCTGCACCAGAGACAGGAAAGGCGCCACACCGACTCCGCCGGCGACCATGACAACAGGCCGGCCGGCTTGAATCGGCTTGAACAGTTGCCCCAAAGGACCGAGCACATCTACGTGCTCACCTGGGCGCCGCATGGCCAGGACTTCCGTACCGCCACCCACCACACGATAGATCAAGCCGAAAACACCTTGATCCGGATCGCGTTCTGCTATACTGAACGGACGTCGCAACAGCGGCGTATATTGCAACCAGGGCGGGCGATGGCTATGGGGAGACGCATCGGAAACAACCAGATGGACAAAATGACCGGGAGAGGCATGTTGCGTAATATCAGGAGCTAATAGATCGATCCAATAGAGGTCGGGACCGATTTCACGGTTGGATATAATTTCAGCAGAGGCCTGGAAAATAGGCGTAGAGGTCATTTTAATTCGCTCCGCACACAGCACGCGGTTCTACTTATCTTCAAAATGGATTCCAAGCCAACCATCCGTATCTATGGTCTCATAGGTATTAAAAATTCGGCAAGTTACTATTTCTTCCTGCACGGTTTGCAAGGATATATATTCGGTGAAAATATACCCTTCCCGGCCCTGATATCGAGCTTTATGCCATTCCCCCTCGTTAGAAATGATATCCAGGGAACTGCTGGGTGATACCATACTGATGATCCGGCCTCCCGGACTGTCTCGGAAATCGATGTTGCTGCCGATCGGTATGCCTTTGGTTATTGTATTTATCTTAATATCCTCTACCTGCATGTCCGCTATTCTGTACGCCGTCTCAACGCCTTTCACTATTTCGACGATGTACACATACCCGGTATCGCCTATTTCGACATGTTGACGCAAGAGCATATTTACATCAAGGCGGTGTCCGGCGAGAGAGGAAACAAGCCCCTGACTTTTATTTCTTGTCATGTGGTCAAGTTTCAGAATCCGGCGATCAGCAACCTGTACGACCGGCGGTGTATCTTCAACAGGATGGTCTGTCTCGGTGGACCCGACGTCAATACCGGATTCAGCCAATAACTCTTCTATAAATCGAATCTTGGAACTGACCGCCGCCGCCTGGTCTGATCGGGGATACAATGCGTCTATCTGCCGGTAGATCTGCAGTGCGGAATCCGGATTTTCCTGATGCGTCTCTGTGATCCACCCCATAGCGAACAAAGCCTGGGAGGCATATTCACTTTCCGGATATTGTTCAAACACGGTGCTGTACAGATGTAAGGCGGAGTCAGGCGCCTCCGCCTCAAATAACAGCGCCTCCGCCCGCTCGAAGATATCATCGTCGGATGGTCCATTCGGATCCGGCTGGGACAAGGCCCTCGCAGCTTCCGAACCATATGATGTGTGCCCATATTTCGCTAGTATCGTATGATAGTCTGCCGCACTCGCCACAGAATCCTCTACCACATGTTCTATAATCCACGCTCGAGCGTACGCGGCTTTGGCAGCCAGGTTCTGATCCTGGGTATTTTCTTCGATCAACCGGTAATGTACAAGCGCAGAATCTACCAGGTTGAACCGGAAAAGGTAATGTTCCGCTAATTGGAACCGGGCTTCAGTAACATTTGACAGGCGTTCCAAATCAACCGTCCCCTCGGTTTGCAACGAGTCGGTCGCTCCTTCGATCTGCAGGGAGTCAGGAGGAAATAAGGCTGACAACGTCTTGGTTAGATCTTCTCTGTATTTCTGTAACTCTTTGATATCCTGACTCTTTCGATCTGCTTCGTCTCGCACCCAGAAGACATTTGGACTGCGGCGCCTGGCTTCCAGATACAATTCTTCTGCCCTGGGTAGCTCCCCCTGCCGTTCATAGATATAACCCAACTCAAACATAGCCTGCGACACTTCGGCGCTATAGGTTCCATCCCTTTCATAGCGTTCCATGATGTCTTCATATTGGGCTACGGACTCATCTAGCTGATTCAGGGCGTCCTGGCAGGCTGCCAAGGCCAACATGATTTTGGGGCGGTATATCAGATAGGACCCTTTGCCCAGTAAAGCGTTGAACTTTTGCAGGGCTGACTCATATTCCTGATCACGGCGCAAGCACTCACCGATCATATAATTCGCCTGAAACTCCAGCTCATTGGTGTCGGCTATCTTGCTTACTTTTTCGAATAAATTCAAAGCCTCGGTATGACGATCCAGTTCAAGATGGGCTTCTGCAATATAGTACTGGGCTTCTCCGCGATTTTTGTGTTTAGGATAACTTGTCAGAAAATCGGTATATCGCTCAATGGCCTGTTCGTAATTCTTTTGACGGAAGGATATACTGCTCAGCAGCATATGCGCCGCCGGTGACCATTTATTTCGTGGGTATGCCTGAAGGAAATCCTGCAAAGCTACTTCCGCACGGGTTGTATCACCCGCACTCAACGAAGAATTGCCCAATGAAAACATGCAATACGGAACCCAATCGCTTTCCGGATAATTGGTCAGCACCTCTTCATATTTTCGGGCGGCCTGAGGAAATTGGCTCTGGGCTAAAAAAGCATCGCCGATCAGGACCAGTGCGTCATCGACCAGATCGCTATGTGGATGATCACGCAAGATAAGGGCGGAATTTTCGATGGCCTGTTCATAGAGCCGGACAGCCTGCTGGGGCAACCTGTCTCCCTGTTGAAGCTGCATCTGCTTACGAATCTGTTCCGCTTCGCTGAAGGCTTTCTTGGCATTATAGAACGTATTGTAATAGGGACAACCGACTAACCATATCGCTGCAAATAAGAGGAGGAGAGCATGTATTTTCATAAGAGGAAGACGCACAGCAAGCCATTCACTATTTCACCAAAAAGCACAGCGAGTGAAGCAAAACGCATTTCAATAATGCCACGAAGAGGCGCTCATCACTTTCGATGACGCGTAGCGGCATCAATCACTACCTCACCACTTTTTATTACTTCTCCGTCATGGTTTCCACAAAATCCCACTCGGCCGGCGGCGGCTCGACGCCGTATTTTTCACACCGACCGATATACGTCTTCGAAGGGCCGTCATCGGGGTCAATGGTAAGGATTTTCAGGAATTTCTCCTGCGCTTCATTCCACCCTCGGTCTTTATAGACCTCCATGGCGCTTTGATATAACGACGCAATTTCTCCCATTTTCTCACCCACCTCACCCGTTTTGGCCAGAACTTCATAGATGGTCACCGGTTCATCACGACCGACCACCCTTATTGTATCCAACTCCCGAACTTCAATTTGATCTTTTACTTTAGCATAGGTAAACTCACTGACCATGATGTGGGTGCCGTATGGTTTGTTTGCTCCCTCAAGACGGGAGGCCAGATTGACATGATCGCCCATAACCGTATAGTCGAACCGCTGGGTGCTGCCCATGTTACCGACCACCACATCACCGGTATTAATACCGATTCGGGCATCCATATTGGCGATGAAAGACGGCCTGCCCTGTGCTTTAAATTCCGCACGCATATTAATGAGCCTATCATTCATGAGCATAGCGGTAAAACAGGCATCTATAGCATGATCGGGATCTTCAATCGGCGCGCCCCAGAAGGCCATGATCAAATCCCCTTCGTACTTGTCTACCGTACCTTTATTGGCCATGATGATATCCGTCATACCGCCCAGATAATCATTGAGCAGATCGACCAGTTCCTCTGCTGATAAATTCTCCGATATGGTCGAAAAACCAGCCACATCGGTAAACAGAATGGTCAATTCTCTCCGGGTGCCACCCAATTGAAGCTTACCGGGGTCCCCCGCAATCTGATCCACGACCTGGGGTGAGAGGTACATCTTGAAAGAGTCCTGAATATATGCCCTCTCCTTACGTTCAATCAGATAGTTATTCACACTGATAGATAGATAAGACAGGAAAATGACCCCCACAGGCGCCATGATGTCGATCCAGAGCCCGGCATGGACAAAGAGCAGATAGGCCGCCGATACCTGTACGATGAGCAAAGCCAAGACAACACCAGCGCCGCTGATCGGACCAAATCTTGGAATGATGAGCCCCATGATAGCGCCCACCACCAACAGAATACCAATAAGATATACCCCATCCAACCGCGTGAGAAACTGTTCGGTTATGATGGTGTTCAATGCATTGGCATGATAGCCCACCATTTTGTAGCGGCCCTGCACCGGTACCGGTGCATAATCCTGGGTCCCTGTGGCGGTCAGTCCGTATATCAACATTTTATCTTTCAGATCCGAAGGAAGTAGCTCTTTACCATCGTGAAATTCACTGAAGAAGACAAGCGGATGATGTTCCGGTTTGATACCGCCATGATCCATGAGGTTTTTCAAGGCATAAAATCCATGCTCAATAATATTCAAACGGACGATACCCAATATCTCTGCCATCTGCGGCAAGGTTATTTCGGGGGTTGCCGTTAACAGTTTCGCCATCTTCATGTTATATTTCAACTCATTGAATTTTTCGAGCATTTCGGGCGGTATTTCATCTTCGGGCAGTCCCTGCTCCACAAAAAACGTCACGCCGTCTACATCCTCATCTCCTTCTATAATGCCCTGGAACATGCCGAAGAGGCCGACGGTCTGGAAGGCGGTCATGGCGGACATGGGCGGACCGATATTGAAACTCATGGCTTCCATGACGAACGCATCAGGATCTTGCAGAAGCTCCGGCTTCTGCTGGATAAGACGTTTTACGTCCCGCAAAGCAACAGCATCCTGATAGGTCCCGCTGAGTTTGATTAAACGGGCATAAGGATAATGAGTAAACGTATCCTCATATCTACCGGCCCAATTTACCAGCATGGCGCCGCGTTCGTCGATGGGAATGTAGAAATCTTTTGCCTGACCATCCGGCATATTGGCCTGGGGGAACTTAACATGTTTACCCGGTTCAATTTCAATAGATTGCAGCGACACGTTAAAATAATCACAGGCCATCAAAAGGACGAGCGACGGAAATACTTTACCGTCATAGGCCAGGACCAAAGGGAACCATCGCGCTACCCCATCATCATCATACAACGGTTGTACAAAACCAACCCCGCGACTTGCCTGCGTATGTAAGCTCAGCGACGGCAGAATATCCATCGTCCGTGGAATCGTTGAATCTTTAGCGCCGGGAAAATCTATAAACAAGTTTTTCTCCAGCAAAGCCTGATAGCCCTCTTCTTTCAGATCATTGCGTTCGATCATGTTGTTGAGGACGAAATCCCAATCCTGGCTGGTGGCCGAGATTTCAAATACCCCCGAGAAATAGACATTGCCCGCTTTCCGGGCGGCATCGGCGACAATTTGATCGTTGTCTTCGAATAATGCGAGAAAATCTTCCGCTGTATACGCTTCTCTGTGTTCGTGTTCGACTTCTTCCTTATAGATAAAACTGGCCTGAGGCTCCGGCATGAAAATATCGAAGCCAAGCATCCGGACCTCCCATTCGCCCAGGGTCTCGATCAAATCTGCATGTTTTTTTCGCTGCCAGTCCTCCATGCGGCCTTCCGACTGGTAGGTCTCATCATCAATATCAACGGTGCCGATATTCGGATCCTGATAGATATTTCCACGAAAGATAAAGCGACTATCATACGTCTGGTGCTCCAGATCAATGTAGACCTCTGTATAGCTGAATACAGCCACAAGAATGCTGATTCCCATTCCGAAGAGGAAGTATCGGAGGGTATACATCTTTTTTTTGGTGTCTGATTCGGCCATAATGATTCCAATGGGCAGATTGCAATTTCAAAATGCAAATTGCAAAGGGGCAAAAGGTGACTATCTCGCAGGCAACGAGTTAGAAAATACAGACATGGTATGTGCAAGACAAGGATAAATACAAAGAGGTAGGAATAGAACGATGGGGCGACCGAACTATGTCGTACCGCCCCATCGTATTGTTCAACTTTCTTGAACGAAATTTAATATCGTACTGCTTTTTACTCCGGAAGACGCACGTGCAAACGTCTGTCATGTTACTTCTTCAACAACTTGATTTCAGCTTTCGCTCTGGTCGACCATTCCGTTTTGGGCGCCACTTCAGTCACTCCTTCAAAAGAAGCGATCGCCTTGTCGTTTTCACCCAGCTCAATATAGCACTGGCCGATATAAAAACGCGATTCCGCTGTGCTGGCCGGATCTTCCGCTTCTTTAACCGTTTCTGTCAGAAGTATAATCGCATTCTGAATTTTGGAACGGGTCGGATATGTGGTGCCGCCACGAAAATACATCTGGCTGACGATCTGATCTTCCGCTTCATCGCCACGAACACCGGCGGTCGCGATACCCTGCGTGGTCTTGGATGTACGCTTTTTGGTGACCGCGGATTGAATGGACTTCCAAGCGTTCAGGAAAGCCGGCGTACTTTTCTTCGCCCCTGCCTTGGCGTCCCCCTTTTTATCCTGGGCAAACGCACTATCGACCGGCGCTGTGATCAACGCACCTGCTGTCATCAGGGCAATGATGAACCCCACAGACCGTTTCATAATATCCCCCTTCAGTCGTAGAACATTAGATTTTTGCAATGCAAAAATGCTTTAATCTATTTTCTCCTACACTCCTTAATTCGCATGCATGCTATCCCATACGGCTATGATAAAAGTATATATTTGACGTGGGGTATACAGTGATGCTCCCCACACTTTCCACGAAAAATGGTCGATTATTTATCGATTTTGGGTCATATCCTGTATTTATTACACGTCTCATCTTAATTATGGTTCATCAATAATGCCACGTAATGCATCCTGGAGGTTCGGGTCAAGCTGCTGCGCCTGATTGTATTCCTGTAATGCACGGCCCTGGTCCCCGTCACCGCCACGCAGGATGTATACGATTGCCAGATTTAAGCGAATACCGGCATTGGAAGGTTCGAGCGCCAGGCCCTGGTTGAACATATCCAGTGCCTGATCATAGTTGGCTCGATCATATTGCCCCATTCTCGTATAGATGACGCCCTTTGTATTATAGGCATCTGCAGAATTGTTGTCAAGGGCGATAACGCGGTCCATCAAATCCAACGATTCCTGCAACCGACCGATACGAAGATAGTGGGCGCCGGCGTTGTAAAGGTTCAATGGCGTATTCTGCGGTTCGCCTACGATTTGACGTACATAGGCGGCAAACTGCTGAATGTCGGATTGGACAGCCGCCACCATCTGCTGTCGGGTAGGTGGTGGAAATGTCACCGACTCAATCCGTCCCGGCGGGTAGGTGATCAATCGCGCCGTGCGCAGATCCACTTCATTGACCGTTCCTTCGGATTTGCGTTGATAGTATTCCTGCACGCCGTTACGCCAGGCCGTCCGGAAGTCACCCTGACCATACAGCGTCGTTTCGACGGGAATCCATGCTTTCCCTTCGAACGGTACATAGTCGTTCGGCTGAAAGTAGTCTTCAGCCTGATCTTCGTCGATCCCACTGTCAAACATCATATAGACGTGACCGGCGCCCGGCGCATCCACATCAAGCAGGATGGTGTGGATATCGAGATTTTCCAGCATGGAAGAGAAGAGGACTGTACAATCGTCGCAGTCCCCTGCTTTGTCGCGTAGCAATTCGTAGCCGTACCGAATAGTATCAAAGATCGTCCTATCCCCCGAAACACTTAAGAACGGCGTTTGGGGATCCCGCTGATATCGAACGCCGTGTGAGCTGATTGCACTATACAGTAACATGGCCTTGCCGATATTGGAATTGCCGTACTCGGTATACAATTCCGATCGGAAATTCTGCATCACATCCAGAACAAATGAAGAAATAGCCGGATCGTCCGGGGTCACAAACGCGCCCATACGCGCCGCATCATCCCAGTTCATCTTACCGCGCCCCAGAACGTATATGGGGGCCACGCCACGGTCTGTCAACTTCTGGTTGTTGTCCTGTTCATACGAGACCGATATGCGGGGCTGCACCAACCGGTCAAACCTTGCAGATGCGCCCGTCAGCAGCGTATCCGGAAAGACAATGCCCATAGCATGAGTGGTTGTACTCTGCGGCGGCAGGACGATCTGTTCTTCGTATGGCGCTTCCAACAGGCTCGGGATCTCCATGCTGACCGTGACCGACAACGCTTCCGGCGCCGAATTTTTCAGGACGACATCTGCAAAATCATCCTGCTGATAATGCTGATACAAAGATCGATAGATGATTTTCGGTCGCAGGACCGCATCCTTGATCGACACATAGGAGGGATTAATCATTAAGGAGAAAGAAAAACGCTGGGTGGCCGGCAGGAATGGATGCCGCTCGTAGGCATAGTCAATTTGAAGCAAACGGTATTTAATACCCAGACCGGCGCTATAAATTATCTTGCTGTCGAATGCACTGGCCGATGCCGTATTGATTTTACGTTGCACGCCACCGCGGAAAGCGATTGTATTGGCGAACCAGTATTCACCCCCGAAATGGATTCGGTCACCGACATCCGCCGCTACCAGCAGGGATTCATATGGACGGAAAGAGACGCCACCACGAATATTACGACGGAAAATTGTTTCGGAGACCCCGCTGTCATGCTTGATGGAGGTGTTAGACACATCCTGAACCATAAGGCCAAAACGAAGTCCTGAAACCGGGGCATATATCAGCCCCGTATCGAAACCGATCCCTCCGGCGTTATCCGCAGTCGTATTATCCTGTCCGATATTTGAATTGACATATTTAAACGTCGCCCCGAAGGATAAGACTCGCCGCCAGCGATAACCGAAACCCAGATTGAATTTCAACTGGCCGAACTGTAGTTCATTATCATCAAGGCTGGTTTGAAACACATCCACGCCAATGGCGCTGTTGTCGGTTACGGGATACACATAGGCGCCATACATATTACGCAGACCGAGGCCGTACAGATCGGTATACATAAACGTGAGTTCCTGGCGTTGCAGTTGGGGTAATCCCGCTGGATTCCAATAGAGGGTATTGGCGTCATCTGCAATACCGACGAACGTCTCACCCATACCCATCGGACGCGCGCCGACAAATACTTGATTCCGGTTCTGGCTGTACGCTGGTGAAGTAACGATTAACGCCAGCAGAACGCCAAGCCCCCAGGCCATATATACACCACGGTTCATCAAAACCTCCTCTTCCTATCCTTCACAAGCCTGATATTACGGGAATGCCGAATTTTCGCTTTCTTTAACAATAATAGTATTGGGTACGGAGATGCCGCTGAATTTTACATCATCATTCTTATTGATGACCCTGGCGCCGCCTATCGCCCCGGTTGTACTTGTAAATTCCACCTGAACATCATACGTACCGCCTGTAGGAAGCCCGAAGATGACTTCAAGTGCGTTGGATTCGGACATGATTTCGTGATAGCCGCGAATGGTGGTGGTGCCTGCATCAAAAACCGTCACCTTAGCACCGATGCCGTCTGCAGCACTGTCGCTGGGGGCTGAGCCCTGCCGGAACGGTCGTATTTTCAAAGCACCCTGGCCGGAGGTCGGGACCGTATCGTTTTTGTATAATATATCCGCGCCATAATTTAATATATACAGATCTGCATCGCCGTCACCGTCATAATCGCCCCAGGCAGCGCCGGCGCTGCTGTCAGCCGTCGTAAAGGGCGCTACGGTGGCATCGGTAAAAGTCCCGTTGCCATTATTGTTAAAGATCGTATTACGCTCCCCATCTGCGGATTCCGCGCCGGAAGCTACAATAAGATCCTGATGCCCATCCAGATTGAAATCGGACCATCCCGCCATCCAGGATACCCAGACCGTTCCTGTGGCGCCGGCTTCTGCCGTCCGACTGAATGTACCGTTGCCATTGTTTTTAAATAGAATATTACCACCGACATTGACCAGATACAGATCCATATCACCATCTATATCGTAATCCGCCCAGGTGCCATGCCGTCCCAGTCCTGCGGCGCCCAGCCCAGCTGCAAAGGTGACATCATCAAACGTGCCGTCGCCATTGTTTTTATACAGACGATTCTCCTGATAGATATTTACGGTATATAGATCCGGTGCCCCGTCATTATTGTAGTCCACCCAGACCACGCGTTCGCTGTCTCTAACATCATCGATACCGGCCGCAGCGGACACATCCGAAAAGGTGCCGTTACCGTTATTTTCAAACAGAAGATTTTTTCCGTTGAATCGGGCGATGGCCAGATCCAGGTCGCCGTCTAAATTATAATCTCCCCAGGCGGCCCAGAGCGGGTTGCCCTTGACTGTGTTGGGCAGCAGAATGGAAAAGGTGCCTCCGTTGTTCTGATAAAGGAAATCCTGCCGATCTCTCTGAAAATTCGATACGTAGAGATCCAGCCTTCCGTTATTGTTGAAATCCGCCCAGGCGGCGCTGGAACTGAAGTCGTTGAATCCGTCGACCTGGGCAGCAGAAGCCGTATTCGTGAACGTGCCGTCGCCGTTATTACGCCAGAGTTTGTTAATCGGGGAGCCACCCACCAGGGTCCATGCCGTGATAAAAATATCCAGGTCGCTGTCCCCATCAAAATCCCCCCAGGCCAGTCCCGGTCCGCGCAATGTGTTCAAAATTCCCGCTGCGCCGGTCACATCCGTAAAAACAGGCGCCTGGGCAGAAGCAGCCGCCGACCATAGCAGACATAAACCTATTGCGCAGTATACACTGCTGACTACGCTCTTTCGATGCATGATGACCCCTACTGATTGGTGATTGACTGATTGGTGATTGACTGATTGATTTTTGTCTTTTCAATTACCAAAGCACCAATCACTAAATCACCATTTTCTTTACTAATTATCTGAACTAATCATTTAAAACCGAAAGCGTCAGTTTATTTTCGTTGCCGCCGGCATCGATCAGAACGATGTACAATCCGGTTGGGCATAACCTTCCTTTATTGTCTCTCCCGTTCCACATCTCAACCATATTGCCGGGTCCCATGACCTTGTCCCGGCAGATGGTCCGTTCCAGGCGGCCGGCAATATTGTACACTTCCACCGTCACCGGGAACGACTGTCCCAGCGTGAATGATATCGCTGCTTCACTGGTGTTAAATCGATTGCCGTTTGGAGAAAATACCCGGGGTTGCGCCCGAAAAGATGCCAGTGCTACACTTGATGCTGTTGCCGCTGCATCCTCAAACACCGCATAGGTGCCAAGACGGGTAATCACCGTGGTAATCGTTTTATTCTGGGTATTGATGGTTCCGCCGATACGCGTCCACGTCCCTGCGGTATCGGTTTCTCTAAATATAGCCAATTTAGATTCATCCACGCTGCTAAGAGCCGGCTGACTGCCGTATTTGATGGTCAGGGTCCCCGGTTTTTTAGCGTCCAATGTCTCCGTCTCCGGTGTGAAACGTACGGCGGGTCCCAGAAGAGTAATGTTTTGTAACGATTTGGCGCCCACAAATTTCGACGTCACCAGGGTGGTGGAATCCACACTCACCTCTTCGATAGACACTTCTGTTCCCTCGGTTGCAAAAGCATTGGGCGGGATATACAGACTAATCGCATCGTTGGTAATACGTCCGCCCGATGCCTTACTCACCTGGATTGCCGTGGTGAAAGACCAGCGAAAATCAGCAGACAATCGGTTGCCGACGGCGTCTGTTACGGCTGCGCCGATGGTTGCTTCATAGGTCACGTCAGGGTCAAGACCTGATGGTGAAAGCAGTCCGCTCTTCGTGGCCAGATCATAGGTAACCGTTCCACCTATTGATGCCCCTGTATCCGTACGCCGGAGTGTGAATGTCTGGTCTGTCAACGTGGATTGATCAAGGGCTTTGCTGAACACCGCTTTCAAGACGATGGCCGCTGTTACGCCTTTCTGACCGTCTGTCGGTATGGTCGAAGTGACCGCCGGTATATTCGTGTCGACGATAAAGCTTGCGACATTGGCGGCCGCGACCATCACATTTCCTTGCAGATCCTGGGCGCCGCTGACGCCGATGTGCATGGTGTCGGATGTTGTGGAGGCGCTGATCGTTACCTTACCGGTCCAGATGGTCCCGCTGTAGGAGAGCTGGTCCAAAGGGATGGTCGTGCCACCGTTTTTGGGGGTAAAGGTGACGGTCGGATTTACCGTGTTATCGACACCCACCTTCTCTTCGAAGTTAAGCACGACCGTGACCACGGCGCCGATACCGGCGATCGCCGGATCGATGTTCACAGAGGCCACACTCGGGGGAGTGGTGTCTATAATAAACTGACGTTCCACAGCTTCTTCAGAGGGGGTAAAGGCGCCATCGATGGTTCGAATAGACCAGAAATAGGTGCTATCCGGCAGGTCCTTCAGTGTCGTTACATTGGCATGGCCGAGTGGTCCTGTTCCCGTTCTGATAATCCCCGATACCACATCGTTAGCTGTCGATGAGGTCCCTACCCGCAGGGCATACGTCAATGCGGGGCCTGAAGTTTGGGAATCGGTACCATCACCCCAGGTCAGGGTAACCTGGCTGCCGCTGGACACGGAATTCAGGCTGGGCGGCGAATTCGGCGTGCTGTTGGGGGTCTCCTTACCGGTCAGGTTGTCGAAGACCTGAGCGATTTCCGTAAAGGTGAGCCCGGTACCGCCCGTTACGGCCAGATCCAGATCTTTATCATTATCGTAGTCAGCCCAGCCCGCGCTGCTGAACAGGTTCCCCGGCACGACGCTCAGCGTCGTGGCTGAAAACGTCCCGGTATTATTTATATACAGAATAGCGACCTGATTTGAATTGACATCCTGGCCCGTCAGAAATAGATCCAGGTCGCCGTCGTTATCTGCATCACCGAGGGAGACGGTGCCGCCGAAGGTCCCGGTCAGCGCCTGCCCTTCCGTGTAGGTCCCGGTCCCATCGTTCGTAAACACGGCGGCTTTCGGCACGGTCACACCACCGGATGAGTTTCCGCCGGTAATCACCAGATCCAGGTCGCCGTCGTTATCCACATCGCCTGACACCAGGGCGCTTGAGAAAAAACCTGTTAGATTCTGTGTCGCGTCCTTAGTCAGTATGCCATTGGTGTTACGATAGATTTCAAAAATGCCGGTAAACACGGAGGCAGTACCCTCACCGGAGATGATCAGATCCAGATCTCCGTCGTTGTCGATATCACCCCAGGCCAGCTGACCGTTGGCCGTGCCTGTAATCGTCTGGGATGTATCCTCAACGAGCGTATCACCGGGTACATTCCTGTAGAGGAGGGTCTTCTTTATATTGGTCCGGGTGAGGCCGGATACAGCCAGGTCCAAACGGCCGTCATTGTTATAGTCGCCCCACGCGCCGCCCCCCTGACGCAAGTTCAGATTGGAAATAGGTACCTGGATAGAATCTGAACTGAACGCGTTATTGTTGTTCTTGTAGAGGAAAGTAAAGCCATTGCCGAACCGGTCCTCCCCGGAGCGGAACAGATCCAGGTCGCCGTCGCGGTCGTAATCTCCCCAGGTCAGAGCGCCGTTCATTAACCCGTTGAGTGAGGATTGATTATCCTGCACCAGAACGCCGTTTTCGTTGTGATAGATGAGCGTCCTCGTATCACCATTGATGTCCCTACCGGCAATAACCAGATCGATAAACCCGTCTGCATCATAATCACCCCAGGCGGCGCCTGTACCAAGAATCGTCTGACGGACCCCGACCAGTTGTTGACTTGAATTAACAAACCGTTGAATCACAATGGTATCTTCGGTGGCAAAGTTAGACCGTTCAAAACCGGTATCCACGGTCTGCACACTCCAGAACAGGGAATTCACACCCACCGGTACGGCAAATTGCTTAAGGAGCGTCTGGCCGATATTGCCCGGTCCCGCCCCTTTATTAGCCGCGGCGCCTATCACTGCAGCAGAGATCAATTCATTACCACCGGAAGAGGTTCCCAGGCGAAGATTATAGGTCAACCGGGCAGCGGAGGTCTCCGTATCCGATCCTTCAGCCCATCGGAATGTGATACCGGTGCTGGTGACAAGGGGAACGGACAGCACGGGAGCAGTGGGAATGGTATTGGCACCACCGCCGTTGGTATATAACTCGGTCGAAAGACTGCCGTCGGCTTTTTCTCCGGTAACCAGCAGATCTAATTTGCGATCGCCGTTCGCATCCACCCAAGCAATGGTGCCGTTCATTTCACCGATCAGGGCGGCTTCTGCTGCCGCTGTAAAAGTGGCCCCGCCGTTAACATACACCCGGGTAGCCAGAGCGGTTAATTCATTCCGACCGGAGACCGCGAGATCCAGATCACCATCGCTGTCGTAATCCCCCCAGGCCATGGAGCCGACAAGACCAGTGCCAGCGGCATCCAGGGCGAACGACTCTTCGAGCGTACCGCGCAACGCATTGTTACGATATATTTTCAGTACGGGGCGCCAGAATTCGTCCCAACCGGAAATAGCCAGATCGAGGTTACCATCTCCATCATAATCTCCCCAGGCCATGTCACCGCCGTAAATGTCCGGTAAATTGATATTGGTGTTTTCAATGAGCAGACCATTGTTATTAATGTAGATACTCGTGGTACGCAACCCCTGATCATTCAGCCCCATGATGGCCAGATCCGGCAAGCCATCGCCGTCGAAATCACCCCATGAGAGCGCCCCGTTACGTATCGCTACCACGGATTGGCTGCTGTTTTCGGTCAGAATATTATTTTGATTGATATACAATTTGGTGGATACGAAACCGTTGCGGTCGATACCGGCAATAAGGAGATCCAGTTTGCCGTCATTTGTAAAGTCCGTCCAGGTGACGGAACTGTATCGGAGCAATTTGACTTCGAAGAACGGCGGCGGTCCAATCAACTGGGAGGGATCTCTGATCAGCACCCCGTTGACGTTTCGGTAGACTTCGGAAATGCCGAAGGCAGGGTCAGGACTTGCATTACTGCTTTGACCCTGACCGCTGATCGCCAGATCCAGCTTGCCGTCGTTATCAAAATCACCAAAGGCCAGGTCACCCCAGATCACCCCGGTGATGGCCTGAGTCGCATCTTCGGTCAGGCCGCCTGCGCCATCGTTTTTATAGATCTTCGTTACCGCTGCACCCGTGCCATCCAGACCGGCAATGGCCAGGTCCAGATCCCCGTCATTATCTATATCGCCCCAGGCTACGGCGCTTGCCCTCACATTGATTATGCCGGGCCCCGTCGCTGTCAATGGTTGAGCCACTGCATCTACGGCCGACCAGATCATGACGACGCATAACAGAGCCGTATATCCCCATGATTTCCTTAGCACGTATCTCAAAGCTCCCTCTCCTTTTGTCAAACCCTTCATGAAAACGCAAGCGCCAGGCCTGGTTCATTCTCCAAATTTATAACCGACCCCTCTTACCGTAGTAATGATTTTTACGCCATGTCGTTCTATTTTCATCCTTAATCGCCGCACATGCACGTCAACGGTTCGTGGTCCACCAAAATAGTTATAACCCCAAACGGCCGTCAACAGGTCATCTCTTGTAAAAACGCGGCTTCTATGCATCGCCAGATACTTAAGCAACTCATACTCTTTCAGCGTCAAATCAATCGATTCGCCTCGAATCGACACCTCATAATTCCCCAAATTGATCATCAGATCACCCCAGACAATCACATCATCCAGTTGCACGCCATGTCGGCGCCACAGGGCAAATTTTATACGCAGATCAATTTCATGAGGATCATACGGCGCACAGACAAAATCATCAATACCCTTATTTATATCCAGATCACCCAAAGCACCACAAGAGGTTAAGGAAATAACCACCGGCAGACGATGTTCATGAAGATGATGTAAAACTTCTACAACAGGCCATAAATCCGACTTCGATCTTTCTGTATGTACAAGAACGACATCTGAATAGGGTATGTGGGCCTGAATATCTGCTACGGATTCAAAATACAGTTGTGTCAGTGGATAGCCGACTTGCTGCAGCCATCGGGCCAGTGATTCAACGATTTCAGGTCGGGCGGTCAGAATCGTAATGCGAGGACGCTCGCTGCCGCCACGCATAACGGTCATGGGTCTACTCTATCGGCCCAGGAGGGAATGAGAGCCGATCACATCCATGTGATCGGCTCTACGGCATCAGAATGGGAGGTCGTCATCTGCTTCAAACGTCGAAGGCAGATTGTCCGGAGGGAGGCTGGGAGCCTCGGATGATTTCGATGAACCCGATGAACCGGCATCTTGACGAGAACCCAACATCCGCATTTCCGAGACTACGGTTTCGGTTGTATACCGTTTAAGGCCATTTTTATCTTCCCAGGAGCGGGTTTGAAGTCGTCCCTCGACATAGGTCTGTGCACCTTTCTTTAAGTACTCACCACAGATCTCGGCCAATTTATCCCATGCAACAATACGGTGCCATTCCGTTTCTTCTTGTTTTTCTCCGTCCCGGTTATTCCACGTTCTGGACGTTGCCAGGTTGAAATTAACAACGGCCCGGCCGGATGGCGTGTACCGTAATTCCGGATCGGCGCCTAAATTTCCAATGAGGATAACCTTATTTACACCAGACATATTGGATGCTCCTTACCTTTAACTCCAAATGTTATTTGGATAACGATTGAGTATAGCAGTAATAAAATGGAGAGTCAAGCTTTTTCCTCCAACCAGACAGATAAATTTCATAAAGAAAAACAGCTTGCCTCTAACAAAAACCGCGCGGTATATTCTTATAGTCGTAATCACATGAAAAATATCGTAAAAAAGATACCCCGACAGGCATTTTGTCGTCATAATTTTACCTCATGATCCAGATATCCCGTTATATTCTTAAAGCTCACATCGGTCCCTTCCTGTTCGCGTTTGTGATCATCACGTTTATTCTGGTGATGGATATTATATTTGAGATCGTAAATCTCATCATCGGAAAAAATCTCGGAATTTTCATTGTCCTCGAAATTTTTGCGCTTAACCTGGCCTGGATTGTCGCCGTTTCAATCCCGATGGCGGTGCTGGTGGCTACCTTAATGGCGTATGGTCGTTTATCGGCAGACAATGAAATTACGGGGCTCAAAGCCGGTGGCATCAGTTTTTACCGGTTGATCGCGCCGGCCATGGCTGCCGGTATCCTGCTGGGCGCCGGACATTTATATTTTATGGATAAAATACTGCCCGAGGCAAATCATCGCGCCCGGTCGCTCATGAACGATGTGCATCGCGCCCGGCCTACGCTGGGCTTTCGAGAAGGCATTTTCATGGACGATATTCCGGGTTACAGTATTCTAATAGACCGGATCAATCCAAGAGGCAACGACATTTCCAGTGTGACCATTTATGAAACCATGACGGCCGGAACGCCTCGCATTCTGACGGCCCGATCCGGTGAACTGGACGTATCCCCTGACGGCAGTATTATTACCATCATGCTCTATGACGGCGAACTCCACCAGCGGGATGAGGATACACCGGGCAGATATTTCAAAGAGGTGTTTGATCGCCTGCGTGTTACCTTGCGAAGTACCCCAAGCGGCGTCAGCCGCACCGAAGCGGGAGCCCGGAGCGACCGGGAGTTGAATATTGCCATGATGTATCGAAAAGTGGCACAGTGGCAACGGGATATTGATGCGGCTGAAAAAAAGCTGGCCAGATTACAAAAGATGACCCTGGATGAAGAGCCTGCACGACATGAGGCGGACATCCGGCGGGAGCAACAGTTACTTTCCGCCCGTTTTCAACAAAAGAACAGCTATCTTGTGGAAATCCAGAAGAAGTACGCTATTCCTGCATCCTGTTTGATTTTCGTCCTTATCGGCGCCCCGCTCGGTATGAGAATGCGAAAAAGCGGCCTTGGACTCAGCATCGGGGTCAGTCTGGGGTTTTTCCTTCTGTACTGGGCGTGTTTGATTGGTGGAGAGGCCCTGGCGGATCGTAACCTGATAGAACCCGCTCTGGCGATGTGGGCGGCCAATATTATCATCGGCATACCGGGTATTATTCTGGTACTCGGTACAGCTCGGGAGCGGATTTGGTGAGTGGGCAGGCGGGCAAGGATCACGGTACGCCGTGAGGGTGCGACAGGCGATTTCATGTCTTTGATTACACGATATATTATCCAGCATTTTTTTGCTGCGGTGGGCGTTAGCCTGGTGGCATTTGTAGGTATATTTACCGTTGTAGATCTGATTGGGCAGTTAGTTAAATTCCTGGATCGGGATGTCTCCGCCTATCATATCGCGCTCTATTATCTGTATTCCCTTCCTTATATTGTCGTCCTGACCATCCCGGTCAGTATGTTGCTGGCCAGCCTCTTCACCTTCGGGCAACTTGCAAAATATGGTGAACTAACCGCTATGAAGGCGTCCGGCCTTAGTTTGTATCGTTTACAGTATCCTATGCTGCTGGCCAGCATGCTGGTCAGCGCCGCCGTGTTTACTGCCGGTCAATGGATCGTTCCCGAGGCCAATATGAAACGGGACGATATTAAGTCGGACCATGTGGAAAGGCTCTCCCGCGAGAGTTATTCTATTCGTAACAATATATTTTTCCGTGGTGAAAACGGACGGCAGTATTTTTTTAGGGTCTACAACGGTCATCGGCGGGAAGCCACCGGCGTGCTCGTGTCTGAGTTTCGTGAAGGGGCCATCGTTAAAACCATCATAGCGGAGAAACTGGCCTGGTCGAATGTCGGTTGGACCCTTCGTAGCGGTACGCAGCGTGTTTTTTACCCCAGGGGCGCCTTACGCTCCTCTACGCTGTTTGATTCGCTGGAAGTTTCAAGCTGGGCAGAGCGCCCGGAGGATTTCGAGAAGGCGCAAAAAAGGCCGGAGTCTATGAATTATAATGAGCTGAACCAGTATATATATAATGTACAGCGTGGCGGCGGTGATGTGCAGGGATATCTGGTTGATCTCTATTTGAAAATTGCTTTTCCATGCGCCAATATCATCATCGTTCTTTTCGGGGGGGCCCTGGCTTCTCATGTTCGCCGTAGCGGCGCCGCCCTTGGATTTGCCATGAGCATTGGGATCTGCTTTCTTTACTGGGGCCTGCTCCGTATCGCTCAGGCGCTCGGCCATGCCGATACGCTGACTCCTCTGGTTGCTGCCTGGGGCCCTAATCTTATTTTTGGGTTGATCGGCCTGTTGCTTCTTCTCCGGGCGCCGAAATAGCGGTAAGTGGTAGGAGGTAGATGGGTGTACGGCACGTCGTTTGCCCGAAGCTATATGAAAAACGCCCCGGAGTTGTTTCGCCCGGGGCGTTTTTCATATACCATCGTTCAACAACAGGCTGGTCGTTACCAACCCCAGCCGATTTTAACCTGGGCTTCATGCTGACCACGTCCGTCCAGGCCGGGTCTTCGGGAAAACTCCTGTTTGTAAAACGCGTAGTCCAGTTTAATAAGCTTAAGATTGAGTCCTGCGCCGAACGATAGATAGCCCTGGTAGAATCCACCTCGGATCTGGATCAACGGGAGGCCCAACTCTCCGCCCATAAAGACGCGATTGAACAGAGCCACGCCATCCTTGTTCAATATATCGGTGAGATCGGCGGCCAGGGTAAAATGGTTTGATCGCCAGGCAATGCCGGCTTTGACATTGACCGGGAATGTTTCATTACCGACTTTTCCGTAAATATTCTGAATGACGAAGCCCAGCGATGTTTTAGGTGTTAGTCGGTACAAAGCGCCGACATCGGCTGCAAACCCGCCATTCGACTTCCTAAGAGAGTCTTGAACTGTTTTGAATGTATCTCCCGCCTTTGTCACACGGACATCAAAACTCGTAAACCGGCTGTTAACGATTTTCGCATTACCCCCAATGGCTAATTTAGGCGTAATATAATTGGCCGCCCCGATCGTAACCACGATGTCCGAACGACCATCTGCTTGAATACGGGGTTCGAAAATCCCTTTGTCGATCCCGACACCAGCGCGAACGAGCCCGTAGGCTGAGATACCGAAGTTTCTCATGACAATATTAAACATAGGGGAGATACGCAGCCGGGTTTTTTCACCGTCGAACGGAGTAATCCCATCATACAATTTCTGCTGACCTGCTGACGTCAGATCCGCGAATTTCGAAAGGGAATCCTTATTGTCATTAATGAATTTGAACAGGTCAATCGCATTCTGATCCGTACCAAAACTGAACGGAATACCGACATCCGCATGAGACTGTACCAGCAGAGCCGGATTATACAGAAAGGCGCTGCCGTTTCTACCGGCGGCCAGATAGGCGCCGCCCATACCTAAAGCGCGAATGTCAGGGCGAAACGGGACGTCGGTGGTGCGCAACGTCTGGGCTTCGATACTCGGCACCGCCATACATAGAGCGGATAGCATCATTAGTCTAACTATCCATGTACCTGACTGAATCATAACACTTCTCCTTCTGTCGCAATATGCTTTAAGTGAGTAATTCGTCGGCTTCGTCGATTGTGCCATCGCCGTCGTTATCTATTCCGTCATTTCCAAGATTCAGCCTGGAATCTTCATCAATTTTGCCATCACCGTCGTTGTCTATTCCGTCCAGCGCTTCTTCGTCAATGCGTCCGTCGTTATCGTTGTCGCCGATCCCCTTATTACCGGGGGTACCGGTATTAACGAAGTACTCCAAAAGATCTATGCCCAGGTTATCAATCTCGTCTTCAAGCGTTGAAAGGTCTATAGACGTATCACCCAGAGCATCAAGTAAGCCGGAGGCTTTCAGATCCTCTATAATCTGTTTGACCGTGGATTGGTCGCCTTCACTGAAGTCGCTGACCACCGAATTAAGATCATCGCCGTTTTGCGGTGTTGAAATCGCCGTTTTCAAATCTAATTGAAATCCGTCATCGGTTTTTACAAGACCAAGATTCAGGTCGCTGTCATCAATGTTGCCGTCATTGTTGGTATCCCTCAATGAAAGAAGACCTTTGAGCGTTCTGGCTAGACCTGCTTCCAATGAGACGTCTTCTGCGGTAAAATTACCTGTCGTACTGCCGTCAATAATCGGTTGCAGCCTGTTTAGAATGCGGGTCATGGTCCGCAGCAATCTGGATTGTTCCACCTCGGTAAAAACCGGTTTGATTCCGATGACCTTGGTGTTGCTGAAAATGGGTACCTCTCCGTTTGATCCAAAATCCGTCGTGATGTCCTGCAACAATCCTACTACACTGAATCCCGAAGCAAGAAATTCCGCTTTGGCTGCAAAAAACAAGGCGTCGCTGTTCAGCGAATCTGCAGAGACGGCCTTATTAAATTGCACCAGCGCTTCGGCGTACTTTCCGTCACGCAACAGCTCCTGACCTTTGACGATCAAGTCGCCTGTATTACTGTCGTCGGTGCTCTGGAAACCGAAGATATTTCCACCTTTACATCCTGCCCCGATGAACACGACGCATAATAACACGATTGCCAACATGTTGGTGAAAAGCTTATATCTCATCACTTTCCTCCTTTCGAACGTGAACATCTATGCAAATCTCTCGATTTGGTGATTTGGTGACTCAATTACTTATCCTTGTTTCAGGTCCTCTACTTTGTCGCAGTTTTCCCAGGTGAAACCAGGGCCGGTTCGGCCGAAATGGCCATAGGCTGCCGTGGGCCTGTAAATCGGTCGCCGGAGGTTCAGCGTGTCTATAATACCTTGGGGCGTCAGGTCAAAATGGGTGCGGATCAACTGGACGATATCCAGTTCCGGGATCGTGTTGGTGCCTGATGTATCGATATATACAGACACCGGATCAGCCACGCCGATGACATAGGCCAATTGAATTTCACACTGATCCGCCAGGCCGGCAGCGACGATGTTTTTCGCCACATAGCGTGCAGCATACGATGCGGATCGGTCTACTTTTGTGGGGTCTTTACCGGAATAGGCCCCTCCGCCATGACGGCAATATCCGCCGTAGGTATCCACGATGATCTTACGACCGGTCAACCCGGCATCGCCTTGCGGTCCGCCGACAACGAAACGTCCGGTGGCATTGATATGGTATTTAATACGACCGGGATCGACCAGGTCCGGCGGTAAGGCCGGCGAAATGACTTTAGATATGATGTCATCCCGGATCTGATCGTTGGACACATCCGGATCATGCTGCGCCGCGATCGCCACGGTGTCAATACGTATGGGCTTGCCGTCGATATATTCGACCGTGACCTGGGATTTCCCGTCGGGTCTTAAATAGGGTATACTGCCGTCTTTACGCACATCCGCCAGTCCTTTGGTCAATCGGTGCGCCAGGGTGATCGGCAGAGGCATCATTTCAGGCGTCTCGTTGGTGGCATAACCGAACATCATCCCCTGATCCCCTGCGCCCAGTTTATCTACGCCCATAGCAATATCCGCCGATTGCTGATCAAGAGACACCAGAACGCCGCATGTTTCCCAATCGAGCCCGTGGCTGGCATCCGTATATCCGATGGATTTGATCGTACCACGTGCGACAGATTGAATATCTACATAACCGGATGTCGTAATCTCACCCGCGATCAACATGAGGCCGGTCGTTACGAACGTTTCACAGGCAACGCGCGAAATCGGATCCTGTTCGAGAATCGCATCGAGAATCGCATCGGAAACCTGATCGGCTATTTTATCAGGATGGCCTTCTGTAACAGACTCAGAAGTAAAAAGATAACTGGGGGTCATGTAAAAGAGTTCCTCCGGGTAATTGCGAATTGCAAATTACGAATAATATAAAGAAACGAAGTGATACTCCCTATATATACATTTCACTAGATGTACCGACATAGATTTGTTTTACCTGTCCTGATACTACGGCATGGGGACCGATGATGGAACCGACCAGATTGCAGTTTTTCAAATGAGCCTCTTGCCCAATGATCGATTCACGAATGACAGCACGGTCAACAGATGCATGAGATGAGATGGAAACATACGGACCAATGACAGAAGCCTCTATCCGGGCATCCGGTGCAATGGCAACAGGGGGAATAAGTACACTACCGGGTATCTCGCCTATGCCGCCGTCCTCTTTTAAATCAAGTAATCTGCGGTTGGCCTCAAGCAGGCGGTCCGGCGTGCCGCAATCATGCCATTCATTTACTGTAAATGTCGTTAGCGTGATGCCCTGATCAATCATCATTTGTAAGGCATCTGTCAGTTGATATTCATGCCTTGTGGTCTGCGTCTTCCGAATCATGGTATCCAAACAGTCTATTAATCGCATAGGTTCATTAAGATAATACACCCCGGCTACAACCAGATTGGACTGAGGATGCTCCGGTTTCTCCACCAGACGGGTCACTCGACCTTTTTCCACTTCAACAATGCCAAAACGCCGAAGATCTCCATCCAGACTTTTAACCCCTACCGCGCTCGTCGTCAATCCATCTCGTAAATAAGAAAAGTCCGATGGATAGATGGTATCTCCAAGAATAATCAGGATCGGTTCATCATCCAGAAGAGACCGACACTGGAAAACCGCATGGCCTATACCCAATGCTTCCTGCTGAACCACGTATTGCACATTGAGATCATACTGCTCGACATAGGATTTTATGGCATCACCCGCCGGTGAGATAATCAGGATGACATCCTGAATATCCAACGCGACGACTTTATCTAAAATGTGCCCTAAAATAGGCTTGCCGGCAACAGGGACCAGCGCTTTCGGCATAGTCAAGGTAAAAGGACGCAGGCGACTGCCGGTGCCTGCGACAGGAATAACCGCTTTCATACCGCCTCTCCAAGGGCTGATCCAATAAGCTCTACAACAGGTCGTTGTTTAAGCCGACTTGTAAAAAATAGTATAAAGATCTGTAATGCAACAGAAAAACACAACATTTCTGAATAAAGTGTGAAGCTACGAAACGACGAAACAACATATTGGACAGATCTTTTCTATCTACTAAAAAAAAGTAGATCATATTATAATACAACTATTGTTTCATAAACCAACATTGAGCAACACACTTTTTCTAATCATACGGCGTGTCACGGTGGGAGATATCTATCTCGAATCCTACCAGCATGGGGCGAGACTTCAGAACCCGGCGCTTGATATATCGGCATTGCAAGGTCTCATGATTATTGACGAAATTCAACGGATGCCTACGTTATTCAATGTGCTCCGCGTGCTTGCTGATAGAGACGCTGACGAAAGACGCTTTCTGATTCTCGGCAGTGCTGCGCAGTCTCACAATGTAGTCATTTAGCTGATTTCGAGTAAATGGTCAATCGCCCACGCTTGTCTTTTCCTTCATCGGAGATGATGATATCATAGTCCGGGGTAAAGGTGATACCTTCAGCCTGAGCATGCCGGTCCGCAGAAATTTCCAAGACCGCCCCAACCTGCCCCTCCGGCGTAATCTCCGCGATGGCATGCTGACGGGCGGCTACGACAAAGTAGTTTCCCGACACGGGATGGCGCTCAATCCCGGACGGTTGAAAGGTCTTATCATCGATGTGTCGTGAAAATTCATTGATGGGTATCAGGATCCGGGCGTCATCAACCACGCGTTTAGTATCTATCGACCAACGATAGATGGCTATTTGTTCCGCCAGGTCCGGACTTAGAGGATTTTTGCACATGAGCAAAAGTGCCCGCTGGTCGGGATCATACGCCAGACTCTCTATTTCACAGTCTCGTCCAATGCCGGTAGTGTACATGTTGAAAAGAACGCTCTGTCCATCAAGGCCTTCCCGGCACTCATACAGTCGGCCTGAACTGATTCCGGGTGAGATCGGTGTTGTATCCTGCACCTGACTGTTTTTCACACCTATCAACGGCGCTATCATCACCAACGTGAAGACCCCAATCGGAATCATCGGAATCATTTAGAGTCTTTGTCTGAATGCTTAATTATATCGGAAGACTTCCACAAACCTATACACATAATATGCCATTGATTCATGAGCCTTAACATAATGGACATAACACGTTTAATAAGATATAGTCATCGAAATAAAAAATGAAAGGGGATATTAGAATTGGCGCGGGCAATTTTCTTGACGGATGATGCCGCCGCACTTAGCTGCTGTCACTCTGAGCTTTCACGTACATGGCAGTATCGGAATAGCGAATCGGGAAAACGCCATGGCAAACCCGTCGTAGGAAATAAAGGCCGCCCGGTTTACGGGAGGATCGCTCTATCTGTCGGCAGATGCGCTTTCATGTATTTTATTATTTCGTCTGACGTAGGCAACGTCAGCACATGTTGGGCGAGGATACGGAAATCTTTGTAGGTTGCAGAGCGAATAATCCTTTTGATTTCCGGGATATCGACTGGGCTTACGCTCAGTTCATCCAAGCCCAGGCCTAATAATATACAGGCTGCGATAGGATGTGCGGCCATCGCGCCACAAACACCGACCCATATATCATTCTCATGGCCGGCCTCAACGATCGAAGCGATGAAACGTAAAATCGCCGGATGGCATGGATCGTAGAGGGAGGAGACGTTTGCGTTACCGCGGTCTACCGCGATGGTATATTGGATGAGGTCGTTGGTGCCGATACTGAAGAAGTCTACCTCCCGGGCCAGGTCACGGGCCATCAAGGCGGCTGAAGGAACCTCGATCATTATACCTACAGAGACGGATCGATCAAATGGGATGCCTTCTCGGATGAGGTCCTGTTTCGCTTCTTCGAGCAGAGCTTTTGCATGTCTCAGTTCCTTCAACCCGGATATCATAGGAAACATGATGCGCAGATTGCCTCCTATACTGGCCCTTAAAATAGCCCGAAGCTGGACTTTGAACATTTCAGGCCGGTTGAGGCAAAATCGAATGCCTCTTAATCCAAGTGCGGGATTGGGTTCGTGAGAAACATGGGTCGGCATTTTATCGGCGCCCAGATCCAGTGTACGCACGATAATCAATTTGGGGGCGACTCTTTCTGCAATGGATTTATAGGTCTGGTATTGCTCCTCCTCAGAAGGGAGGCCATGGCGCAAAAGATACAGAAATTCCGTTCGATACAGTCCGATGCCGTCTGCGCCGTGGGATAAAACATCATCTACTTCTTCAGGCAATTCGATGTTGGCCGAAAGTTCGATCCCCCGGCCGTCTTTCGTAATCGCCGGCAGGTCGTGCAGTTCCTGGAGCTTATGCTCCAACGCGGATAATTGTAACTGGTTCTCTTTATACCGTTTGATGGTCGGTTCATCGGGGTCGAGATAGATCAGGCCGGCGTTGCCGTCGAGAATCATCATCATGCCGTCGGTTATCTTCTGCGTCGCCTTTTCTATACCGACGACCGCCGGCACACCAAGCCCTCTGGCCACAATCGCAGTGTGCGATGTCTGACCACCGACATCTGTGATGAAACCGCAAACGGATTCCCGGACTATCTCCGCAGTATCGGAGGGGGATAGGCTATGCGCAACTATAATGACGGGCTGATCGGAGGTACCGATCTGCAGGTGGGCTTCCCCGGTCAATTTGGCCAGCACCCGGTATTGAATATCCTCAAAATCGGCTGTCCGCTCCCGAAAGAAAGGGTTCTGTATGGCAGAATAATTCGTTATCCAGCCCTGCATCACATCATCAAAGATGGATTCCGCATTTTTCTGTTCACGGCGGATACGGACCATCGTCACATCGACCACTTCCGGGTCTTCGATGATGGCTTGATGGCTACGGAAAATCTGAGCGGCTTCGTCATCGATGTCTACGGCAATACGTTTTTGCAGAACCGTGAGATCCTCCAGGGCTTCGGCCACCGCTTTTTTAAACCGCTCTATTTCCACGTCGACCTGAATGGCAGAAATATTCCATTGATGCACGGTGCCAAAGCGACGATTAAATATATATGCTCTGCCTATAGCGATACCGGGAGATGCCGGGATGCCGATCAGCATCTGGTTCTGCTCATTCATTTCTGTTCTCCCGGAGGATGTTCGAAAAGATCCACGAGCGCCTGTATTGCTTCCTGTTCATCCGCCCCATCGGCTCTGATCGTCAGCGTACTTCCATGTTCGGCTGCCAGCATCAGAATGCCCATAATACTCTTACCGTTTATCGGCAGGTCATCCTTGATCAGCGTGATCTCCGCCTGGAACCTGGAGGCCAGATGCACCAACCTTTCCGCCGGCCGCATGTGAAGCCCGGATTTATTGAGTATAGTGACGGTTTGTTCTAACATAAGGAATTTATTTATGAATTATGAATCGCGTAGCGCTCGCTGGAGCCCACAAGGATCAGAAATTATGAATTACGAACCGTTGTCATAAACCGGTAATGCTCTTTCAATCATAATTCATAATTCACAATTCATGATTCTACTCATAGTCTTCCCGGTCGTATTTGACAGATTTTTTTTGCTTCATGATATCTACCAGGCGTTGGTTCAGCTCCACGGGAGGGTTCATGCCGACCAGCTTCAGGCTGTGATTCAGCGCGACGACCTCTGCGATGACCGTCAGATTTTTTCCCGAAACGATCGGGATTCTGACAAAAGGCAATTCGACATCCAACAGGGTCGTGGTTTTCTCTTCCAGACCGGTTCGTTCGTAGTTGGCTTTATCCTGCCATTCTTCGAGTTCGACCACCACTTCAATCCGTTTTCTCACACGCGTGCTACGAATACCGAACATACTCGGAATATCGATAAGACCTACCCCGCGAATTTCCATGTAATGCTGCATCAATTCATTACCGGTACCCATGACGACGCCCCGCCGCATCCGGTAGGCTGTGACCACATCATCGGCTACCAGTCGGTGACCCCGTTCGACCAGATCGAGCGCCGTCTCACTTTTGCCTATCCCACTCCGACCTGTAAACAACAGACCGATGCCATAGACATCCACCAGCGCACCATGTACTGCGATGGACGGTGCGAAGTAGGGCTCCAGATATTCGATAAGAAAGTGGGAGAACTCATCTGTCGTCAGGGTACTGCCCAGGATGGCGGTATCAAAGCGTTCGCCCGCCTCTTTCAGCTCAGCTGGTGGCGCCATCCCTTTTGTGATGACTATACAGGGCACGTCGAAGGCCAGGATTCGTTCTACCGTCCTGCGACGTGTTTCCGGCGACAGGCTTAACAGATAGGTCCATTCCGTTTCACCCAATATCTGTAGGCGGTTGTTCGTAAACCGTTCGGTAAATCCGGCCAGCGCCAGGCCAGGCCGATTTACTTTGTCATTACTAATCTCCTTTGACAGGCCTGATTCACCTGTCCAGGGGGTCAGCTGTAAATCTTCCCGTTTAATCAAATCACGGACAAGCATAGGTTGTTTTTTCGTTATAGGCATGGGTACAATAAGCAGTCAGCCCGCGTTCATGTCCGGATGCACGCGGGCTGTCAGACGGTATAAGGGTTAGAATATCGGTTTCTACGCTTGTTTCTTGATACGGTAATCATGCAGTTTGCTGTTATGCTTTTTCAACTGGCGTTCCATTTTCTGGATCGCCTGGCCAAGCGCTGCATACGTATCGGCTTCTTCTTTGCTGGTCAACGTGCCCCCCTCGACATGCACGATCAATTCGGCGGTAAACCGATATTTTTCCTTTGAAACAATCAAATCCGTACTCAAAATGTGATCGCTATAACGATCCAGGTGACCAATTTCCTGTTCTGCATGTTCCTTGTGTGCCTCGGTCAAATTGCAATGTCGGGCGGTCATTGTTATTTGCATAGCTGTTTCCTTTATTTTCAGGAATATATTAGGGATCGTTTTATGTTATGGTTAAACGCAGGATTAGATCTGTTTGCGCATGCGGGCCACAGGAATGCCGAGTTGATCTCGGTATTTTGCCACCGTACGACGTTTGATCTGCATACCTTCCGATTGCAGAATCTTCATGAGTCCGTTGTCACTGAGCGGCGCGGTAGCATCTTCTTCACGGACATGCCGGGCCAACCGATCTTTCACACTCTTGGTGGCCATTTCCCCCCCTCCCTCTTTGGGTATCATGCCGTCAAAGAAGAATTTCAATTTGAACAGGCCACGGGGCGTCTGAACATATTTTCCCTGTGTCACCCGACTGACGGTCGCCGCATGCACCCCGACATGATCGGCCACATTCTGAAGAATCATCGGTCTGAGATACGCCAGGCCGTTATCCAGAAAACCACGTTGGGCCTCCACGATGTATGTCATCACCTTCATCATGGTTGACCGGCGCTGTTCTATAGAATCCACGAACCATTTGGCGTCATTCAGCTTCTGCCTGACATACTGACGTTCTGATTCCGATGATTTGCTGCCCTTGGTCAAAATGGCATGATACGCGCGGCTGATCCGTAACCGGGGAACCTGGCGATCATTCAGGAGGACGATATAGTCGCCGTCGACTTTTTCCACAAACAGATCAGGGTAAACGGGTATGATCGGTGCATCGCTGATCGTCAGGCCCGGATGAGGATTCAAGCCCGCGATGATTTTCAATGCATGCTGGATATCTTCCACATTTGCTTTGACCATTTTTTTAATCGCGGCAATCCGGCGGTTACGGACATCCTCCCAGTGTTCTGAAACCAGTTTGGCCGCCAGGGAATCACCGAGGTCCATAGCCTGCAACTGAAGCAGCAGGCATTCCTGAATACTACGGGCGCCGATCCCTGTCGGTTCCAGGGTTTGAATGATTTTCAGGACCCGCTCCACCTCTTCGACTTCCACTTGGACGCCCGACACATCTACCTCTAAGAAAGCTTCAGACTGGATTGGTCTCTTTTTTATATGCAATTTGCCACGGATAAACTCAAGTTCTGAAGCGACATATTCGAGCGAAATGTCCAGAAGGCCGTCGTCTTCCAGGTTGCCTATGAGATATTCACCGATTTCGCGATCCAGCGATGAAACTTCGATCAGATGAAACTGTTCCAGGAGAGCATGCTCCAGAGTCATACCGAATTTGCCTTCCCGTTCAAGAATATCCTGTTCTTCTTTCTTCTCGAACTCCTCGCCCGAATCCTGCTGATAGTTCATCCCATCCTTGATGTACGCATCCCAGTCGATATTGCCTTCATCGTTTTTCAACTCAGGTTCCGCATCCACCTGACCATCATCCGAATTTTTCGCTTCCAACGCCTCGCGTTCCCCCGACTCCTCTTGATCTTCCTCATCCTCTTCGACTTCGAGCAAGGGATTTTCTTCCAATTTCTCCTTGATCTCCAGTTCCAGTTCCAACGTCGTGTATTGCAGCAGTTTGAGCGAATACATCAACTGAGGAGAAATCTGTTGTTTGAGCGTTACGTGTAATCCGAGTTCCATAGGCGTGTATATCAATCCAATTTGAATCGTTCTCCAAGGTAGATCCGCCGGGCGTCCGGATCATTCGCCAGATCCTGGGCCGTACCGGAAATTAAAATCTGTCCGTCAGCCATAATATAGGCGCGATCTGTAATTTGTAAAGTTTCTCGTACGGTATGGTCCGTAATAAGTATACCGAGATGTCGTTTTTTCAAGCGGCTGATGATCTCCTGAATGTCTTCTACGGCAATGGGATCGATGCCGGCAAACGGCTCATCCAGCAAGATGAATTTCGGATTGGTGACCAGCGCCCGGCTTATTTCTGTTCGCCGCCTTTCACCACCGGACAGGGTAAACGCTTTCTGTTTCGCAAGGTGCGTGATGCCAAAATCCTCAAGCAAGGCTTCCATACGCTCCCGTCGCTCCTGCCGTGGTAACGGCATCGTCTCCAGAATAGCCATCAGATTCTGCTCGACCGTCATGCGCCGAAAGATGGAAGGATCCTGTGCAAGATACCCGATGCCGGTTCTGGCTCGTTTGTACATAGGCCATCGGGTGATCTCTCTTTTCGTTCCCGTTTGCGTATCTTCAATCAGAATTCGCCCTGAATCCGGTTTTATCATTCCTACAATCATGTAAAAAGTCGTAGTCTTACCTGCGCCGTTAGGTCCAAGCAGCCCCACGATCGATCCCTGGTCCACCCGCACACTTACCTTATTGACCACCTGGCGTCTCTGATAGGTTTTTACAAGGTCCTCAACCCATAAACACTGCACAAAACCTCCGAATCATTGACCTACCCACTGTCCCCTTTCCACGCAGGGAAGGGGGAGCGCCGGGATGGATTTTATTGCCTCAGGAGCGCACGGTAGGTGCCTTCTACGCTGCCTTCGGCGCTTATATTTAACAATTTGCCATGATCCAGCTCGATTGTAATCTGTTTTGCCCGGACCACATTGCTGCCGGGTGGACCATCTGCCGACTCGGACGGATGATACGTACTCGTTGCATTTTGGAAGGCCGTTATGGTGCGGACCGAGGCCCCGTCGAATGCCACCAGCATCTTACGCCCCTCAATACTGCTTCTTTTTACATCCGCTGAATCATTCGGCGCATAGGCACCGATCGCCCGACCGGTGATCGTGGCCTGAGATACTTTGTTGTCCTCCAGTTCCAGCAGAATATCGTCACCTCGTATTTCGCTATTGGCATCCCAGATGACCGGATTACTGATCATGTGGATCTGCTGTCGTGCGCTGTCATAACGTATGGTATCGCAGAGGCCCTGCAGCGGCCCGCGAACAATGCGAACGGAATCGTAGACGATAGCGATATTTTTATTAAAATCATAGGTCATCTCTTTTCCGGTCACGATGATGTCGTATTCCGCGTCGGATTCCTGTTTCACCAACCGGGGGTCGCCTGAGAAATGCGCCCATTCCCTGGTTCGGAAATATTCGGTGCGCTGACAGGTAATCGTCACCCCTTCGTTATAATCTGTTACCGTTACAGAATCCTGTGCAATGGCCTGAACAAGGGTGTCGGCTTCCGCAAAATAATATTCCAACCGCTGGCCGGTGATGACGACCTCGTTCTCGCCAATCTGCCGTTTCATGCGCGGCCGGCCTGTTACAATAGCCCAGCGGGGCTTATGATGATATTTCGCCTGTTCGCCGGTCAGCGTGGTGCCTTCGGCGAGGTCGTCCAGACGTACGCCTCCTGTGCCGAACGCGTATTGGTTTTTTTCATAATACGTCGCATGATCGGCCAACAGCGTACTGTTCTCACGCGTTATCCTGACCTGGCCATCGAGGGTAACTACGCCGTCCAAACGGTGATACAGTACGCGGTCGCTGGTCAGCACCGTCTCTCCGTGCCTGAGACGCACATGACCGACCAGATCGAAGGTTTCATCCACGCCGGTCGCTTTCAAGTAATCCGCCTCCTCAATCACGACCGGTTCTGTTTCGGACGCCTGTTCGATCTGTGCCCAGGCGATGAAATCGGGCTGGTTTTGCCCCTGGAATTCGGCAAAAGGAAAGCCGGTTATCCCATAGATACCAGCAATAAATATAATGAAATTACTATACAGTGTCAAGCGTAGGCTCCCCGGGCAAGTAGGCTGGTTGGCAGGTGGGCAAATAGGTAGGCGGTGGTTGTCATTTTTCGTCTTCCTTATCATTTTCGTCCCGGACGAATCGGCCTCGGACGTTGCGGTGTATGGTCCAGTTTTTGAGGCCCGGGTCCGCTTCAAAGCCCTGACCGGTTATTGTATCGCGTTCTGTAGATAATTTCACATGGGCTTCTGTTTCGATCAGATTTTTTTCTTCGAGCCATCGAAGGGAGTCCGTTTCCAGGGTCCCGTGTTCCAGACTCTTAATGACCACATTGCCTTTCACCCATAGATTATGCGCATGTTCATCAATGATGCCCCGTTCTGCTTCCAGGGTAGACGACAGGCCGTCCTCGTCGTAAAATTCGACATAAATGCCCTGATCGATGACCGTCGATTCCGTGGCGGCATAATGAAGCCGGTGCGCCGCCTTGACCATAACCCGCTGGCGTCCGTCCTGACTCAGGTAGATGGTCGTATTCCAGGCTTCCTGGTCCGGCAGATCCCCCGGGTTTGCGTTATAGGCGGGCGTTTTGATCTCCTGACAGGCCAACAGGATGGTGAGCAGACAGAGAAGCCGGAGTTGGTGAGTTGGTGAGTTGGTAAGTCGGTGAGTTGGTGAATTATTCATTTGTTGATTGAAAACCGCCTTCGTTCGGATTCTACCTCATCAAACCAGGTTTCGAGGGCATTGAGCATGCGGGCTGTACGCATCGGTTCGGTCTCGGCCAGATTGGTCTGTTCGAGCGGATCTTCTTCGATATGGTACAGTTCGGGGGGCGGCGGGTCCGGGATGATCCGCTCCGGATCGGGATTACCACTGATCTCGGTTACGTTTTCCGGATGGTATTTATATTCTATATCCAGTTCGACATAGCGGGCTGCAGCCTGTTTGTCTTCATGGGATGCGAAGGCGATAGGGAGTTGGGGCCGCACGAGTTTCCACGGACCGTCGCGCATGGCCGCGTTGGTCGTACCGATGGGGGTATATCCATTCCATTGCCAGAACCGGCGCGGCGCTTCCCGCGGCGCTTCTCCCTGCAAGAGCGGCCAGATATCAAGACCGTCGAGCGGAGGACCATCCGGACGCTCGATGCCGGTTATTCTTAAGAGCGTCGGCAGCCAGTCCGTAAAATGGACCAACTCATCGATAGACCGGGCGCCTTTCAGGCCCGCCGGCCAACGCATGATCATAGGCACACGAATACCGCCCTCATAAACCGATCCTTTGGCGCCGTTGAATCCGCAGTTGAAACGCCGCGTGTCACGACTGACCTCATCGGGGGCCTGATCAGGTCTGACCATAAAGGCTGGTCCGTTGTCGCTCGTAAACAGGACGATCGTGTTTTCCGACAGGTTGTATTGCGACAGCGTATCGAGGATGCGGGCGACACCGGCATCCAAACGTTCGATCATCGCATATGTGATGGCGACGCCCTTGCCGAGCCCCGCCTCAAGATAGGGCCGGACCAGGTGTTCAGGCGCCTGCAAAGGGGAGTGTGGGGCGTTGTACATGACGTTCAGAAAAAAAGGGGGCTGCCGATGACGCTCGATAAACCCCACGGCCTCCTCGGTCAATACGTCTGTCAAATATCGACCGTCGGACGGACGGCGCGACCCGTTGCAGTCGAGAAACCAGCGGTAGTAATCCGCCCAACCGCCGCAGAACCCGGCGAATTCGTCGTATCCGCGCGCATTCGGATGGAATCGCGCATCGAGGGCGCCATTGTGCCATTTACCGATCAGGCCGGTGGCGTATCCCGCCTGTTTAAAGACGTCGGCCATCGTGACTTCCCTTAATGCGATGCGGTCGAGCCCCATCACTTCCTGTGGCGTGATAGCGCCGGTTCGTATGGGATAGCGACCCGTCAGCAACGCAGCGCGCGCTGGCGAACACACCGGCGACCCCGAATAGTGCTGTGTCAGGCACAGGCTCTCATCAACGAGGTGATCCAGCGTCGGCGTCCGCGCGGGGCCGTCATTGAAGACGCCGAAATCACCGTATCCCATGTCGTCGGCTACGATCAGGACGATATTTGGTTTTGTCATGGCAGGAGGGGAGGGAGGAATGGGGAATGGGGAATGGTGAGTCGTGAATGGTGAATGACGGACAAGACTTGATTTTGAGACTGCATGGAAGCATAAGGTGTTTGTTATTTCTCCTGTATTTCCACCTTTCTCTTTACCAGCCATTCGACAATCCCGGGATGGATCAAATTCAGCCAGAGCAAAAGTCGGAGCTTAAACGGAATGACCAGCTCCCGTTTTCGCTTTTCAACCGCCGTGATTACTGCATGGCTGCACGCCTCCAGGGAAATTGATTCCTTGCTGTGCCTTTTTGAGTCCGGACCAAGAAGACCGCCGTCTTTTCCAAAGGCGTTGCTCCGCATATTGGTTCCCCGCAACCAGTGTGGTAATACGGTCAGGATATCCACACCGCTCCCGTCCAGCTCGGTCCGCAAAGATGCCAGGAATCCCTGCACGGCGTGTTTGGATGCCCCATATCCAGTATGTAGCGGCACCCCGATTTTTCCCTGGATCGAGGAAATCGCTACGATCATGCCCTTGCTTTTCTTCAAATGCGGCAGGGCATAAAAAACACTGTGAACGACCCCGAGATAATTGGTGTCCATAAGCTTTCGGAAAATCTCCAGATCCTCGACCTCCTCAAACCTGGCCCACATACCCACCCCCGCGTTCGCCACAAGATAATCCACGCCCCCATACTCCGATACCGTTCGGTCAACCAGCCGCTTACAGTCCTCCGCACGGGCCACATCCCCTGCCAAGGCCAGACAGCGGGCACCACGCTCCCGGCAACGTGCCCAGATCTCCTCAAGCCGATCTTCACTCCGTGAGAACAGAGCCAGATTGGCGCCCTGATCGGCAAACGCCTCTGCCAGTACAGCCCCGAGACCTGATGAGGCGCCTGTAATTACAACTGTTTTATCGTGAAACATAAATGTCAGTGATCAGCGAAGCTACTAAGAAAATAGTGCTCAACGCTCGTTGAAAACGCCGTTTCGAATACCGAAGATGTTCCCGGGATCCATCGCTTCCTTGGATTTCCGCAACACCTGAATACTGTTGTCCGTTTGAATCTGAGATAGGAATCCCTGGCGGATCTTCCCGATTCCGTGATGGTGGGACAGTGAGCCGCCGTTGTCCAGGATCACCTGTCGCAGATGCTGCTCGATGGTGTGATATACATCAACGGGGTTTTCCAGTCCCTTGCAACAGAACCCCATGGTGAAATAGATGCAGACCCCCGTGTGATAGGTTTGTGTCACCCGGTAAGACAGGTAAGGTTTACCGGTCACCCGATTTTCCGTACATTTCTCCGTCAACGCCTGCTTCACCGCACGGCAAACATCATGAATCTTATTCCATGGCACCGAGGTCTCGAATGTCTCACCCAGAATATGAAACTGGGTGAAGAAGTCACGGATATAAGCTATTCCGAATGTCAGCATATACCCCCGCTTACCATTAGCGGCGCCGCCACTGACGCCGCCGAACTTTTTCGCCAGGCCAAAAATCGTCTTAGCCTGCAGATCCACTTCCGCCTTTATTCCCTCCATTACAATCGTACAGGCCACCATTTCGGTCGGATTGAATCCCTTGATTTTAAAAAGGAGGAATTTCTGAAGTTTCTGAGCCAATGCCTTTCCGGCTGATGGAGCCGGTTTTAACGCCTGACCGAATCGAAACTCATTGTTGTTCACCAGCCGGATACTGGCCGGCAGGATATTGGTCTGCCGCAGTGCCTTTAAAAAATCCACGCCCTTTTCAATCGATGGAAAGACCAGTGAACCGTATTTCTGGACATCGGGCCTGGGATATATTTTCATGACCGCCTTGGTAATAATCCCCAGATTGCCCTCGCTGCCGAATAAAAAAGTCCGGGGTTGAATACCGGTAGAATTTCTCGGCGTTACCCCCCTCGTGGTCTCTATCACCCCTGTGGGTGTAATCAGCGTGGCCTCCAGCACGATATCCTCAATATTGCCGTATTTGTTTTTCTTCATCCCGCTGGCATTGGTTGCGATCCATCCGCCCAGCGTCGAGAACTCGATACTATCCGGGTCGTGTCCAGAGGTATACCCCTTCTCGCGAAGCTCACTCTCCAGCCCCTTACCCGAAATGCCCGCCTCCACACAGGCCAGAAAATTTTCCTCGTCAAGCCACAAAATCCGGTTCATCTGCCGCATATCCACCGAGACCGTCATCCGTTTTTCTTCAACCGAAACCGCCAGCGCCGCGCTTACATTCGTTCCCCCTCCAAAGGGCACCAGGCATACATCGTGCTCGCCGGCCAGATCGATTATCGCCTTCACATCCGCCTCTTCCCTGGGATAAATCACCAGGTCGACAACTCTATCGGGCAGGGCCCCGGTCATAATCCGGTATATTTCGTCCACACTCAACTGCCCATGGCTGTGGATAAGCCTTTCTCTGGCGGCGAGAGAATAATAATCGTCCTCAAACCGTGTCTGAACGGCTTCCCAGAAATCAGTATTCAGGATCGGATCCGGAAGATCATAATTCGGGTGCTCTACAGCTTTATCCTCCTCCCTTATCGGTGGCAAATCCAGAACCTCTTCCACAAAAGATAGAAAGTTGGGCATGGTATAGCCACAGATAGGATACCGATTCCCTGTCACCCGTACGCTATGGGGACTGTCGAATTCAAATCGTGTATCCAGATAGCCCCACTTATGTGGATATCGTTCTCCCTCGGAAGAATCGTAATATACATCCTGATCGTCCATTAATACCTGCCTCCGGTCAATGTTACCTGTTTTCAATCTCATCATACCGACCCTGTGTGCGCCGGTTCCTCCTGAGATTTGGGGGAAATAGACGCTATTGTCAAGAGAAAAAACTCGTTTTACCGATCAGGAGTACGCCCCCGTACTTTGCGGAAGCCCGATCGCTTGGGCGAGGTACTGCAAGCCATGAGCATCGCCATGCGGTTCAAATCTACACTAATTGATCCACCCTGTAACAAAACACCGAACTGTTTGTCTGATTAATAACTGATGTTACGTGAACAATAAAAAGTGGAGGCAGGCATGAATATGTCCGTCAAAGATATTCGTTACAGTTTAAGAATGCTGTTCAAGTTTCCGTGGTCGGGCTTCGGCCTCCTGATGGAATATTTATAGAACCTTTCGCGGTATCATGCGTAAAACGAGGAAGCAGGAGGAATGTATAGCATAACTGCATCCGGTTTTTACTTCAAATCCACATAAGGATTGCTACCAGAAGCCCTTTTTGTTGGCGGCCTTAATCCAAGCATGACCAATGGAACCTGTTACCGGGGTGCGTCCTGGTGATTAGTATAGGTCCGGGAGGATGGAATCATGAAGCCGGTGCTGCTCTGTGTGACCCTGTTGTGTCTCCTGTCCCTCATTTTTGCCAACCCGCCTGCCCATGCCCAGGGGAAACTCGAGAAATTCGAAAAAGAAGTGAAGAACGAATCCTCAAAGAGTGATGACCGTGATGACGAAAAAGGAAACAAATCCCCCAAGGTTGATAATCATGGAGGGCATCATGACGATGAGTTCTGGTGGGTCGAGGTGATTTACGACATTGCAAGCAGTACCCATACCGGTCCGTTCTTCAAGGGGCTTATATCCGGCGCCTGGCCGACCGAGTGGCAAAACCACAATCCTTATTTCTGGACGGCAAGCTACGCCCCCTATCCCTATGCTTTTCCCCGTAAAGGTCGTTTTATACACACCGGTGGGAAAAGAAGTGCGGTCAGCATGACGGGCCATTATTTCCATGAAAGCAAGGCATTACACGGTTACAGCCTCTGGAGCCGATTCTCTGCCTCACCATTTCTGAATATTGAAACACATATCACCGGACTGACCGAAGCCCTCGGAACCGATAATGATTATCTGGTATTCTACGACGTGTATGTGAACTATCAGCGCGTCCGGCATGAAAATGTGGTGTTCTGGTATGGTGCCGGGATAAAGAGCATGCAGGGCGACGACAGGTATTACGGTCCGGCCATGACTACCGGGCTGGATATTTATCCCGGCAGGCCAGTCAGCCTCTATGGCATGATAAACATTGGGAGACTGAACGCGCAAGCTGTCTGGGAGACGCAGCTGCGGATGAATCTACATCTGAACCGGGCGCTGTTCTATGCCGGGTTTCAGCGGTTTTCGGTGGGGCGCGTAGCCATAAATGGGGTTGTTTTCGGGGCAGGCATGTATTTTTGAACGGACCTGCCTTATTTCTATTTGACGAGACGGGGCATCTGTTTTGGACGCATATAAAAAAGAAGGGAGACATTTCGTATGTCTCCCTTCTTAGATAATGGTATCTGCATATCTAAATTACATCATTTCTTTACTGAGCTTGACTGCTTTCCACTGGTCTCCGTCCTTTACTTCAAGTTTGGTCGGGGACAGCATCATATTCGTCACCTTACCGGTAATGCGGATTGGCCGGTTGATATAGTCTGCATACGCCGGCGACGAAGCCAGGATCGTATATGCGTTGCCTTTGGCATCAATCACACCGATCGGCAGTCCACGCTTTGCACAGGAAGCGCCGCAGGCCTGATGAGCTTCCCCCTGTGCGCCTCTCGTCATAAAGCACCGCAGATCAACGAGTTCTCCCTCTACCATTTTATCTTCGGGATCAGCCGCGATCGCGACACCGGTGGTTCCGATTGCGAATAACATCAGAGCAAGAGAAAAACCCAGAGTTATGGATATACCTCTACGCATTTTATACCCCCATGATGGATTTATATTGGAATGGTGAATTGATGTAATCATAGCTAATCCTGAAAAACAAAGCAAGTGAAATTACCATTCGGGAGAAGGCCCAAACGTGCTCCAGAACCGATTTCTACAGTGATGGCATCGATATTTCGGCCACTCTGGCCGTATTAAACGCTCCCACCATCTACGCCTGATCCTATAGGTACACGAACTTCCACATTCAGGGCTTGATGGTTTAATAGGGCTTTCATCATCCATTGGAATCGAATCCTTCGTTATTTCAACACAGAATGTAGGGGTGTGAGGGGGTCTTTGAGAAATATCATTTATTAATGATACCTGAAAATCCAATTAAATCAACCCCATAGCGATTCCAATTTCCAATATTTCAAAATGGAAAATACGATATCCCTACTTTTTCGATGATACTGTGACTCATAGTGTACGACAAACCTGTATATGGCATCCCGAGCGAAGTCGGCGGATCTCCATAGCATATTAGATTTGCAAAAAAATCCATTTCCTGAAATCATTATACAAAAAACTTGACAGACCCGTACATGGGGGGTTTCATAGGGCCATCCTGTCACCCCTCTTTGCACAACTATGTCCATAACCTCCTCCTCCGTTGCAACCTCACGGGCCGTTCTAATCGGTCTTGCGCTTGCCATCACCGTCAATCTTTTTTCGCTGGCGGGTAGTTACCATGTGGGGTATCGAAATCTCACCTTTGGCCATATAGACTTCGGCCTTCTGATTCCGTTTCTCATCGGGGTGTTGGGGCCGAACATCCTCCTGAAATTCATACGTCCATCATGGGGATTACGGTATCCGGAACTGCTCTTTGTCTTCTGCCTGGGCTGGATCGGATTTACGGTCCCGGGCTGGGGTCTGCTAAATTACCTCGTCAACATCATGGTTGAGGCGCACTATTACGTCTCGTCGGAAAACCAGTGGCGTGCCTTGTTTTTCCCCTATCTGCCGGACTGGGTCGTCATCTCGGACGGCGCCGGTGCGGTGACAGGATATTATCAGGGTATCCGGGATGCGATACCGATTCCGTGGGGCGCATGGGTAATTCCGGTGTTATGGTGGTTTTCATTCTTTGCCGGTCTACTTGCGGTTGGCCTCTGTCAGGTCGTCCTCCTGCGGAAACAGTGGGTGGAACATGAACGACTTTCCTATCCACTGGCTCAGTTGCCGATCGCCTTGACGGAAACATCCGGGGAGGATGCCTCGCCCTGGCCTGCCATGATACGCAACCGGATGTTTGCCTTCGGTTTTGGCCTCTCCTTATTCATGATGCTCTGGAATATTGCCGGTTACTGGCTGAACTGGGAACCGTTCCCCATCCGTTGGGGAAATGGCACAACCATCCAGATCGGCCGTGACTTTCCCTCTCAGATTATCCGCATGAACGTTATTACGTTCACCCTGTCGTTTTTTTATGAATGTGGATATTCTATTCAGCATCTGGATTTTTCAGATTCTGAAAACGTTAGAACAGGGCTTACTGACCCGGGTGGGCATCAATTCTGTATCGGGCACTGCCATACCAGGAGGCCTGGTTGCGGTGCAGTTCATAGGTGGTTTGATCGCTTTTGTGATCTAGGGATTCTGGACGACACGACGACATTTATCGGAGGTATGGCGTCATATCCGGGGCGGTCCTTCCTCCCTGCGGGATGAAGACGAGCTGCTTCCTTACCGGACGGCCGTGATGCTTGGTGTTTTCGGATCGCTGTATGCCGTCTTCTGGCTACATACCACGGGCATGTCGTTTCCTGTAACTGTGATTTTTCTCCTCCTGATTTTCCTCTTCTATATGGCGGTGTGCCGTGTTGTGGCCGAATCAGGGTTTGTGTTCGTTGATCTGCCGGTTAATGTGCATCAGTTTACGGTCGCGATACTCGGCTCTGGTTCCCTGTCCCCTCAAAACCTGCTGGGGTTAGGGCTGGGCAGCGCCTTTGCCCGCAACTGGAAGGCCCTGCCTATGGTCGTTCCCGCGCATATCACCCGGTTGAAATCGGTGATGCGTATTGAAGGACGGACGCTCTTTTTATGGTGCGCGGTGGCATTCGGTATCAGCCTGTTAATCGCCCTCTGCTTTACGGTTTACTCCGGATATCGTCTGGGTGGCGCCGCTAATTTCTATCAGCGTATTTACGGAGATGGGCGGTTTTACGGGCTGGTCGCCACCTGGATGAAAAACAGTACGCATGTTACAGGCACGGAGATTATTTTCTTATTAATTGGTGCGGCTACGTTTATGAGCATCACTGTGGCGCGGTATCTGTTTCCGTGGTGGCCTCTGTCCCCCATCGGGTTCGTCGTCGCGGCAGGGGGAACGGTCCGCAGTGCTTTTCTGCCTATTTTCCTGGTCTGGCTGCTAAAGGTCCTTTTACTCCGTGCCGGCGGTATGAAAATGTATCGGTCCACCCAGCCATTGATCTTAGGTATTCTGATCGGTCATATAGTAGGCGCAGCCCTGTCGATCCTGGCGGATGTGTTGTATTTTCCCGATGCCTTTCATGAAATTCAGGATTATTGACGGATGTTACGCGAAAGACGCGTAGCGGTTATACAGGAGAAATGACCATGACCATTGAATGGAACGCGCATATATTCAGCGCAGACACCGCACGCTACCCGTTTCACCCGAACGCCTGTTACCGGCCTGATGCGTCGAGTCTGCGGGATGATCCGTTAGAAGAATACATCAAACGCATGGACGCCGAAGGAATCGATCGCGCCGTCCTGGTTCATCCGGAACCTTACGGTGACGATCACCGGCTCGTGCGTGATTGCCTGGCAAAAGCCCCGGGACGATTTCGCATGACCAGCCTGTTCTTTCCACGCGACACGGATGCGCCGAAGAAACTCAAGGATCTGGCGGAAGCGGAGCCGGGCATGGTGGCGACACGATTCCACGCCTATCATGCCTCTTCTCTCAAATTGGACACGGCTTCCGAGGGAAAAGAAAGGCAATATCTCGACCGTTTTACGGATGCGAACGTGATTGCCCTGTGGGATATGGTCGCCTCTCTTGGTTTGATCGTGGAACTCCACATCGGTCCACGTTTCGCCCGTGAGGTCAGCGCGGTGATTGCCGATTATCCGGAGACCATCGTCCTCATCGACCATCTGGCCGAGCCGCAGGAAGGGACCGGACCTCAGTTCGCAGACGTGCTGGACCTGGCGCGATTCGATAACGTCTATATGAAGTTCTCAGGCTTAGGCCATATTTCAGATGACGCCCCACTCTATGAGGCGGTCAAACCATTTACCCGATGGGTTATCGAGGCCTTCGGTCCAGACAGGATGGTCTGGGGATCTGGTAACCCCGCCATGCTGGACACTCATTTCTCGGATTTTTCCGAGACGGATCGGGCAAAAGTAAGAGGCTTGAATCTGCAACGCTTGCTGAAGTGGTAAAACTAGTGGCCCTCATTCATTCCTCAGCACCTCTACCGGATTGGTTGAGATCAGTTTATAAACCTGGGTGGCGATCGTCAAGGAGGCCGTGATGAAGACCAGCACATAGGCGAAAATAAACGACGAAGGGCCGATGCTCATTCGATTGTCTTCCATTTAATACACGGTTTTCCGACCGCTGCCGACGGCTTCCTTTCCGATGTAGAGATCATAATACGCATGGCCATTACGGTAATTGGGATAATTGCCCCATTTGTCTGCCCGGAAGCCCTTTAACCAGGGTTTTCGGAGCTGGTACGTCTTCATGTGCCACAGGAAGATGCCACCCACATCGGTGGCCAGGATGCGTTCCGCTTCGTCGTACATCGCCATCCGCTTTTCCGGATTCATTTCACCGGCGGCCCGGTCGATCAGATCGTCGAACGCCGGGTTGGTCCAGTCGTGGCGGGCGTAGCCACGAGGCTGGGATCGCCAGATCATGCCCAGCATACTCTGCGGGTCTGGAAAATCGTAGTTGAAAGCGGCCAGGCTCATAGGTATTTCCCAGTTGTACATACTGGTCCGGTAGGTCCCACCTTCTGAGTTACGGATATTGATAGTAATCCCCAGATTTTCCTTGAGCATCTGCTGAATAGCCTGTGCAGCCTGCCCGACCGGCGAACTGGATTGGGCGTCCGGAAGCCACAACTCTTGGGTCGGAAAACCCCTTCCACCGGGATACCCCGCTTGCGCGAGCAGCTTCCGGGCCAGCACCGGGTCGTATCGCTGAATGTCTTTATACTTATCACCCACATAACCGGGAAAATGCAGCGGCAGCATCGTGTAGGCCGGGATCATCATCCCTTTGAGGATAACATTGACGATGGTCGGTCTATCGATCGCATGGGCGAATGCCTGCCGAACTCTCAGGTCGCCGAACGGCTGTTCCTGCGTCTTGAAATAAATATAGATCGTGGTAAACTCATCATAGGGCCATATTTCGTCACGCAGGTCCGGGTTATTCTGAGCCTGAGCCGTGATCATCGGACTCACATCGATGGCGTCGATTTCGTTGTTTTCGTAGGGTAGGAGTCCTAAGTCGCTGGCGGAACTGGATGAGCCGATCTGTGCCGTGGATATAAGCACAAGCTGACGGACATGCGCCGGATTCGGCCCTTCATAATACGGGTTCAAATCGAACGTGATGTACTGCTGGGTAAACCATTGTTCCAACTGAAACGCCGAATTACTGAGGCAGTTGCCCAGATCCGACCACCGGTCTCCGTATTTCTCCACCTGCCAGCGTGGCACCGGCGATGAGGTATGGTAGGCGGTGATATAGGGAAGAAAAGCGCACACCTGTTCTGTTTCGATCACGAAGGTATGATCGTCCACCGCCCGAATACCCACGGAATTTACATCCGGGTTCTCCCGCTGGTTGTATGCTCTGGCGCCTTTGATGTCGTAGTATAGAAAAGCGTAGACGTTGCCTGCATCCGGATGCAGAAATCTCCGAAACGTGTATTCAAAGTCGTGGGCGGTCACTTTCCGGCCATCGCTCCATCGTCCATTCGATCGTAGATGGAAAGTCCACGTTTTGCCATCAACCGAGCTCTCCCAGCGTTCCGCCGCACCCGGCAGAAGTTCGCCGTCCAGGCCGAACATCGTGAGCCGCTCGAACAGGAACTCGGTGCCGCCGGTGGAATACAGCGCCACACCCATGTCCATGCTCCTGGGCTCCGTTGCCAGATACCGGAACACCTGGTGTTCCAGGGGCGCAGCGTCGTCGGGCAGGCGTTCGGCCAGTGCGGCTAGCGCCTTCGCCTTGAGATGGTTCGTCGGGCCGGACCGTTCAGGCGTCTCCGGTGGGCCGGGTTTACAACCTGAGGCCACGAATAAGATCAGCATTAAAAAGAAAACGGTTTGGGAAGTCGGCATGCCTGTGTTCCCGTTCTTCTGTGCGCCAGATTGAGCCCGCAGGTAAAAACTAAGCGGTTTCGGTGAATGATCGGTCGAAAAGAAGTTTGATAGCCTGGGTGCCCTCTTCGGTCAGAAATCGGGTGCCGGTGCCGGTAAAGTGCGGGTGGCTGATTTGCGGCTCGTCTCCGGCCAATAGGTGGTCCCAGTGCATCCGGTTCCACTTGAACCATCCGGCCTTATTCTGGTCGAAAACGTACAGGGGTTTGTTGCACAACTTGGCGAATTCAGCGCCCCAGCCTGTACCGCCTTTAACGGTGAGATCATCGAGAATTTCACCTATGACGAAGATCTCCTGCCCGTTGATGATCTGATGCCAGATGGTCTGAAGGATATGACGAAAGGTGGGGCTGTCGGTATACCGTCGGCTCATGAGTTTGGCCACATACTCCAGGCTGACGTCGCCGCGGTTCAGCTCTTCGCGGTTCAGCATATGCAAACCCCTTTGCCGGACGATCTGGTGGCCTACAAAGGTATAGTTCACCTCTTTGATGCCGAGCCGCTCGGCATTAGCACCGAAGATCGCCTCGGCCCCTCTGGCGGCGCCGCTGTATAGAATGTAGTCTGATTTATTCATGGGGTGTTCCTATTCTTAAATGGTAATCGGTGATTGGAATTTTGCAATATCATAGAGGGTGGAGGCTGGTTTGTCAACTACCCCGGTCAAACCGGCCTGAATCCCAGGGAATCCTCCCGGTTACGGCACCAGCGCCCGGTTGGATTCAATGGCCCGCAGGATATCGAAACGTGTAATGGCGCCGACCAGTTTTCCCTTCTCAAGTACAGGAAAACGCCTGAAGTCATACTGTAGAAAGAGCCCCGCGGCATAATAGATGTCCATATCGGGTTGAATCGTCTTGACCTCGGTGGACATGAACTTCGACACCGGTCCCTGCGTTATCTGAGGTTCCGCTCCTTTGGCGATCAACTTCAGGCAATCCTTCTCCGTCAAGATGCCTACAAATTCTCCGGCTTCCGAGATTACAGGCGCCCCCGTGACTCGTTTGCTCAACAACAGGTTAATGGCATCATGGATCTCGGTTTCCGGACGCAGAGTGGGCACATCGGTGTCTATGACTTCCCTGACCGTCAGTAGATTGTTCATCGTTATCCTCCGTGGTTTTGTCCTTCTGGTAAGCCGGTCCGTGCTGTTCAGATCACCGGTTGGGCGGCGTTCTTCGTCGAAAAATCTTCTTATGACGGTTTCAACCGCTTCGCTGTGAGGAACAATGGATAGTGTACCCGCGCGACTAATTTGTCAATAGGGATCTGATTGTGCCCAATTCTGCGATCGATCACAGAATTGGCACGATCTGCTTACAGGCCTACACGGCTTACCGGTGCTGAAGGACCGGGCGACCGCCTACGGCTTACTGCCTTCCTTTGTTTTCCAGCGGTCGTGCATCCACGGCCATTGGGCGGGGGTGTGGCGGATGAACTGTTCGATCGCGCGCGTATAGGCCTGGGTGGTTTTATGAATGGCTTCTTTTGAGTGGCCGGAGGATGGGATGGGGGGGCGGATGGTGATCTGGTGGGTATCGTCGGACAGGCGATGGATGGCCATGGGGACGATAGGGGCACCGGTACGGTCGGCGAGGATAGCCGGGCCAACGGAGGTGTGGGCGGGTTGGCCGAAGAATTGGACGAAAGTGCCGGGGACACGGGTGTCCTGATCGATGAGCAGACCGACGATGTGGCCCCGTCGAAGGGCCCGTAATACCGCGCTGGTAGCGTATTCGCGTTTTTCTATGTGGAGGCCGCCTTTCATGCGGTTATTACGGAGTAAGGTGTCGAGGCGCGGATCATACAGGGTGGCGGTCACCACGGTGACTTCATAGCCCTTCAGCGCCAGGTAGCAGCCCAGGAGTTCAAAATTGCCCAGGTGACAGCCGGCGGCTACCACGCCCTTACCCATTTTATATGCCTCATCCAGATACGCGATGCCTTCTGCCTGGACCAGGTCATCTACATTATCTGCGGTTATTTTCGGGAGGCGGATCGCATCTACGGCGTTGCGCCCGAGGTTTCGAAATACCTGCCGGCCAAGCCGCTGTCTCTCCCGCACAGTCATCTGACTTCCAAAGGCGAGGGCGAGGTTATCGAGGGTAAGGCGTCTGGTGCCGGGAGCGAAGAGATAGGTCATAAAGGCCAGGGCCTCGCAGAGTGACAGGGCCAGGCGGCGGGAGATCCGGTTTATCAGGGCGATCAGGATGCGGACACCTTGGTAAATGAGGGTGTTTTTGAGGCGTTTGGGGAAGGGGGAAGGGGGAGGTGACTGATTCATGGGTGGACAGTGGGCAGGCGGGCAGGTGGACAAATCAGGGATGTTTCGTTTGCCGGTTTTTTTCTGTCTGCCTACCTGCCGCTCTCCTTCACACCACACCGTGGCGCCGCACGACCTGACTGATGTCCAGTAATTGCTCCAGTAAAGATTCAAGCTGATCGAGCGGGAGCATGCTGGCCGCGTCGCAGAGGGCTTCGGAGATGCGGGGGTGCGTTTCGATAAATACGGCGTCGCACCCGGTGGCTACGGCGGCTCTGGCAAGGGGAGCGATGTTCTCGGGCGTGCCGCCCTGAGCCTCACTGCTCGGACGACCGTATAACCGTACCACGTGGGTGGCATCGAAAATTACCGGGTAGCCGATTCTGCGCATCTCCGGCACGGACCGCATATCGGCCACCAGATCATGATAGCCAAAACAGGAGCCCCGCTCGGTTAACAATATGTTTTCATTACCGGCGCTTTCGATTTTGCGCACCACCGCCTGCATATCTCCCGGCGCGAGAAATTGTCCTTTTTTAATGTTAAGCGGCTTGCCGACCCGCGCCAGAGCCACGGTCAGGTCGGTCTGCATCGACAGATGCGCGGGCAATTGCAGCACATCGAGCACCTCCGCAGCATCATCCACTTCGGTTACGGCATGGACATCGGACAGCACCGGGATGTCGTATCCCCGTACTTTTTGAAGAATCCGGAGTCCTTCAGCCAGCCCGGGACCGGTGTAATAATCAATGGACGACCGGTTGGCTTTGAAATAGGACGATTTAAAAATAAATGGCATCTCGAGACGTGCCGTGATGTCCTGAACCCGATCCATCGTCTCAAGAATGACCGCTTCACTCTCGATCACGCAAGGACCCGCGATCAGAACCAACGGTTGGCCGGCACCAACGGTTATGTCGCCGATACGGACTGTCTTCATGCTTCTGTCTCCTCTTTTAGTCTTTTAGCCGCTTTTTCAAGGTCTTCCGGTATGTCCACGCCAAGGGGGGCGTAGCTCGTTTCCATGACCTTGATGCGGTATCCATGTTCCAAAGCACGCAGTTGCTCCAGACGTTCTGTTTGTTCCAGGGGCGTTGGCGGCAAGGCGGTGAAGGTCAGCAGGAAATCCCGCCGATAACCGTACATACCGACCGTATTATAGTAGGGAGTATCAACCAAAAAAGACGAATCAGAGGGCGCCTCACCAGGAAAAGGCAGAGGCGACCGGGAAAAATACATGGCGAATCCCCGGGCATCTAAGACTACCTTGCCCATATGGGGATTGAGAAGATCTTCCAGTTGATGAATGCGATGGGCTAACGTCGTCATAGGGATGGCTGAGTCGTCCAGCAGAGGCTGCACGACTGTTTCTACGGCCTCCGGTGTAATCAGCGGTTCGTCCCCCTGGATATTGACGATGATATCCGCATCTAAGGATTTTACCGCTTCGGCGATCCGGTCCGTCCCGCTCAGGTGGTCGGCGGACGTCATGACGACCTGCCCGCCGAAGCCCCGGACCGCCTCGGCAATCCGTACATCGTCGGTCGCCACCAGGACCTCCGTCAGCCCGCGCGCCCGCCCGACCCGCTCATAGGTATGCTGGATCATTGGTTTGCCCAGCAGATCCGCCAGCGGCTTGCCCGGAAACCGGGTAGAGGCATAACGGGCGGGGATGAGGGCGATGACTTTAACGGACATTTACAACACCTTGGGTACGGTAAAATGCCCTTTATCGGATGATGGGGCATTTTGCAGGGCTTCTTCCTGTGACAGGGATTTTTCTACTATGTCTTCGCGAAATATGTTTTTCAGGTTCAGCGCGTGCGTGGTCGGCGGGACCTCAGATGTATCAAGGGTGTTGAGTTGTTCCATATAGGTCAAAATGGTGTTCATCTGGTCGACCAGCTGCTCCCGCTCTTTATCGGTAAATCGTAAATGGGACAGCGCGGCGACGTAATCTACATCTTTGAGGGTAACTGGCATGGGCGCCTGATTGGTGATTGGTTATCAGGTGATCTAGATCACATTGACATGTAATCTCAACCGTCTGATCAAAATGTTGTGGTTAAGATACCAACATTTTGAAGGATGACAATTGGTTTCTAAGAGTGAACGTTGGTTTTTTGCTTGATAAAAAAATCTTCGAACCGGATCCAGTGGTGTTCCTCTTCGGGGCCGTTATAGCACTGGATGCTCACTTGATCGTTGCCCGGCGGCGGTAGCTGGCCCGTATCGGCTGTCTGAAAGTCGGTTTCTCCTTCGGGGCGGTACTGGGCTTCCCAGGTATCCGCTGTGACGATGAGACGAAGGCTTACGCTTTTCGTCGGGATCGGCTTGCGACCGGGGATGATGTAGGGTCCGCCGTCGATGAGTTCCTTTACTTCCTTAAACACCGCTTTGCCGTCGTGATACCAGGTGATACCCGCCTGTTCGTACTGTTGCGTGGGAGGGGTATGATTGGTTACGGTTACTTCGATGGCGTAGGTTCCTTCGCTGCGATCCGGCGCCGGGCGTAACAAGGCGTTTTTGACCGTATCCGCGACCCCGGGTTCGACCCGGATTTCAAGACCACCGTTCTGAATGCGCCGGCAGGATGGGTTTTCTCGCAACCAGGACCAGCTGGAGTCCAGTTGACCATCGAATTTGTCTGAGAAGAGGATGTTTTCATCGGACATAGGGAGCGGCTCCTTGAATGGTGATTTGGTGATTGAAAAGAGAAATTCAACAATTCACCAAATCAACACTTCACTAAATTGTTAGATCATCTCCAACGCTGCATATTTCAACATGACTTTTTTGGTTGCACTGGAAAACTGGATGGTCGCTCGCATGTTATCGCCGCTTCCGCCGACCTGCAGGATGCGGCCTTCACCCCAGATGGGATGTTTGACCCGCTGGCCCCGGGATATGCGTACTTTACCTTTCGGAGTTTGTACCATCTGAGAGGATTCGGGCGCGCTATCAAAGGGAGAAGCGAACGGTTCCTGTTGCGGTGTCTCCGATCCCGCCCAGGAAGTAGGTAGTCGTCTCACGGTGCTTTCCTGGTCTATATATTCCTCTGGCACTTCGTCGACGAATCGGGAGCGCAAACACGGCATAGCGCTCTCATACCGGCGGCGCAGATTGGCGTGGGTTAAATACAGATATTCTTCAGCCCGGGTGATCCCCACATAAAACAGGCGGCGTTCTTCTTCCAGATCGGTCGGGCTTTCCATGGCCCTGGATATAGGGAAAAGGCCATCCTCCATGCCGGTGATGAAGACAATTGGGAATTCCAGTCCTTTGGCGTTGTGTAGCGTCATCAAGGTGATCCGATCGACAGATCCGTCCCAGCGGTCGATATCGGCGACCAGCGCCACCTCCTCCAGGAACGCCCGCAGATCGGTTCCGCTCTCCTCCCCGGGTTTCTGCTCGGTGGCTTCGTCTATGGCCGCCAGGAGTTCTTTCACGTTCTGTGCCCGGGTTTCCGCCTCAATATTTTTGGCCGCTTCCATTTCCAGGTCCCGCAGATAGCCGGTGCCCTCAATCACACGCCTGGCGATCTCACCGCCGGACAGCTCATCTATCCGGGCATGCAGGTCGGCCAGAAATCGACCGATGGTTCTGGCTGATCGGGTGGCGGTCGGCGTCAGGCCGGCTTCACCCGCCCGGTTGATCGCTTCCAGAAAATCCAGGCCTTCGGATAGGGCGAACCGCTCAATCCGCTCGACGCTTACGTTACCCAATCCACGCGGTGGGGTATTGATCATCCGGCGGAAGCTGATGCTGTCCCGCGGATTGGCGATCACCTTCAGGTACGCCAGGACATCCTTCACTTCCTTGCGTTCGTAAAACCGGAGACCGCCGACGATTACATACGGCATATTGGCCCGCCGCAGTTCATCCTCCAGGGCGCGGGACTGGGCATTCGTGCGGTAGAGTAGTGTGAAGTCCCGCAGGGGCCGGCCGGTTTCCGCCCGGGTATCGCGAATTTTCCGGGCGATCCAACGCGCCTCATCGCGCTCGTCTATCGTCTCTGTCAGCACAATTTTATCGCCCGGCGGATTCTCGGTCCACAGCTCTTTGCCTTTGCGTCCCTTGTTGTTTTTAATCACGGCATTGCTGACATTCAGGATGAGCCTGGTAGACCGATAGTTCTGCTCCAGACGTACGATCCGCGATTCCGGGTAGTCCTTTTCGAAATCCAGAATATTTCTGATATCCGCCCCACGCCAGGCATAGATGGACTGGTCATCGTCGCCCACCACGCACAGATTTCGATATTTCATCGCCAGCCGGTTGATCCATTCATACTGGGCATGGTTCGTATCCTGATATTCGTCGACCAGAATATACTGGAACCGTTCCTGATACCGTGCCAGCATCGATGGAACTTCGGCATACCCTGCGGCGAGCCGCATGATCAAATCGTCGAAATCCATGGCATTGCTGCGCTCAAGCGCGGTCTGATAGGTCGTATACACTCTGGCCACTTGCTGCTCGAAGAAATTGTTGCCTTGATCCGCATACTCTTCAGCGCCGATGAGCTGATCTTTGGCGCCGCTGATATAACTGCGTACCGCTTGCGGGGCAAATTGTTTCTCGGAGATGTTAAGCTCTTTCATGATTTTTTTGACCAACACCAACTGGTCGTCACTGTCATAAATCACGAAGTCCCGCCGAAAACCGAGCGTCTCTGCTTCCCGACGTAAAATGCGGGATGAGAGAGAATGGAAGGTGCCCACCCACTCGGGCGCCAGGCCGGGACCCAGGAGTTCCTCGATCCGGCCTTTCATTTCTTTGGCCGCCTTGTTGGTGAAGGTGACCGCTAGAATCTGATACGGGTCTATACCCGCCTGTTTTATCAAATAGGCCATACGATAAATCAACACACGGGTTTTCCCGCTCCCCGCGCCGGCAAGCACCAGCAGCGGGCCATCTATATGGGCAGCCGCTTCAGCCTGGGCAGGGTTCAGTACTTCGGAGAGATTCATTGGTCGTCCTGAGTGCTGTATGGGCACGGCTTGCCCGTACAAGAGTGAAGAGTGGGTTATGAAAATTCCAAAGGGGGAAAAACGGATATTTACAAGCCAGCATTCAGTCCTTTGAAGGTGTTGTAGTATACATCGGCGGGACGGATTCTGTCAACGAATTCTTCCCCGGATTTTATGTCGTGGGATCCTGATTATTTAAATAAAATGCGGAGGCGATTAAAATTTTGGTATACGGGGTTTCAGGCTGGCTGAAAACGGTGTTCACCGGGCCCCGTTCAACGACGGTCCCATCTTTTAATACGAGCACTTCATTAGCTAAAGCCCGGATGACCCGCAGATCATGGCTGATGAACAGATAGGCCAGTTGATACTGTCGCTGGAGGTCGTGCAGCAGGTCAATAATCTGGGCTTGAACCGTCATATCCAAGGCACTGGTCGGTTCGTCCAACACAACCAGCCGGGGTTTCAACACCATGGCACGGGCGATGGCGATACGTTGGCGCTGGCCACCTGAGAACTCGTGCGGATACCGATCCATGGTCTCCGGGTCGAGGCCGACTTCGTGCAGTATCTCGGCTATCTTTTGCCGCCGTTCTTTCGTATCGGCGCCGATTTTATGTACGAGCAGCCCTTCTTCGATGATTTGAAACACGGACATCCGAGGACTGAGGGAACTGAACGGGTCCTGAAAAACGATTTGCATCTGCCGCCGCAAAGGCCGCATGTCCCCTGTTCGTAACTGATCTATATTACGGTCTTCAAAGCGGATCAATCCCTGGCTCGATATCAGGCGCAGGATGGCCAGGCCCAACGTCGTTTTTCCGGAGCCGGACTCGCCGACAATACCGATGGTGTGCCCGGCTCGGACCGTCAAGGTGACCCCATCAACCGCCTTGATATGGCCGACGGTCCGCCGTAAAATCCCGCGTCTTATCGGGAACCAGACCTTGACATTGTCGGTCGATAAGATGTGAGGAGCGGAAGGATTCGGTGTGACGTCATACGGCTTCGGCTGTGCAGCCAGCAGTTTTTGAGTGTAAGGATGCTGAGGGGTTTGGAATATCTGTTCCAGTGGGCCTTCTTCAACCAGTTCACCTTCGGTCATAACATAGACCCGCTCTGCCATATGCCGTACGATATTAAGATCATGAGTGATGAGCAGAATCGCCATACCGAACTGTTGCTGCAGATCTTTGAGCAAAGCAAGAATCTGGGCCTGGATCGTGACATCCAGCGCCGTGGTCGGCTCATCGGCAATGAGCAGATCCGGTTCGTTGGCCAGCGCCATGGCGATCATCACTCGCTGCCTTTGCCCGCCGGATAACTGGTGGGGCCAGTCGTCGAGCCGTTGCTCCGGATCAGGCAGTTGCACCCGGGCCAGGAGTTCGATCACCCGTTCTCTGGCACGAATTTTACTCATGCCTTTATGCAGAATAAGCGTCTCACTGATCTGTTTTTCTATGGTATGCAGCGGGTTGAGGGACGTCATCGGCTCCTGGAAGATCATAGCCACACGATCACCGCGCATTTCATGAAGCCGGTCCGATGCAGCGCCCATCAGTTCTTCCCCATCGAAGACGATTTTTCCGTGAGGATGAAAAGCGCGGGGATACGGCAGGAGTTGCAGAATAGACAACGCCGTGACCGACTTCCCCGACCCGGATTCGCCGACCAGCGCCACGGTCTCGCCACGATCTATAGTCAGATCAACTCCGCGAACAGCCTCGATGGTCTGGTCCTCTGCACGAAAGGAGACGGCGAGATTTTGAATCTGGAGTAAGTTCATGGGTGAATTATGAATTATGAATTGAAAGGCTCTTATTTTCAATTGGTTATAAATACAAATCCATGGTCTTTCACTTGACAATTGGTATAATCTATAAAAAAAGCACCTTGATGTGACGCCGCTCACAGACAACCAGGGACAGGTTGGTCCTATTAGTAATAGGATATGATATCTGCTTCCTCGCAGAAGCATATCCAAACAAATTGGCGACGGTGTGACCTTACGCTCCCTATGCGTTTCCCCCACATGCCGTCGCTCTTTTTTTACTTATTTTACGCGGCCATAGTGTAATATAAGCGCGGGTAGTATGTGGCTTGTAGCATGCAAAACATACAAGCCACTGCCACCCGCTACATGCCCTGGACCACCGCTCCAGCTACAATCTTCGCATCGCCTTCGACCGATTGCTGGGTAGACTTAACCCTTCCTGTGCCGTCCACATCTGAAGAATGTCCCATCCATACTGCGCCCGACCACCGATGGCGTCTGTCGGACGGCTGTTGTTACGTCCGCGTGCCTGCCGGATATATCGGGTGCGGTTCACCAGTTCAATGGTCATCACACGGCGCGAGATCTTCGAACTGAGATATTCTATCTTCATCGACCATATGGATTTGTGTCCGTTTACACAGGAACTCATATATGATGCTACACAATGATGCATCGCTTTGCCTTCTTCTGCCAGATCCTGGCCGTTGAGAATTTCTTCTATCGTCCAACTTCGCATTTCACCGGCCTGTGTATCTTCATCGACGACCGCAAAACCTCTGAAGCCCGATGACGGCCACTGTTTCGGCTCTTTCTTCTTACCTTCTTTCGACAGCCCTCTGTGCCAGACTTCAACACGCCTCAGGATAGAATCCGTTGTCCGGCCCTTCATGGTAAGATTCGGCTCCAACGGATCAAGATGCTCAACCGTGCCTTCCGGATTGATCTGTGTCTGGCCCACATAGCGCTGGTGATGGATATAGTCGACAATCGGTCCGACATGAACAGGGTCAAGCATCGGATTATTGATGAAGAAATGCAGTACGGATTCCCAGAAGGGTTCATCATGGAATTGCTCGCCGAGCCGGGAACCGATTACTGCGTCTGCAAGATGATCATCGCCACCCATGCCGATGACCTGAGCCCACCGCAGAGCGGCCTCGATGGTATAGTTTTCGGGGGCATGGCCGATGAATATATGTGCCATCTGCTTTGAATAGTTTAAAGGAATGGCCGCTTTTCGAATATTCTTACCTATACCGATATGAATGAACCATTCCTGCTGTTGCTCCGCTTCGTCATCCATACCACGAAACCAGGCTGTATCCATGCAGACCGGTATGTCGTAATCGGCAAGTAAATGGCGGGAAAGCGAACCGAATTGACGGCGGGCATTGTGACTGGATGGTTGCCACTTTCCGACCTCTCTGAGCCACATTGTATGCCATTGGGCCAGGGCAGCCAGGGCATGGATGAAGGTGTTCTCAGGCTGGGGTCCGTATTGGGAGACGACCGGCTTGATGTGGAATAAACGACTGTTTTTCTCTACGTGGATCAGCAGTTCCAGAAAAGCATCCTGAACCGCTGATTCGGTAATGGCCTGATGGAACAAAAAGCCGATTTGTAGAAGAACCGGACTGGTGAGTTCCTCTTCACCTATCTGCCCTGCGGCAATCAACGAGATGGTTTCCTTCCGCCGACGTTTATGCTGATAAGCGGCCGCTTTTGAAGCGAGTATTTGAATTTTCATCTGTGAGGCATGATCCCATTCCTGCTGCCTCAGCGTAGGGCTCTTTTGCAGCCCGGCGCCAAAACCATTGGCGCGGCACCAGGTCTGGTACGCCTCGACGCAATTCAATTCAAGCGCTTCAATATGCTCATCTATACTCGATTGTGTCTGCTTTCTGACTTTTGCTTTTTTTGAGGTCTTCAGCTCCTCCTGACGTTGTGCCAGGGTCTTGTTGATCCGTGTTCCGAACCCATTCTGCCGGCACCAGGCCAGGTACGACTCTACCGTGGTCATGCTCAGAGACCGAAGATGACGACGCATCGATGCATTTAAACGCAGATCAGTTGAGGGTGGTGAAGAAGGCATGGTTGTCTCGGATGTATAGGAGGTAAGCAAACAAATTTAACCCACTTGATCTTTATATACTCTTACCCGGATGCATGCCAGACAATCAGAATTAATAGCAATTATGGACTCAAATCTTTATCTAACATAAATTCAACTAATGCCCTTGCCGCGATGTCCTGGCCCAAATCGTTCCAATGATTATTATCATGACGAAAATATAAATCATCAGGTTGATGTTGTAAAAACACATTAAATAAGTTTAGATTAAAGATGTCATTCCGAACAGAAATTTGTTCAAGAGTGGAAGTAAGATTATTTTTTTTATAATTTGGATATCTAGCAATGAGGTCGATATAGCTAAAATCTGAGCTCATGGTCAGATCAACTATGGAGGGTTGAATAATAATCAAGAAATCTATGTCTTTTGAAGCCGCCAATTCATTAGCTTTGATTAATATACTTTCCATCAATTTTATTTTGGTATTGGTTGATTCACTTTCCGAGGATGTAGCAACATCTAAATCATAATGATCTGCAAAATGAGAAAACAATTGAGGTTGTGATTTGTTAAACACTTCATATTCCTGCTGCTCAACAATAGAAATCAGATTAATGAGCTCTTCTCCTGTTTTATCCATTCCTATCTCTATTGGCGCTTGTTGTATCTTTTTAAATACTTTTCGAGCCCCTCGAATAATAAGAGATGATGCAAGATATTCTTGTAACTCACTTTGGTAAAGCAACGGCTCTCTAAACCTTTTATGTGTCGTTACAATCAGTTTGTTCGTCGGGTCTATCTCAAATAAACGGTTCCTAATGAGGTCACCAAAATCATTATCTGCAAAGATATGAAAAACAACCAAATCAGGCTTGTACACATCAGCTTCTTCTGCAAAACGGATATAGCTCTGATCCGGACCATATCCGACTACACCGGCATTGAGCACTTCAACGGTTTTTTGTGTAATGTTGGATAAATAGTGTTCCAATTTATAAGTGAATGTCTTGTTTAATTCTGAAAAACGGCCTTGAACATTGGAGTCACCATAAACAATAATTCGGAAATCTGAATTATCTTTCAGATCATCCCCTCGAAACGCATGCGAATTTGTCCGCCAGTGGATCGCCCCGCCGCCATTAGCTCTGGATCTTTGATAGGTTTTTACAACATTCGGTTTCAAAGCAACCAATCTATTCGGATCAGTCCTATAGGCAGAATTTTTTCTGGCTTCTTGAGCCATTTTATTAGCATTGGAAATTTCAGGATAGATCCTCCTGAGGCCAATTTCGATACAACCACCTAAAACGATAGTCATACTTAACGAAATTATACTATCTGTGAGTAGCTTTTTCATTAAATAAACTGCAAAAATCAGACATCTCAGCCTTCGACATGTCTCAATGCTGCAATGACGCCGACATAATCAATTCATCCGGCGCAAGACAAACCTCATCGCTGCACGCCTGATAGGTAATCACCGCATGGATTTGCGCACCGTCCGGTATGTTTTTGGCCTTTATCCGTAGACGTGCACGGATAGCGATCTCGCCTTCATAGACGCTCAAAGGCTGGTCTGCAAACGCAAACCGGACTTCTTTTCCTTCAGGATAAGTCACCGAAATCACTTCAATGGGTACATCCGAGTTAAAGGTGACCGATGTCGGGATAAGGTCCTGTATTGATGCCGGGTTGGCATTGAGGTGCCAGCCGGCGTCCACATGGATGGTGATGGTGGCATCGAGCAAGCCATCCGTTGAAGAAGAGACAGAGGAAGTTGAAAGCGTGGCTTTGATCTTTTTTGTTTCAGGATTCAGAGCGTTCCTATTCGGCGTTTGGGCGCGGAGTAAATCTATCGCGCCTCCCAGATCTGCCAAATACATCTCTACCGGCCGCCCGCCGGTCTGTATGGCCTGGCCGTAGAGATAGTCATGAACAGCAGAGATCAAAAAAGTGAATCGACCGGAGTTTTCTTTCATTTGTCCGGCAAACCCTTTGAACAATTGCAGGGCACGCTCCCGATACACAGGCTGTTCCGTATATCGGGATAGTTTAAGTAAAGCATGCGCGGCCATGGCATTGCCGGAAGGACGAGCGCCATCATACGGATTTTTTGTGCGTACGATGAGCTTTTCCTGATCATCCGTAAAATAAAATCCGCCATGATCGCCATCCCAGAAGATATCTACCATACGATCGGTCAGCGTTCGGGCTTCCGTCAGCCACCGACGATCGTCCGTCGTTCTGTAGAGTCGTGTCAACCCACGGATCAGATAGGCGTAATCCTCCTGGAAACCGTCATGTTTTGTTTGCCCATCCAGGTGTAAACGGCGCAAGGTGCTTTCCGAATCACGGAGATGGGTCAGAAGAAAATCGGCGGCGCGGATGGCGATATCCCGGTAGACAGTTTTCCCGGTCACTAACGCGGCATAGGCAAACGTATCAATCATGTGGCCGTTCCAGGCGGTCAGAACTTTCGTATCGACCAGCGGTTTTTTGCGTTTCGCCCGTACGGTCAAAAGCCTGGCTTTCATCGCCTGTACATCCTGCCGAAGCTTATCTGTCGATAAACCCGCCTCGCTGGCCGTCTCTTCAAGAGACCGGCTCATATACACGACAGCGCCCTCTCCCTCCGGCATGGGAGCCAGGGAAAAGGTCCGGAAAAACAGATCCGCCTCGGCCTCAAGAACGTCGTGTATTTCTTCTTCCGTCCAGAGATAATATTGGCCCTCTATCGCATCCGTTTCCGAATCCATGGCCGAAAAGAAAGCCCCGTCCTCTCCGATCATCTCTCGTACGACGTAAGACAGAATATCTTCTGCGACCAGGCGGTAAGCGTTGTTTTGCGTTATGTCATACGCTAAAAGGTACACACGCGCCAGGTCCGCCTGATTGTACAGCATCTTCTCAAAGTGCGGTATGCGCCATTTCGAATCCGTGGCGTACCGGTGAAAGCCGCCGCCGATATGGTCGTACATGCCACTGTGCATCATGACATCCAGCGTATGTGTCACCATCGCCAGGTGCTTCTCGTCGCCGGTGCGACGGTATTCGAACAGCAGCAGTTCGAGACGCATGGCCGGCGGGAATTTGGGCGCGCCGCCGAAACCGCCGTTCTGGGCATCATAGCGCGTGTTCAATCGCTCGAGCGAGATATCAATTATTTTTCCATCCACAGCAATCGAATCCACCGGCACGAATAAATCCCGCTGGAGGGCCTGAATGGCCTCCGCGACTTTGCCTGCATGCGTCGTTACATAGTCCCGCCGATCCTGCCAGGCGGTGTTCATGGCATCCAGAATACGCGGAAAAGCCGGTCGGCCGGGCAGATCTTCCGGCGGGAAATAGGTGCCCGCATAAAAGGGTTCCAGGTCGGGGGTCAGGAACACGGAATTGGGCCATCCACCCCCTTGCGTCATCAATTGCGTCGCGGTCATATACACCTCATCCAGATCCGGACGCTCTTCCCGGTCCACCTTGATATTAATAAAATGTTCATTCATGATAGCCGCGATATCCGAATTCGAGAACACCTTGCGCTCCATCACATGACACCAGTAGCAGGTGGAATAGCCTATGGATAGAAAAATAGGCTTCTGCTCAAGTCGGGCGCGATCAATGGCTTCCGGCCCCCACGGGTACCAGTCCACCGGATTATGCGCATGGAGCTGCAAATAGGGGCTGATTTCGTCAGACAGCCGATTGCCCTGTGGGTCGTTCCACCAGGCATACCCCTGCCAGACCAGCCCGCCGGTCAATAACCAGACCAGCGGCAGGATAATCACATAGCGCCAGCGACGTATCCACGATGGCGAAGATGGAGAAGAAGAATCAGGGGAAGTCATAACTATAACAATGTACAAAGTACAAAATACAAAGCACGTTACCCAGCTTTTGCGAAACATCTGTTATAAAGCAAATGTATAACATTAACAGATCATGTCAAACGGAAGTTCCCGAGATAGAGGCGAGATAGCGAAAATACACAGCGGCCACGGGCATCCGCCATCTCGAACAGACCTATCTCCAAATGTGGGCTCAGTATATGGGCGGAAAGAAAACGCACATTCGAGTACGACGTGAGAAACAGTAGATCATAGCTTCATGCTGCCCGCTCTATTTTTCCGAACGGGATTTCTCTGTTGTTTCCGACTATATGAAAATACGGTATCACCTATAGACGGAATTCCCTATGCCTCAATTACACGGCAAAGGCTACAAACGCCTGTTCTCCAACCGAACCATTTTGAGACAACTGCTTGAGACGTTCGTCAGAGAAGATTGGGTCAAGGAAGTCGATTTCGAGAAAGGCGAAGCCATCGACAAGACGTTCATCGATGAAAGATACCGAACCAAAGAGAGCGATCTGATCTACAAGCTGCCGCTGCGTGACTCAAACACCTACATCTATTTCATCCTGGAATTTCAATCTACGGCGCCCCGATTCATGGCACTCAGGGTGCTTAATTATCTGACTGATTTCTATATGGATTACGTCAAAACACATGCCAGGCTGCGGGCCCTGCCGCCGGTCTTTCCCATCGTTCTCTACAACGGCGACAACCCCTTGCGGGCGCCCACAACACTGGCCGAACTTGTGGACCGCTCGGATCTACTGGGGCCGTATCAAGTGACTTTTGAGTATTTCAAGATTGCTGAGAATGAACTGGACCGTGAAACGCTCTTGACGGCATCAAATATTGTCTCTACCTTATTCTTAGCCGAAGCGCACTATGATCTGAGCCTCCTGAAAACAGCGCTGCTGGATATATTCGATTATGAATCGGATATACAGGCCGTAATCCGTCGTCCCACGTGACCTTGATCGGCGGCGTTGACATTCTGGCATCCGCCGGATTTTCCTCAGTGTCGCCAGCGGTATTTACCTGTCCCGTTTAACCAGCAGCACCGGATTTGTCGATACCAAGCGCATGACCTTGCTGAAATAAACCTGAACCCGGCCACCCGCCCATCCTTCCACCCTGATCTCCATGCAACCCATCTGCCTGACCGGCCCATCACTCAAAACGAATCTTCACACGCACACCACCTTCTCCGACGGCGCTTTCAGCCTCAAGGAGGTCGTCGCTGCCTATGAAGCGCTCGATTACGACGTACTGGCCATCACCGACCACAATCAATGGCGGGATAATAGCCATGCCTCAACGGATCGGGTGCTGGTGCTCAGCAGCAACGAACCGTCACTTTCGCATCGGGAGCACATTCTGGCCACAGGGGTCCATACCGACTCACCGATTGATCACGGCGACCGATCCTGCACCCGGTCTCAGGAGGTCATCGACTGGGTCAACAGCCAGGACGGTTTTTCCACGCTGAATCACCCCACCTGGTCCGGCATGTCGGTGGACAGATTGCTGGAACTGGACCGGTATCACTCTATTGAGATCGTCAATGCGGGTTGTATCGGCCACGGCTCTGAATTTTCCCTGACACACTGGGATGAATTACTTCGGCGCGGCCGCCGGGTATGGGGTCTGGCGACCGACGACAGTCATTCCGTATGGGATCGCGGCCTGGGCTGGGTGGAAGTCTACTGCGACAAAGAAGAATCTGCCGTTGTCCAAGCGCTTAAAGAAGGCCGTTTTTATGCAACCATGGGCCCTGCATTTGAACATATTGAGTGCGATGGCGACCGAATTTTCATTCGTTCAGAGCCGGTACAGGGCATCGCCGTTTTATCGGAACAGGGCCCGATCAAAACGGTACACGGCGGCAGCGGTTCGGTCCGCGAACTCGAATGGTCGCTCCCCAGGCGCGAACACCGCTACATCCGCGTCGAACTACACCGCTCCGACGGCAAGAAAGCCTGGAGTAATCCTATCTTTTTATAGAAGGTTAAAACAGTATTCACAACCTTTCAACCTACAAACTCTACGCTCATTGCGAGGGGAAAGAATGAAGGATAATACCCGGCGTAGGCCTCGTCGGATTTGGAAGCGACCTGAGATTCAGCCGCCCCAGCGACCGACAGGGTGAATATGACCGTCGCGAGAAGAAAAAAGAGCCTTCGCCATGCATCTCGTCTCATGTGATCTCTCCTTTTTGTATTAGGTCAACAGTCCCACCAACTCTTCTGCCGTCGTCACCGGCTGCCGGCAGACAAAGTTCTCACAGACATACGCGGTGGTTTTTCCATCAACCAGTGCCCTGTTTGCCAGCAACGGAATAATCTCCGCCGCCCGCGCCTGGCCGGAAGCCGGATCATACAACGCAACCACTTTGTATGGCCGGAAACCTGTGTTGACCGCCTTCAACATCGCTTGCGTCGTTTCGTCATCTATGGCACCGATGATCGCGATCTCCTCAGGCTGATTAAGATGCCACGCCAATCCCGACAACAAATGTCCGAACCCGCCTGGCGCCTTTTCCATATGATCGGAAAAGATACACAGGATCTGATGCGCTTTATCCCGGTATTCGGATCGACCGGTAAAGGCGGACAGACGTAACAGGTTATGGACGCACATGGCATTGCCCGAAGGAATAGCATTGTCATACGGATTTTTCGAACGGACGATCAGTTGTTCATGATCCGCACTGGTAAAAAAGAAACCACCGCCGTCATCATCCCAGAACTGGGTGATCGTCGTCTCCATCAACGTATGCCCCAACTCGAACCAACGGGTATCAAAGGTGGCCTCATACAGATCAAGCAGGGCGTCTGTGATAAAGGCATAGTCATCAAGATAGCCGTTGAGCTTGGCGACGCCGTCTTTGTAAACGTGTAGTAAACGGCCGTCTTGATAAAGCGTATCCAATATGAACTGCATCGATCCTTCCGCAGCGCTGAGATAGGCCCGATGCCCGAAAACACGGTAGGCCTGAACCATACTGCCGATCATCAGACCATTCCAGTCGGTCATGATTTTGTCATCCCGTCCCGGCTTGATACGTCTGTCACGCACATCGGATAATACCTGTCGACCTTCTGCAATCACCTGCCTGAAATAGGCTGGCTCAACATCCAGGTGTACCGCCAGCGGCTCTACCTCCGTATCCACATGGAGGATGCTGGCGCCATATTCGAAATTACCCCCTTCTTCGACACCGTAATAACGACAGAACAGAGCGCCTTTCTCTTCTCCGAGCAAACCGAGAATCTCGTCACGGGTCCACACGAAATATTTGCCTTCCTCACCCTCGCTATCCGCATCTTGCGTAGCATAAAAACCGCCGCCGGGTTGCATCATTTCGCGTAACAGATAGGCTGCCGTTTCTTCGACAATGCGCTGGAACATAGGATCTCCGGTAGCCTGAAACCCTTCAACATACATCCGCATAAGCAGCGCATTGTCGTAGAGCATTTTCTCAAAATGGGGCACCAGCCATTCCGCATCTACGGAATATCGATGAAAACCACCACCCAACTGATCATATATACCGCCGTTACCCATTTTGTGAAGACTCTGAGTGACCATGTCGAGCGCGGTCTGATGGCCCGTACGGAGATGCTCTCTCAAGCAGAATGACAGCGTCATTGATCCGGGGAACTTGGGCTGCGTACCAAATCCGCCATGCACCTGGTCGAATGTTTCGGAGATCCCTTCAAAAGCCCGGTCCATCAAATCAATATCCAGAGCATCCGTATTGGAAGTAAACTGTGTGATTTCGGCCACGCGCGCTTGAAGCTTATCCCCCTGTTCTTCCGCATCTGCCCGCCGATCCTTGTAGAACTTCGCCACCGCCTGCAAAATACGAGGAAACCCCGGGCGGCCGTGCTGATCATCGGGAGGAAAGTACGTCCCGCCATAGAACGGCTTCAATTCGGGTGTCAGAAAAACCGTCATCGGCCAGCCGCCGCTACCGGTCATGGCGGTCACCGCATTCATGTATATTTCATCCAGGTCGGGCCGTTCCTCCCGGTCCACCTTGACGTTTACAAAATGCGCATTCATGATCGCCGCGATATCCGGATTCTCAAACGACTCATGCGCCATCACATGGCACCAGTGACAGGCGGAATAGCCGATGGACAGCATAATCGGCATGTCTTCCGCCTTCGCTCTCTGTAACGCCTCTTCTCCCCACGCATACCAGTGTACCGGATTATGGGCATGCTGGTGCAAATAGGGACTGGTCTCATGGATCAATCGATTTGTATATGTTTCATCGGGCAAAGGGACACCTCTATACTATTTATGAATTATAAATGATAAATTTTGAATGCTCTTGAAATCATAATTAAATCATCTTCTCTCTGATCATCCGCTCCAACGGAAAATCCCGCACCTCGATGGGGAAATCGAGCGCTGTCCGACGTGCTGAAGATTCAAAAATACCTATGATAATTTCCAGAGCACGGCGACCGTTCTTCGCATTCGACCGATGGACGACACGCCCCTCCACGGCATCAATCAACTCTTCTAATTCGCTATGAAAACTTGAACGGGTACCGGGTAACTCAGGGGTATGCCAGCCCTGCTGGCGAAATCCGGACAATATTTTTAATGGGGGGCCATCAGGTGTATTGACTTCTATGATCCCATCGGAACCAATGATACGAAAAGCAAAGGCCTGATCTGCCCGCTCCCCTAATTCAATCAGTCCAACCACATCGTTACTGTATCCCACTCTACCAATCGCCATATCTTCAACCATCATATCCGGATGGTTGCCGCGGCCTTCCAGGTTACGATGACGCTCGATCTGACCCATAACCCACAGGGGTTCGACATCGCCATTCAGATAATTGATCAGATCTATCACATGCGTGCCGTTGTTCATCAGATCCAGAGAACAATGGCCCCAGATCATTTTAACATGACCAATTTCTCCGGCCTGCGCCAATTCACGTGCCCGTACCGCCTGTGGTGAAAAACGATGGGCATGACCAATGGCCAACGCCACATCGGCCTGCCCACATGCGTGGATCATACGATCGGCTTCTTCCAACGTAACGGCCATGGGCTTTTCACATAGTATCCCCTTGACGGAATGCCCGGCCGCTGCTACAGTGGCCTCACAATGGCCACTTGGCCAGGTGCAGATGCTGATCAAATCCAGATCTTCTTGCGCCAGCATGACTTCATGATCCGCATACAATTTGACCCCATATTCGTCAGCCAACCGCCGGGCCTTTTCTCCATCAGGATCTATATCTGATCCGGCCACAAATTCGATCTGCGCATTGCGGACATGCCTATACCCATCTGCATGGGCACGCGATATCCCTCCACATCCAATAAATCCTACACGATAGGTACGCATGACCACTCCCATAATTCGTCATTGCTGATCCCTACGGGCTCCAGCGAACGCTACGCGGTTCATAATTTATAATTCATAATTCATCCTTGCCTCAACACCGGTCTCGTCAAACACGTCGGTCCCCCACTCCCCTTGTAACAAATGTTGTCACCGTCGAATTCCTCAACCCGGCAACCCGCATCGCGCATACGCTGTACGGTCAGGCTATTACCGCTTCGAATGAGGCAATGACGCGGTCCGACCGCTAAAACATGACATCCCAGAGAGTCATATTCTTCATCCGGTACCGGTACCGTTTTAATACCCAGGGCGAGCAACAACTCCCGGAATGGAATAGGCAGCAGACGATCGTAGACAATCGCCAGATCCTTGTCCAGCATGCTGATAATCGACATCAAATGCAGCACGGCACCGGGACCATCCCAGTGTACCATCGGCACGGCGATGACATCCACCTCCAGCGGCTTCATGAATCCCTGAAATTGCCGTATACCTTCCCCATTGGTGCGATAGGAAAGCCCGACGGTCACCAACCGCTTATTCAGCCAGACGACATCCCCGCCTTCGATCATACCCGGAGGTTCTATGCGCCCTGAAATCGGAATCCCCTGTTGCTCAAACACATCCGCGATGGCCTGCACCTCTTCCATCCGTGCTTCTTTGCCCATATGGGATAGAATAACGCCCTGATCCGTCACCGAAGCAACCGGATCATGCGTATACATGGAATCCAACCCGGTCTGATCATCCGCCGGCAAACAGTCTACCTCAACACCGGCCGCTTCCAGTAAAATCACAAATCGTCGGTGTTCCTCAATCGCCTGCCCGAGATCCGGCCGTCCAAGATAGGCGAGCGCTTCCCACTGCGCATCTATCCGCCCATCATCGATATAAGACTCCTGTGGCCTTTTCACCATCACCCGGTTCAACGTGCCCACCATGGATTGACAACCATATGTTTTCATAACGCCTCAAGAATTGGTCATGGCAAGTGTCCTGTAGACACGTTGCGAGTACACCTTAGTTGAGTAATTCGTTTATTCTCTGATTGCAAAACCTTAAAACCTCTCCGTGATTCTAATCTTCTACGATTCACCTACAGCAGGTGAAGCTGGCCATCACTCCCGGCCTCAAAGAGCTGCTCGAATGCGGTCTCATCCAAAACCTGTATACCGAGCGCTTGAGCCTTGTCCAGCTTCGAACCAGCGCTCTCACCGGCTAGGACATAATTTGTTTTTTTACTCACACTGGCCGTCACTCGACCGCCCGACGACTTAATTCGAGCAGCGGCTTCATCTCGTGTATATTTTGCCAACGTACCGGTGATAACAAAAATTTTGCCGTTCAACGCTTGTGAAGCCGTACCGACCGGTAGCTCCGGCAGTTTCATATTAAGTCCCGCTTGTCGGAGTTTTTCGATAACCGTCCTATTTTGATCATTTTGAAAAAAATTGACAACGCTTTCGGCGATGGTAGGGCCTATTTCAGGGATGGTGGCCAGTTCTTCGACGGTAGCTGTCATGATCTGATCTAAAGACCGGCGCCGATCCGCAATCTGACGCGCAGCCCGCTCCCCCACATGCGGAATACCCAGACTGAACAGAATACGGTCCAGGGGCCGGTCTTTACTGGCTTCAATCGACCGAATAAGATTGTCAGCGGACTTAGGGCCCATCCGCTCCAGGGCCATGAATTGTTCTTGAGTCAAAGAAAAAATATCCCCGACATCCTGCATCAAATCATGCGAGAGTAATTGCTCTGCTACAGCCGGGCCGAAACCATCGATGTCCATCGCATTTCGAGCCGTAAAATGTTCCAGCCGCGCCTGTATTTGTGCCGGGCAGGATACATTCTCACAACGCACGGCCACTTCATCTTGAATACGCATAAGCGGCGTGTGGCAAATGGGGCATTCGGCGGGCATTTTAAACGGCGGCGCCCCTTCCTGGCGCTTGTCAAAATCCACCTCGACAACTTTGGGAATAACATCGCCGCCCTTTTCAATGACCACGGTATCACCGATCCGAATATCTTTGCGCAGGATTTCGTCTTCATTATGGAGGGTCGCCCGACTGATCGTCGAACCGGCCAGGAAGACCGGCTCCAACTCAGCCACCGGCGTTACGACACCCGTACGACCGACCTGCAGACGAATATCGTTCAGCCGCGTTACAGCGCGTTGGGCTGCAAATTTGTAGGCAACGACCCAACGAGGACTTTTCAGAGTGGCTCCTAGCTCTTGCTGCAGCCGAATCGAATCCACTTTAATGACCATGCCGTCGATGTCGTATGGCAGGTCACCTCGCTTTGACTCCCAGGCCTTGCAATAGCCAATGGCCTCATCGATGGTATCAAACCGTTGTGCGTTTGTATTCGTTGAAAATCCATGACCGGCCAGCCATTGTAATCTACCATAATGGCTATCTAATTCAGGCTGAACGGCCAAAACACCTGTTTCATCTTCAAAACGCAGGGAATACAGAAAGACCTGCAGCGGTCGCTCCGCCACCTGGCGTGAATCAAGCAGTTTCAATGAGCCGGCCGTGGCATTACGAGGATTGGCGAACAATGGATCTTCACGCTCGCTGCGAACCTGATTCATTTGTTCCAGACCGGTATGGGACAGGTAGACCTCACCACGGACCTCAAGCTGATTTATGGCAGGGTGATCTACTGCAATACGCAGCGGAATAGAACGAATAGTCCGCAGATTTGCGGTAATGTTATCGCCCTGCACCCCGTCACCCCGGGTCGATCCCAGGATCAGCACCCCGTCTTCATACCGCAGACTGACAGCCACCCCATCGATTTTCAACTCGACGACATAACTGTAAGCTTCCTCATCGCCCAGGATATCTCGTACGCGTCGATCGAAATCAAGAATTTCGTCGGCATCATACGTATTGCTTATGGATAGCATGGGGACCGGATGTGTTACAACAGGAAAGGAAGAAAAAGGAGCGCCACCTACCCGTTGGGTCGGAGAATCAGGTGCGACCAGATCCGGGTGGGCGGCCTCGATATCCAGCAACTCCTTCATCAGCACATCGTAGTCATAATCGCTGACAACAGGCTCGGCCAGAACATGATACCGGTGATCATGGTCCCTGATTTCCTGACGTAACTGTTTAATACGATCAACAGGAGACATAGTTTATTCCATATCGACGAAGCTTCATAGCTTCGCGACCAGATACAAAACAGGCGAAAAGGGTTACCTGCCTCCTTTCCGCCTGTCCGAACCGTTTGATTATATTAACCGGCTTGAGCAACTCTGGACCGGGTTGATTTTTTGGTGCGCCGGATCTCTTCTCTCTTTTTCGCTACCCAATTTTGCCACCAGACTACAATCGGGCTGGCTATGAAAATTGAAGAATATGTTCCAGTGATGACGCCGCAGGTCAGCGCCAATGAAAAGCCCCAGTTGCTGGATGTGCTGCCCGCGAGCAGAAAACCAAGAACCATTAAAACAGTGAGCGAGGTCATCATCGTCCGGTTAAGGCAATCGTTGACACTTCGGTCCACAACGCCCGAAAATCCTTCCTTACGTGCGCGGCCCAGGCTTTCCCTTATACGGTCAAAGACCACAATGGTATCGTTGGTGGAATAACCGACCACCGTGAGCAGGGCAGCGACCACAGGCATCGATAATTCTTCCCCAATAATAGAGAACACGGCCAGGACGATCAATACATCATGAACAAGCGCCACAATCGCCCCAACGCCGAACCGGAATCCGTTGACCTGACGGAAACGAAAGGTGATGTACAAAATGATACCGATGATAGACGCGCCGACAGCTTTCATGGCATCCACCATCAGTTCTTTCCCTATTTTGGGACTCACACTGGATTCCTGCCGTCGCCAATTTGACTCATCCCCCTTCAGGCTTTCGGGGAACTGCGCTTTTAGTGTGGCCTTCACCGCGGTTCCAAGCTGCTCCTCGCTAAACTCACTTGAGGCGACCCGAACAAGAATATTGTCTTCACCGAACGTTTTGATTTCGCTTTGACTCAAATCCAGGATCTGGCCATCAATGGTCACATTACCCAGAGCATTACGTATGGTTTGCACCTCTACCAGTGGATCGAAGTGCACCTCTATAAGTGAGCCCCCCTGGAAATCAAGACCCCATTTTATCCCACCGCGAACGCCGATCGTGATCAGCCCGATAAGGATGACGCTCCAGGTGATTATAAAAGCGGTTTTACCGAATTTCATAAAGCTGAAGGTGTATCGACCGAATGGATCAGCCTTGCCGATGCTGACCCCTTCCAGATGCCATCGTTCAATAAGGGTATCATACAACGTGCGTGTAATAACAATGGCTGTAAACATACTGATCATAATGCCGAAGCCCAATGTAACAGCGAATCCCCTGATAGGGCCGGTACCGAATTCGTACAATGCAAAGGCGGTAATCAACGTAGTAATGTTAGCGTCGACAATGGTTCTGAGCGCATTGTCGTATCCGCTGTTTACCGCCTGCCTTATGGTCTTCTTCCCCGCCCTGAGTTCTTCCTTGATCCTCTCAAATATCAGAATATTGGCGTCAATGGACATACCCATGGTCAGAATAATCCCGGCGATGCCTGGTAACGTCAACGTCGCATTGAAGGCAGCCATAACGGCCAGAAGAAAAAGAAGATTCAGAACCAGAGCGAAATTAGCAATCAGCCCGGACGTCCGGTAGTAGAACGCCATGAAAATAAACACCGCAATCAATCCCATAATAGATGCCCACTTACCGGAGCTAATCGCATCGGCGCCCAGAGAAGGACCAACAACCTGCTTATACTGGATCTCCATTGGAGCAGGCAACGCGCCGGCACGTAGCACAATAGACAGGTCCTTGGCTTCCTCAAGCGAATTCATACCGGTTATTTCACCGCGCCCGTTCGGAATGCGCCCCTGAATGTTCGGCGCGGAAAAAACACGGCCATCCAGAATGATCGCCATCCGGCGACCTACATTATTGCCTGTCACCCGGGCAAACGTTCGCGCCCCATCGTCTGTCGTGGTAAAACCGATAGAGGCCACCCCCATACTACCGATATCGGTGCCTGAACCGGTTTGCGGATAAGCATCTGCCAGCGTCGCGCCGGTCATCTCCGGAATGACATTCATATAATAGTATGACCGAATCCGCTGACCGCTGGCCGACTCCCTGACATTCCCGCCTCGGATTTCACCGCCATTCGGTATAAAGTTTTGTACATCAGGCCGGGCCAGAATCTCCTCTACACGGGTTACATTGCTTGCAGGCACAATGATCTCGGAACCGGATACATCTATGAGTGAAAGAAAAGGATTCTGCTCCGCCACCGAACTACCGAACGGGGATGCACTCGTATCGGTCTGCGTGGTGTCCGTAATCTGGGCGGCCAGCAGGGCATCAATCCGTTCGATGGCCGTGCGCAACTCCGATTCATCCCGAAGTAATTTGAATTCGAGCTGCGCCGTCTGGTTGATCAGTGCCATCGCCCGGTTGATATCCTTCAAACCAGGCAACTCAACAATAATCCGGTTGTCTCCCGATTTCTGAATAATAGGTTCTGCCACCCCAAATTCATTCACACGGTTGGAGATGACCTGCATCGCCCGTTCTACCACATCGACCGCTTCCTCCTCAGGCAGATTGGATTTGTCCACTTCCAGAACAACATGGACACCGCCCTGCAAGTCTAATCCCAAACGAATGGATTGATCTTGCAAAGCTTCCCAATCCGGCTTGGTCAGATTTAACTGTTTAAGACGCGCTTTACTCTCATTATCAAGCAGAAGATTTTCATCTATTCTGGTTATTTCATCCGCGCTTAAAGAAGATTGTACAGGGGATAAAAGCCAGTAATCAGAGGTCCGAAAAGAGGGATATACGTACCACAAAGCCGTAAATATCACCACGAGGATAAGGAGAATACGTACCTGTTTCCATTGCATGCAGCCAACTCCTTGGCAAATTCAGAACAACAATTTCTATAATAAAATCATCAGAATAATAGCCCGAAAAAACAAGGGCATAATCTATGTGAAATAAGCTGCTACAATGTAAGCGCAAGTTTAATCTTGTCAAGGGAAAAAGCGGGGGCAACATCCGGTCATGGACCGTTGAATAGTCACTGCATTTTGAAGGGGACATCATACCCGCCAACGCACCAACGCACCAACGCACCAACGCACCAATTATCCTTCAATCCCTCAACGCAAAGATCACATTTTGACCTGCAAAAAGGTCCGGCTGAAGTAATTTCACAAAAGCCCGATCACCTGATTCATCAAACGAGATGATATACTCCTGACCTTCTTTAAATGTACGGGGGAATATATCCACCTTTTTAATCCGCTTTAACTCCGGAAAGGTCAATGTATCAAAAGTCAGGATTTTACCTTCACGCAGGTCGTGCGATTGTGAGAATTTAACATTGGTCAGGGATTTAACGCGAGGGCCACCAAAAAAAGGATCTGAAATAACACGTACCTCTTTCCAGTAATCCATGGTATTAACTTCATAAAATATGGAATTTAACTGCTTTTCGAGCAGGAGACTCTGTCGTTCGGCCATATCACTCTTTGCTATGGCTGCATCGCGCGCCTGGCCCAGCGACCCGATTTTCGATAGAAGTCGGCTTTCCTCATTACGCAAGAACAGAATACGTTCTTGCAGATTGTCGTGCCGTACTTGTAGAGAATCTGCCAGCATTTGGGCTGTATTCCGCTCATGTGTAAGGGTCGTAATACGATAGGTGATACGCTGTTTGGCTACGCGTTGCGCCTTGCCCGGTGAGACCGACGCCACTCCTTGCGTAACATAGGTACCGAAATCTCCATCCCGGTAAAGCAGCCAGATCTTAAATCCCGCATGCAGATTTTCCACCAGAGCGACCCGTTCAACGGCTTCACGGGCTTGATCAGACATTAAACCATGGTTCTCCATGAGATATCGAAGCGCGACATCCATATGGGTGTCGCCAGACCGGACAGTATATGGTGCTGGAAGATTTTCCTGCACAAGACGAACCCGCTCCTGCAAAATATCGATCTGCTTATGCGTATCGACGATTTCTTGAACCAGACCACGATAGGACACGTCTTTTTCTTCACCAAGAAGTTGGTTTAACGCTTCAGCCTGGTCAGGATCAAGTACCATGCGATCGAGGGTAGCCATATCGATCTGCGTATTGGGATTTGCAGCGTTGTATTCCTGTATTCTGGACCGGATATCTTCCTGTTTGGTTCGAATATCCTGCTCTGTCTCATCCAGCTCTTTAACCAAAGTTTGAAACGTATCCATTTTGTGGCCGCAGTTCATACTCAGAATAGCAATTAAACAGATTAACACCCCACTACGCATGACAGCCTCCGTGGAAGATTCCATCCGACAGGTAGAATCGTTATTCTATATTTATCGTGTCTTTTATCTTTGTCACATTTCCTTGAACCTGTTTTACTAAAGATAGTGCCCCTGCATAATCACCGGCCTCTGTATGACCATTTATATTCTCAATACCTTCATCAAATATACTGCGGGCTTCTTCCAATGCGGTCTGTTGAGCTTTGGCCAGACTCCTTTTATTCAACTTCAGACCGAATTGCGTCCATTCATCTTGCAATGCAATCAGCGCCCTATCCAGTACCTCTTTCATACCTCTCTTACCGACCTCTACATTGTTTTTAGCCGCTTCAGATTTCCGTAATGCGTCCAATGCAGAAACGCGTGCGCCTTCATAATCCTTTCGCTCTGTCCGGGACTTCGCATCGGCCAGGGCTGCCGCAGCCGCCCTGAAATCAGCAGAAGCATATTCATTCGCGCCCGCCGCCTGAGCGACCTGTATCGCCGTCTCCGCCTGCATCATCTCCTCCACCGGTGGATCAGCACAACCTGAACATAAAACAATGCTCACCAACATTATCGGAAAGACACCTCTATGAACCATATCCTTGTTTTCTCCCTATTAACCTGTATGCGCACGGCGCGCTATGCACCTCCCAACTCACCAACTCACTAACTATAATATCCTTCTATCTTATTTTACGCAAGACGGGCGGTTATTCCAGGCTTGACTAACAACGCCTGCTACTGTATATACTTATTTTATTCGGTACATAGATTCAAAAAAATGGGCCTATACTAATTTCACCTATCCGTATTGCGTCCGCTTTGCGATTTGTCGTTTGTATTCTGCTTCATTATGTCCCAGGCCATTGTACAACAGGATCAAGCAACATTGTCACCTGAAGAGGCCACGGCACACGCTGCATCGTCGATAACGTATTTGTTTACCGGTGGCGGTACGGGTGGACATATCTATCCTGCCCTGGCCATTGCGGACGAAATCCGCGCCCGTAATTCCAAGGCTCGGATTGTGTATATCGGTGCCCGAGGAAAAGTTGAGGCCACCCTGGTGCCGAAGAGCGGCTATCCTATTCACCTCGTTCATGCGTGCGGTCTGCCGTCATCACGAAATCCCTTTGCATTATTCAATTTCTTCATCCAAACCTGTATCGGCGTCCTGCAATGCCTGGTACATCTGTTGCGAATACATCCGCAGATGATCGTGGCCACCGGTGGTTTTGCCAGCAGTCCTGCTCTGCTGGCGCTGGCGGTTTTAAAATTCCTACATTTATCTTCCGCGCGTTGTTTTGTACACGAGCAGAATGTTGTCCCTGGCAAGGTCAATAAATTGGCCGGCCGGATTGCCGATCAGATCGGGGTTTCCTTTAAAGAATCGATGAGGTATTTCCCAGCAAAAAAGGCCAGCTTCGTGGGCTATCCTATTCGCCACGAAATTGGAGCTGGATCTCGATACGAAGCCCGTGCCGCATTGGGCATACCGGACCAGGCAAATGTTATATTCGCCTTTGGCGCCTCATCGGGGGCGCGATCTATTAATCGGGCTGTCGTAGACGCCCTGCCTATATTGCTGGCCAAATCAAATGTACACGTCATCCATTTAACCGGCCAGACCAAAAATGAAGATTACGACGCTATAGAGGATACCAACGGCCGGATTGAACATCTTGACTTGTCCCCGGAAGACCTCTCAAGATACCATCAGTCGGCGTATTCACATGAAATCCAACAACTTTATGCGGCCAGTGATATAGTCATCGGACGGGCCAGCGCAGGGACCGTTACTGAAATAGGCGTTTGTGGTCGACCGGCTATTCTGATCCCACTGCCGTATGCCCCCGCCGATCATCAGGCGATGAATGCCAGGACGCTGGAAACCGTGGGCGCGGCCTATGTGATCTATGAAAGTGTCATTGTTGAAAACGGTCAGACCGTCGGGACAGTGGATAGTCAGCGGCTGGTCCAACGTATCTATGATATTCTGGACAATCCGGATCAACAGGCGAGAATGGAAGAACGTGCCCGGGAAACATTCGACCATCACGGTCTGAAACGAATTATAGATCTATTAAATGACTTAATGAACCCTGCATCGGATAGTATCCAATCGTATAATGGAACCGCAAGGGAAGAGAAAATATCCAATAACCACGAGGCCGACACCTCGCTTTCTCCATTTAGCCTGGTCAAACGATTCAGACACGGCCGTGATGAAACTTTTATTCGGTCCCTGGGTGAAGACTATCTGAAATATCGGGTGGATGGATTTCTAAAAAGTCCGCGATGGCCCATTCGTAATGAAGGCGTAAAATTGGTTGGGTTACTCAACTATCAGGATCGTGTGTCTTTTATTCTTTCACTTCTTCAAGATAAGACACCTGTTTCATGGATGCAACGCCTTTTTGGCGGAGATTATAAACAGGTGGGATTCATACGACGTAATGCCGTGACCACTATCCAGCAACTTGGCCTATATAATAAAGAGATCCGGAAAACTCTGTTGGACCTGCTGGATGATCCGTATTACGAAGTTCGTACAGTCGCTACGCGAGCCTTTGCAGTATTGATCCCCCAGGATGCGGATACAGACACTGAAATAGTCACCCGTGTCCTTGATCTCATACAGGATCGTTCCTTTGAGGTCAAAGCAGAGGCCGTCCTGACCCTGGGAAAAATCGGGCCGGCTTCCGTAATAAATGACTTTCGGCCACTCTATCTGTTTCCCAACTGGAAAGTCCGAACAGCCGTTATCTCCGCCTTAACTGATCTGGTTCGGCGCCATTTAATATCAGATCTGGAAGCCCTGCAACAAGACCTGGATAATATCCTGGTTACCTGTGTTCATTTTGAACCAACCTTTCCAATCAAACAGACGTTGAAAAATCTCACCGAGGTTATCCGTCAACACCACTCTGCGTGATAAGACATGCTCTATCATCTAACGACTTACCTTTACGACACCATTGATGCCCTCTCATTCTTACGGTTGTTTCAGTATCTGAGCTTCCGTGCTATTTGCTCGGCTCTGACAGCTTTTGTTATTACACTCCTGTTCGGTGAACGTCTCATCCGATTATTGTACGTCAATCATATACGTGACAATCCCCGTTCTTATGATATCCTATCTACCGCCTCCAAGGCCGGTACGCCGGTTATGGGCGGCCTGTTAATCATTCTGGCTATTTTTACGAGTACCATACTTTGGTGTGATTTACTCAATCGTTTCACCGGCATTTTTTTTCTCGCCTTGATCTGTTTTACCGTTTTCGGGGCCGTGGATGACTATAAAAAGGTGAAACATAAGGACAGCGACCGTGGCCTCTCACAGAAAACCAAGCTGCTCTGTCAAGCTGGTTACGGGCTGGTCCTTGGTATCATCTTTCTCACGCCGGATATATCGCCTGTGAAAGTTGAGATTGCGTCGCAGCTCTATATCCCCTTTCTCAAAGTCTCTATAGCAGATCTTGGATGGTGGTATTTACCCTTTATTGTTTTTGTTGTCGTATCTATTACAAACGCGGTTAACTTCGCTGATGGGTTGGATGGTCTGACCGTTGTACCTGTTGCATTCACCATTGGTGTGTATGGCGTTTTCGCATACGTTATCGGCAACGCGATCCATTCGAACTACCTGCAATTCTTCTATCTGCCCGGTAGCGGCGAGCTGACTGTGGTCTGCGCAGCCATTTTTGGCGCCTGTCTTGGATTTTTGTGGTATAATGCCTACCCGGCCCAGGTGTTTATGGGCGATATAGGTGCTATGACTCTGGGCGGTATTGTTAGTACGATGGCCGTATTACTCAAACAGGAATTTCTGTTTCTTATCGTAGGCGGTATCTTTGTGGTGGAAGCTTTTTCAGTCCTTATACAAGAAAAAATTGGTATTAACTGGCTCGGAAAACGTATATTCTATAGAGCCCCGATTCATCACGGACTGCAATACAGCGGTTTGGCCGAGACCAAAGTGGTCATCCGATTCTGGATCATCGCGGGTATCCTGGCGTTAATCGCCCTCTCGACGTTAAAGATAAGGTGAATGATGATACACCTGCAATACACTAAATGGATTCCGGCAGAGGAAGCATTTGAAGATAAAATCGATCAGCTGATCAGTCTGTTCAGTCAGATTCTTATCCACACAAACGGTGATGTGGACGAGGCCCTGAAGTGGATGAAATATATTGATCAACGTCAAGGGCTATTCGATGAAAGGATAGGCTATGAAGAGTTCATAAAAGAGCTTGAAAAACAGGGCAATATCAAACGCGAAGAGACCTCCTTTAAGCTCACCCATAAAGGGGGAAGACGTATTCGGGAAGATTCGTTAAAGCATATTTTCAACAACCTGAAAAAAGGCTTGAACGGAGGCCATGAAACTCCCTTTGAAGGGGAAGGGGTCGAGCGGCTTAGCGAAACACGTCCCTATCGTTTCGGAGATCAAGGTTCCAACATAGATTTTACTTCCACCATCAGCAACTCCATCCGACGATCGGGGTTCGATTTTTCTCTCCATGAAGATGATTTCGAAGTGTACGAAGTCGAACACACGACGTCCTGTGCTACCGTAATGCTTCTTGATATCAGCCATAGCATGATTTTATATGGCGAAGATCGTATTTCTCCCGCGAAACGAGTGGCCATGGCCTTAGCGGAGCTTATTATACGGAAATATCCGAAAGATGAGCTGCATCTCGTCTTGTTTGGTGACGATGCTCAGAAAGTACAAATTGAAGACCTGCCATATATAACCGTTGGGCCTTATCACACAAATACCAAGGCAGGGCTGTTGATGGCCCGTAATATCCTGCGGCGGACACGTAATGCAAATAAACAAGTATTTATGATTACAGACGGTAAGCCTTCTGCGATTTATGATCGTAATGGTCGGCTCTATCTGAATTCTTTCGGTCTTGATCCCAAAATTGTAAACCGAACGCTGGATGAAGCCATGGCCTGCCGTAGAGAAAAGATCACCATCAGTACGTTTATGGTTACACAGGATACGTATCTTGTGGGATTTGTAGAAAAGCTGACAGAAATGAATCAGGGCCGAGCCTATTACTCTTCTCTCGACAATCTCGGTGAATATATCTTTGTAGATTACGTCAACAATCGTCGGCGGCGTCTGAAATGAAACGCCGTCAGAAAAAACTTGACATTATATCATCAAGATGATTAACATGATTAGAATAGATCTCTGGAATATAGTCTATACAAGGATATCCCCGTGAAGCATTTAGAACGTATATTTTCCCTCAGTATATTGATCACAGGATTCATGTGGCTCATGGGTTGCGGTGGCGGCACGCCCTTGACAAAGACCGATTATCTTACGGTAGAACTTCAAGAACAGCAGGCTATCTTGGCCAATATGCATGAATTGGCCGATTCACTCGCCGTGAATCGTGTGGTTGAGGCGAATTCTTTTGCTTTTTTTCGTGAGGTATACGTCATGACGGATGAAGAAATAGAGGCCGCCGATGCATCGTTGGGAGGAGACTCGGTCCTACCAGCTTTTATGGGGAATTTCCTGACCAAGGTCGGTGGGACTTTAAAATGGCTCTGGCCATTTTAACCCTGGCATTTCATGCATAAAGAATAAGGCAAATTAAAACAGCGTGGTTGACTTCTTTCCACGCTGTTTTAATTTGTCTTATTTTTGAACCGGTCTCACTTATTCTTCTTTGTCATCAGCTTTTGTAGATTTCTTCGTTTTAGTTCCATCTACTTCAGCTTCCGAGGCTGGCTCTGCCTCTACTTCAGCTTCCGAGGCTGGCTCTGCCTCTACTTCGGGCTCCGATTTAATCGCTTCTTCAGTTACAGCTTCAGAGGCTGCCTCTGACTCAACTTCAGCTTCCGAGGCTGCCTCTACTTCGGGCTCCGATTTAATCGCTTCTTCAGATACAGCTTCCGAGGCTGGCTCTGCTTCCTTGCTGCTGCGCCTCGTCTTCTTCGGTTGCTGCTGCTCCATCTTCGGTTCAGCCGCCTGGACATCGATTGTTCTCTCCCGGTCGATCAATTCCAAAATCGACATCTCAGCAGCGTCTCCTTGCCGATGGCCAATGTGAATAATACGGGTATATCCGCCGGCGCGGTCTGCATAACGATCAGCCAGCGTGCCGAACAACTTGGCGACGACCGACCGATTCCGGATAACTCGAACCGCCTGACGTCGGGCATGAAGATCATTTCGCTTTCCGAAGGTTATCAACCGCTCTACAAGCCGACGGACCTCTTTGGCCTTTGCCGTTGTGGTCTGTACGCGTTCCTGTTCCAGGACGGAAGCCGCCATATTAGCCAGCATCGCTCGACGATGACTGGCATTTCGACTTAACGCACGCCCCTGTTTTCGATGTCGCATTCCAATAGCTCCCTATGTCCCTGCTTATCAACCTTCTTCAACATTACTGTCGAAGATAGCTTGCGGCACTTCGCGCAAGCGGTCTCCCCGTAGTTTGTTGCTACGGGGGCTCTTCGATCTTAACTGGTTTCTACTTCCAGATACGGTCCAATGTCCATCCCAAAAGAAAGCCCTAACTCTGCCAGAATCTGGTTCAATTCCGTTAGCGATTTACGTCCGAAGTTTCTATATTTCAGCATTTCGCCTTCACTCTTCTTGACCAGATCCGCCAGGGTTTTGGTTTCTGCCGCCCGTAAACAATTGCTGGAACGAACAGAGAGTTCGAGTTCTTCAACATTCATGCTGAGCAGACTTTTTACACGCTCAAATTCTTCATCCACTTCTTCCTCTGGCTCGGGCACGAGCTCTTCATCGATAGAAATAAAGAGCTGCAGATGGTTCTTAAGAATCTGTGCGGAAGAAGATAAGGCATCCTGAGGATGAATGCTGCCGTCGGTCCATATTTCAAGGACTAAACTATCATAATCCGTTCTTTGTCCGACGCGCGTGTTTTCAACCCGGAAATTGACCCGGATTACAGGTGTAAAGATCGCATCCATCGGAATGACGCCGATCGGGTGATTCGGATCCTTATTCTGTTCAGCCAATACATAGCCACGCCCGCTGTCGAGATAGATCTCCATCTTTAGATGGCCCCCTTCATCGAGTGTGGCAATATGCAGATCAGAATTAAGAATTTCTACGTCCGCATCCGTTTGAATGTCGAGTGCGGAGACGTTCCCTTTGTCTTCAGCCTCCACTTCGAGCGATAAAATCTTAGGCTCTTCACTGTGTAGAATAAGCTGTAGTGCCTTTAAATTGAGAATGATTTCCGTGACGTCTTCCACTACATTTGGTATCGTAGAAAATTCATGGGCTATACCGTCAATTCCTACAGCAATAACGGCAGAGCCAGATAACGAAGACAGTAAAATGCGGCGGAGAGAATTGCCAATGGTCGTTCCAAAACCCCGTTCCAATGGTTCTATTGTAAACTTACCGTAATAGTCGGTTAAAGTATCATCATCTGCAATCACGCCTTTCGGCATCTGAAAATTTTTTAATTTCATATCGTTCGTCGCCCCTGATCGTTCACTGCGAGTGGACACACAGGACTGATACGCAGTCTGGCTGTACTATTTCGAGTACAACTCAATAATTAACTGTTCTTGCACAGGTGTCGGAATATTTTCTCGAACGGGTGTTTCCAGTAGCCGTCCGGCCAGCGTTGTTTTATCAACATCCAACCAGGAAACAGTCGGACGATGACTGGCAGCGCTTAAAGATGCGTGGATACAATCAAGCTGACGGCTAGTTTCTTTAACCTGTATCATTTCCCCCGACTGTACGATATAAGAGGGAACATTGACAAGGCGATCATTTACCAGGATATGGCGGTGACGAACCAGTTGTCGAGCAGCTTTTCGCGAAGGGGCAAATCCAAGCCGGTATACCACATTATCCAATCGAGTTTCGAGTAATTGGAGCAGTCGCTCGCCCGTATTCCCTTTGGTACGAGCGGCTTTCATAAAATATGAGCGGAATTGCCTCTCACCCAAGCCATAGGTCTTTCGCGTCTTCTGCTTCTCACGCAACCGTATACCATATTCCGTCGGTTTCCTACGTCCAACAGAACTATGTTGACCGGGAGGAAATCCCCGACGGTCAACGGCGCATTTCTCAGAGAAACACCGATCACCCTTTAAAAACAACTTAACGCCTTCACGTCGACAGATTCGACAATTGGCATCTGTATAACGAGACATAGACACTCCTAAAAACGTACGCTTGGTATTCGTTGATGCCGGATAGCCTCTTCATTCGATTAACGGGAGCAACGACTTCAACTTCAACTATCTTCTATAGCCTTTACAATCAGACACGTCGCCGCTTGGGCGGCCGACATCCATTATGTGGAATCGGCGTAACATCTTTAATGGCAGATATTTCCAAACCAGCTGCTTGCAAAGCGCGAATAGCGGACTCTCGACCGGCGCCAGGGCCTTTGACCCAGACCTCTACCCGCTTTAATCCCAACTCTATCGCTTCTTTAGCCGCAGCTTCGGCTGCTTTTTGCGCTGCGAACGGGGTACTTTTACGTGAGTTCCTGAACGTACCCCCTTTCCCCCCACTAGCCCAACTAATCGTGTCTCCTTGTGGATCAGCAAGGGTTACAATCGTATTATTGAATGTTGCTTTAATATGAGCAACACCGACTGCATCAACACGCCGATCACGCCTACGGCCTCTACTTCCCTTCCCTGTAGCCAAACCTCATACCTCCACAGATAAATACCGAACTTACACTCATTTACGCTTTCCCCCAATGGCGCGACGTGGTCCTTTTCGCATTCGGGCATTGGTACGCGTACGTTGACCACGAACAGGCAAACCGCGGCGATGTCGTAACCCACGATAACAGCCGATATCCATTAATCGCCGAATATTAAATGTGATTTCACTACGGAGAGATCCTTCAGTCCGATAATCATTCTCAAGCGTTTGACGAAGTTTGGTAATCTCCGCATCCGTTAGATCTTTAACCCGGATATCAGGACTGATGCCCGTTGTTTCAAGTACCTTCTTAGCAGTGGTTAAACCGATACCAAAGATATATGTAATACCGATTTCCACCCGTTTGTCCCGGGGCAAATCGACGCCGGCAATTCGTGCCACCATTCCCTCCTTAGCAACAAAAAATAATTAACCTTGTCGTTGTTTGTGTCTAGGATTGCTACAAAGCACCCGTACAACCCCTTCACGTCGGACAATTTTGCAATGCTCACAGATTTTTTTTACCGAAGCACGTACTTTCATGATTGGATTCCTATATTATTTATAACGATATGTAATTCGCCCACGCGTTAAATCATAGGGCGACAATTCAACCATTACTTTGTCACCTGGTAAAATTTTGATAAAATTCATGCGTACTTTACCCGAAATATGTGCCAAAACCCGATGCCCATTTTCTAATTCAACACGGAAAGAAGCGTTCGGCAAGGGTTCAATCACTGTTCCTTCTACTTGCACAGGGGGTTCTTTCGGCATGCCTCATCACCTCTCTCAAAAGACCAATCGTTTATACAGCACTCGATATTTAACTCATGCATTCAACCTATGCAGGCCAGGATGCGGTTTGTTACTTCCTCTGGAGATGCATCCCCATTGATCTGCTCCAATATGCCCGCCCGTTGATAGTAATCAATAAGCGGTATCGTTTCCTGTTTATAGATTTCTAATCTATATTTGATGGTCTCCGGTGTATCATCCGCCCTATTTCGTTGTAAAAGTCGATTAAGAACCGTATCAATCGGCACCTCAATATTTATAACCCTGTCGAGAGGTGTCCGCAACCGCTCTAATGATGATTTTAAATAGTCGGCCTGGTTCAAATTCCTTGGAAAACCGTCCAAAACAAATCCTTTACGACTATCCGGTTCCTGCAGGCGTTTTTCTAACATATCAATAATGATGGTATCAGGGACCAGTTCTCCCGCATTCATATATTTATCTATCTTCATGCCAATAGGTGTTTTATTCTCCATCTCTACACGTAATAATTCACCCGTCGAAATGTGAAGTATGTGTAGGCATTCTGATAGTTCTAACGCCTGTGTTCCTTTTCCTACCCCTGGTGTCCCAAGTAGTATTAATCGCATAACACCCTTCGTACCTATGGCAGGTCCACCAGTCTCCAAAAGTTCCCAATATCACGCACGTCCACGTACCCTTCCGCGTTTCATAAAGCCTTCATAATGACGCGAAACCAAATGCGATTCGATCTGCTGAAGCGTATCCAGTGCAACGCCTACGACAATCAAAAGAGCCGTACCGCCAAAAAAGGAGGATGCACTCATCGAAACGTTCATGCTCCGTATGATCAAGAACGGAACAATTGCTATAGTCGCCAGAAAAAACGCACCGGGAAGCGTAATACGCGTCAAAATACGATCCAAATAGTCTGCTGTCCGTTTGCCAGGCCGAATACCTGGAATAAAACCACCTACACGCTTCATATTATCCGCCACATCAACCGGATTAAATATAACGGCCGTATAGAAATAGGTAAAAAAGACAATCAACAAACCGTATAGCGCATTATACACCAAAGCACCCGGTTGGAACCAGTCCGTCAAGGTCTGGAATACGGCAATTTCCGGAAAAAAACTCGATACCGTTCCCGGTACAAACATAATAGACTGGGCGAAAATGATAGGCATTACCCCGGCAGCATTCACTTTCAAAGGAAGATGGGTGCTCTGACCACCATAGACCTTTCGACCTACTACACGCCGCGGATATTGTACAGTTATCCTCCGTTGCCCCTGGGTAAGCAGGACGACCGAAGCGATAATCAACACCCAAATAGCTACAATGACAATTTCGAAAAGACCGCTACGTAATCCGTTGATTACAGCCTCGATTTCATTTTGTACAGCAATAGGGAATTGGGCGATAATACCGACAAAAATGATCAAAGAAATCCCATTGCCAATTCCTCGTTCCTGGATCTGTTCACCCAACCACATTAAGAAAATGGTTCCGGTGGTCATTGTAATCACAGTCAAAAAGATAAACCCGGGACCGGGATCAACGACAGCAGATCGCCCCAGATCATCTCGTATATCCTGGAGCCAAGCACTGATACCGATCGCCTGAACCATCGATAAAAATACGGTACCATACCGCGTATACTGGTTGATCTTTTTTTGGCCTTCCTGCCCCTCTTTCTGTAATTTCTGTAAATACGGCCACATTGACCCTAATAGCTGCAGGACAATAGATGCACTGATATAGGGCATCACCCCAAGCGCAAAAATAGTCGCCCGCTCAAATGCCCCGCCTACAAACATGTTATAGAGACCAAAAATAGTGCCGCCCATCTGACTGAAGAAAGAGCTCAACACGTCATGATCGATCCCAGGGGTCGGTATCTGCCCGCCCATTCGATATACGGCCAGGAGCGCCAATGTAAAAAGAATACGCCGTCGAAGTTCAGGGATTCGAAACGCATTTTGAAAACTTTCGATCATCAGTTAGACACCTCAACTGTTCCGCCGGCCGCTTCGATCTTCTGGCGTGCAGCCGCACTGATCGCATGCACTTTTACCGTCACAGGTTGGCTAATCTCCCCATCTCCCAGAATTTTGACCAGATCGCTAGCCTTACGTATCAAATGCTTAGCCAATAGTGATTCAGGATCTATGGTTATTTCTTTATCCCAATCCTGCAAGTCTTCTAAATTTACGACCTGATACGTTTTCTTGAATATATTGGTAAATCCACGCTTGGGCAATCGCCGCATAAGGCGCATCTGCCCGCCTTCAAAAGAAGGGTGGATTTTCTTACCTGATCTGGATTTCTGGCCCTTATGACCACGACCAGATGTTTTACCCAAACCAGACCCCGGACCTCGACCCAGACGCTTCACCCCGCGAATCGAACCGGGGGCATATTTCAACTCACGGCCATCCATAGCTGCCATACCCCTTCTTTTCTTCGTTTTAGACCATACTACCGCAAAGCGGGATCAATCTCATTCACCCCGCTGCCTACTTACCTTCCGTTTCGATCATTGCTACTTCCAGCAAATGACTGATTTTGGTGATCATACCCTGAATCTGCGGGGTGTCATTATGGACCACGGTCTGATGTAACCGCCGAATGCCAAGGGCCACCAGGGTTTGTTTCTGTTTCCGATGACGACCTATGGCAGAACGCCTTTGTGTTATACGCAATTGCATACCCATAATACTACCCTTTCAAATCTTCAATATCTATGTTGCGTAATTTGGCGATTTCTGATGCGACCTTTAAACTCATCAAGCCCTGTAACGTTGCTTTGGCTACGTTATACGGGTTGGAAGAACCTATCGACTTCGTTAATATGTTATTCACCCCTGCTGGCTCCAGCACTGCACGCGCTGCATCACCTGCAATAACGCCTGTGCCGGGAGCAGCCGGTTTCAGAATCACTTTGGCCGCGCTAAATCGCCCGACCACCTCATGAGGAATCGTTCCATTAACTACCGGTACTTGCTGAAGATGCTTCCGGGCCGTTTCCGTAGCCTTGCGAATGGCTTCGGACAGCTCCCGGGCTTTACCCATGCCAAGCCCCACATGGCCCTTGCCATCCCCTACGGCGATCAATGCGTTAAAACTGAATGTACGACCACCTTTTACTACTTTAGAAACACGATTAATATCGACCAGGCGTTCCGACGATAGATCGAACTCCTCGGGATTAATTCTCGGCAAGGTCTGCTCCCTCCGTCTTTAAGACTGTATGGCGCCTCCAACAGCTATCTGCTGGATAAGCGCCTATTTCAGGTATACACGACATGATTCCCAAACATCGTTCCAACGTAAATCTACCACGATATTTGGGGACGAATCAAATTGTGTCCAAAAAATGATTGCAGTCATCGTAGTCTACAATTCTACATACTATGGTTCAGAACTCTAAACCACTTTCCCGCACACCATCTGCTAGCGCTTTTACGCGACCATGGTACAGATAACCCCCACGATCAAAAGCAATTTGCGATATCCCTTGCTCTTTCACCTTCTCACCCAATGCCTGACCAACCAACTTGCTCTGAGCTATTCTATTCATACCCGCTTCCAACCTGTCTCGGACCGCAGGTGTTTCCGTAGACATGGCTATCAGGGTCGTCCCGGTGGTGTCATCAATCACCTGAGCATAAATATGTTTCAAACTTCGGAAGACAGACAACCGAGGCTTAGCGGAAGTACCCTGGATTTTTTTCCGTACTCGGCGATGCCGGACAATACGCATCCTCGCTCGTCGTAATGTTTTCTTAGACATAAAATCTTCGATTACCTTCCGTTAAATGCCGGTCTTTCCAGCTTTTCGCCGCACGTGTTCGCCCTCGTATTTGATCCCTTTGCCCTTGTAAGGTTCGGGCTTCTTAAAAGATCGAATGATGGCCGCTACCTGGCCTACCAGTTGTTTATCGAATCCGGAAACAGTAATCCGTGTACCGCCGTCAACCGCCAGGTCTATCTCGGGAGGCGCTTGAAAAATAATGGGATGAGAAAAACCCAAAGAAAGCGACATATTTTTACCTTGAACCTCTGCACGGAAGCCGATGCCTACAATTTCCAATGTTTTGGTGAACCCGTTAGAGACGCCTTCTACCATATTCGCTATCAACGATCGATTCAAACCGTGGAGCGCAAGGCTTTGCTTCGTCTCATTTTGGCGCGTCACCACAATAGAGCCGTCTTTAACCCCAGCATTAATGAGCCCGGGCATCTGATGAGACAATTCTCCCTTAGGCCCCTTGACTGTCATCTTCTTGTCATCAATCTTAACGTCAACCCCATGCGGGATTGTTATCGGAAGCTTACCAATTCGTGACACCCTATTTCCCTCCGGCACCTCTGAACAACCTGTATCTGTACTACCAGATGTAACACAACACTTCACCACCAGTTTTCAATTTCCGTGCCTCACGGTCTGTGATAATACCTTTCGGCGTGGTTAAAATAGCAACACCAAGTCCATTCAGAACTTTAGGCACATGATCCGCTTTAACATAAACACGCCGGCCCGGCTTGCTGATTCTTTTTATCGCGGAGATAACCGGCTCTCCAGACGGCCCGTATTTGAGGTACATCTTAATAACACCTTGCTTATCATCCTCAACATACGCAAAGTTACTGATGAACTTCTGATCGAGCAAAATACGAGCAATCTCTTTTTTTAACTTCGATCCCGGCACTTCAACTTTTGTATGTTGAGCCTGGCATGCATTTCGAACCCGGGTTAACATATCCGCAATCGGATCAGTCATTGACATCTGTAATAATCCCCCTGGAGAACTCTGTTCTCTTACCAGCTACCAGCTGGCCTTTGTAACCCCCGGAATTTCACCTTGCAAGGCTAATTCTCGAAAACAAATTCGACAAATTCCGAAACGTCGCATATATGCCCGGGGACGGCCGCATTGGTGACACCGATTGTAGGCACGCGCCCTATATTTCGGCGGACGTTTCGCTTTCGCTATTAATGCCTTTCTAGCCACACATCCCCCTCTCAAATGGTCTTGCGAACAGGGGGCTTGATACCACAACACCCCGTTCGTCTGCCATTGTATGATCTATCTTCTAAATGGCATGCCGAGTTGCGCAAGTAACTCAGCACCCTCTTCGTCTGTTTTGGCAGTAGTTACAATTGTAATGTTCATGCCACGGAATGTATCCACACGATCATATGCGATCTCGGGAAATATAGTCTGTTCCGTTAACCCCAATGTATAATTTCCTCGGCCATCGAATGACTTGGTCGGTACACCACGAAAATCACGGATACGTGGAATCGCCAGATTGATCAGTCGATCAAGAAATTCATACATGCGTTCACCGCGTAATGTGACCCGGCATCCCAGAGGCATCCCCTCGCGTATTTTAAAATTGGATATGGCTTTCCTCGCACGCGTCACAACCGCTTTTTGACCGGATATCGCGGTCAATTCCGATACCGAAGAATCCAGTATACTTGCATTCTGAGAGGCCTCCCCTACGCCCATATTAAGGACGATTTTTTCTACACGAGGAACCTGCATGATATTGCTATAATTAAATGTTTTTAACAACCCCTGAACCACGTCCTCTTTATATTTTTCTTTTAAACGTACCATACTTGTGTCCCTTTATCCCTCAGATATCACTCTGACGTTCGAGGCATGAATCGGTGCCTCTTTTTGAATACGACCCCCCTGAGGGCTGGTCTGCGTAGGACGTGTATGTCGAGTGACAAAATTTATCCCTTCGACAATCACCCTGTTCCTTTTGGGGATAGTCAACAAAACCCGGCCGGTTTTGCCCCGGTCTTCACCCGTAAGAACTATGATGGAATCACCCTTCTTAACATGCATCAATCCGTTCCTCTCGTCCCGCCCACTGCCCTCTGTCATTAAAGCACTTCAGGAGCAAGGGAGACAATGCGCATATATTCTTTTTCCCTTAGCTCACGAGCTACAGGCCCGAAAATTCGCGTACCTCGTGGTTCACCCTGCTGATCGATCAACACCGCAGCGTTGTCGTCGAAACGAATGTATGATCCGTCACGACGGCGTACTTCTTTACGCACACGCACGACCACAGCCTGCACCACTTCACCTTTTTTCACGGTACCACCAGGGGCTGCATCTTTGACCGATGCCACGAACCGATCACCAAGCCGAGCATACCGTCGCCTGGTTCCCCCTAATACCTTAATACAATAGATCTGCCGTGCACCTGTATTATCTGCAACATTCAGCCTGCTAGTTTCCTGAATCATAATCATCCAGCTTTCTTCAATATCATCTGTTAACGACGACTAAACCTACTCTGCACGTTGGACGACATCCACAAAACGCCAGCGCTTCCGCTTGCTTGTCGGCCGAGTTTCCACCACACGAACGATATCACCCACCTGACAGGTCTGCTCTTCATCATGTGCCATCAGCTTGGTCGTCCGCCGTACATACCGGCCATAGATCGGATGCTTAACCAGCCGCTCTACTGCGACTGAAATGGATTTATCCATCTTATTGCTGAGAACACGCCCCTCTCGAATATTTCGATGTCCGCGTTCTGCCATGCCTATTCTCCTGACTCATCAGCTTCTGAAATTTGAGTTTCTGTAATATCTATGGGCCGGATGCCCAATTCATTTTCACGTAAAATAGTAAGGATTTGAGCGATCTCACGACGAGAGGTTGAGAATTTCTTTGCGTCGGCCGTCTGGCGTGTTGCCTTCTGAAAATCCAGATTGAAAATCTCTTCCCGTAATTCTGAGATTCTATCCAGTAATTCTGCTTCTGGGAGCTGTCGAAGCTCAAATATTTTCATTACTTCTCTTCCTCATCACTTGACTTCGTCAAATCGTCACGCGCAATAAATCGCGTTTTAATCGATAGTTTATGTTGCGCTAAGCGCATGGCTTCCTTGGCCAATTCGGCTGAAACGCCTCTCACTTCGAATAGAACTCGACCGGGTTTTACTACAGCGACCCAATGTTCCGGATTGCCTTTTCCCTTGCCCATACGGGTTTCGGCAGGCTTTTCCGTCAGGACTTTGTCCGGGAAAATACGAATCCAAATTTTCCCCATACGGCGCATATGATGCACCATTGCTATACGAGCCGCTTCAATCTGCCGGTTGGAAATCCAGCCGGGATCAAGCGCCTGAATACCAAAATCACCGAACTGCAATGAAGCCCCACGCTGTGCTTTACCGAACATGCGTCCTCGCTGATTCTTGCGATATTTCAGACGCTTGGGCATTAACATCGTAAATTCTCCTAAATTACCGCGTATCCACTCAGGGGATACGGTCAAGTCCACACTCTATCACTTCGTAGGTGTATTCAATCCATCACTTCTTAAGAGGCGCTCCTGCTGGTTTCGAACGAACCGTTTCCCGTGGGGGGGGTTCGGTCTCATTCTCTTCCCCTGTAATAACCTCTCCCTTACAGATCCATACCTTGATACCCACACATCCATAGGTGGTATGGGCTGTAGATTTTGCATAGTCAATATCCGCACGCAACGTATGCAGAGGTACGCGGCCATCATTGAATGTTTCAGAACGGGCCATTTCCGCGCCACCCAGGCGTCCACCACACGTGATTTTTATGCCCTCCGCCCCCATACGCATTGAAGCCGTGATCGCCTTCTTCATAGCCCGACGAAAACTAACCCGCTGTTCTATCTGGCGGGCGATACCGTCCCCGATAAGCTGGGCGTCCAGTTCAGGTCTACGAATTTCCTGAATGTTGATATAGACATCCTTCTTAGTAATATGTTGTAACTCATCCCGAAGCTTGTCTACCTCCGCACCCTTTCGACCTATGACGATGCCGGGGCGTGCGGTATGAATCGTAATGGTCACTTTTTTGGGGGCCCGTTCGATGCCCACTTTCGATATACCGGCCCGTGACAATCGGCTCTTCACATAGCGACGAATCATCAGGTCTTCCTGCAACAATTCCGCCATGTTTTTTTCAGAATACCAATTCGATTGCCAGGTTTTTATCACACCAAGACGAAATCCGATCGGATGCGTTTTTTGTCCCACGTTTTTCTCCTGTCTTATCCGGCTATCGGGATGACGACCAAAGTTAGTCTGCTACCACCACGGTAATATGGCTGGTGCGTTTTTTCATACGCGAGGCCATCCCACGAGGACCATAATAAATACGCTTCATCATGGGTCCACCATCAACATAAATCGTTTTAATTCTGAGATCTTCAATATCCACGACATCATCTTCCACATTCATGGCGTTGGCCGCTGCCGAGCGAACTGTTTTTTCTATTGGGCGTGCCGCAGCCTTAGGCAAAAACTGTAGAATATCCAGCGCGTCCTGTACGGACTTACCACGAATTAAATCTGCTACTTGACGGACTTTGCGGGCGGATCCACGAATCTGCCGCGCCGTTGCACGGGCTTCCATCTTGTGCTCCCTTCCTAATTACTTCAACGCTGTCGATCGTTCTGTAACACGACCACTGTGTCCCCGATAGGTCCGCGTCGGTGCAAATTCACCCAGTTTATGACCTACCATGTTTTCCGAAATGTAAACCGGGATAAATTTATTGCCATTGTGAATCGCCAGGGTATGGCCTACGAAATCCGGTGTGATGGTACAAGGACGCGCCCAGGTACGTACCACTCGTTTTTCCCCTGTTCGATTCAATTCGTCGATTTTCTTCTTAACGCTAGGATCTATGTACGGCCCTTTTTTTACGGATCGAGCCATAAATGCCTCCCGTGATGGCTGATATTATTTACTTCGTTTTACGATTAATGCACTAGATTTCTTGTTTTTCTTACGCGTTCTCAACCCTTTTGTAATCTTGCCCCAAGGTGTACAGGGATGCCGACCGCCAGAACTCTTGCCTTCACCACCACCCATCGGATGGTCCACCGGATTCATCGCAACCCCTCTGGAATAACCGCGTTTTCCAAGCCAGCGAGAACGACCGGCCTTACCCAGAGATATATTTTCATGCTCTACATTGCCGACCTGACCAATTGTAGCTGAACAGGATGACGGTACACGTCGGATCTCACCAGACGGCAAACGCAGTTGGGCAAATCCGCTATCTTTGGCCATGAGCTGGGCTACCGTACCAGCCGATCGTACAATCTGCCCCCCACCGCCAGGTCGTAACTCTATGTTATGAATCATAGTGCCTAACGGCATATTTTCCAGAGACATATGGTGGCCGTCTCTGATTTCCGCTTTATCACCCGCCATAACCATCGTGCCCACCGATAACCCGAGCGACGCGAGGATATATCGTTTTTCTCCATCGGCATAATGCAACAAGGCAATGCGGGCAGAACGATTCGGATCATACTCGATTGAAGCCACCTTGGCAGGAATGCCGACCTTATCTCGCTTGAAGTCTATGGCCCGATATCGACGTTTATGCCCGCCGCCGCGATGACGTGCAGTCATTCGGCCTAAATTATTCCGTCCACCTGTCTTCTTCAGGGGGCGAATTAATGAAGCCTCCGGTTCTGTCTTAGTGATCTCTTTAAACGAAGAAACGGTCTTAAACCGCTGCCCCGGTGTATTGGGTCGAAATGTTCGAACTGCCATACGTTCCTTCCCTTACCATGTAAATCGGTCGCTATGTATCAAGCACCTGAAAACAGATCGATAACGTCTCCATCGGTCAGTTTGACGATGGCTTTCTTCCAATTGGGACGACGGCCTTCAAATCGTCCCATCCGTTTTATCTTGCCTTGCATACGCATTGTACGCACAGACTCAACACGTACATCAAAAATATCTTCTATGGCTTGTTTGATTTCCAGCTTGTTTGCGTATCGTGCCACTTCAAATACGTACTTATTTTCTTTATCCTGCAACAGTTGGTTTTTTTCTGTAATCAAGGGACGCTCAATAATTGACCGCGGATCTTTTTTCATCCTTTCAACGCCTCCTCTACTTGTTTTAACCCTTCCCGGGTAAAGATGAGGTAGTCGTTGTGTAAAAGCTCATGCACATGCGCATTGCATGCAAGATCAATAGTCACACCCGGAATATTTCTACAGGACTTATTAATGGCCTCATCGCTACGATCCATCAAGAACAGGCATTTCTTGTTATTCAGTTCCATATTCGACAATACCGCAACCATCTGTTTTGTTTTAGGCTCGGCGAATTTGAGATCTTCAATAATCCGAACCGCATCCGCCTGCGCTCGGCTTGAAAGCAGGGAGCGAATGGCCAGTCGACGAATTTTCTTTGGAATCTCATAACGATAATCACGTGGCTTCGGGCCATGAGCCCGACCACCGCCTACGCGGCTTGGGGAACGGACAGATCCCATACGAGCTCGCCCTAACCCTTTTTGCCGAAACAGCTTTTTACTGGTGTAGGATACGTCGGCCCGTGTCTGTGTCCTGACCGTACCCTGATGTTGATTGGCCAGATACATCTTCTCAGCTTCATATACCGCGTGAGAATTAGGGGTAATCCCGAAGACCGACTCGTCAAGATCGATAGGTCCCTGTTTTACTTCGTTTCCATCATTTCTGTACAATCGCGCTGTCGGCATGATATCCTATCCTTACGTTTCATTGCCTCATCGGGCCGTGATCACGCACGTTTTATCAACACGTACCCATCTATATGGCCGGGAACAGCTCCCTGAATAAGAAGCAAGTTGCGTTCTGCGTCTACACCGACCACCTGTAAATGCTTTACGGTTTTTTGTTTGCCACCCATGCGACCGCCCATCTTGGTCCCTTTAAATACTCTGGAGGGCGATGCGCTTTGGCCTATCGAACCGGGGGCGCGCCAGCGGTCACTCTGACCGCGCGTTTTGTCGCCGCCACGGAAATTATAGCGTTTCACAACCCCCTGAAACCCTTTCCCCTTCGAAACACCCGTCACATCCACCAATTGACCTTTGCTGAATACATCCGGCCCATACACCTGCCCCATTTCATATCCCTCTGATGTATCGACAGAAACTTCACGAAGAATACGTTGAGGAGCAACTTCCGCTTTTTTAAAATGGCCACTTAACGGTTTGGTGGTATGCTTCTGTTTTTTCTCATCAAAACCAAGTTGAACAGCAGCATATCCATCTCGATCCATAGTTTTAACCTGGGTAACAAAACACGGGCCTGCTTCAATCACGGTCACCGGCACCGCTTTTCCATCCTCGGTGAAAATTTGACTCATACCGAGTTTTTTACCAATCAAACCATCCATCTTTGAAGCTCCTAAACCACCTTGACATCGACTTGAACGCCTGCCGGCAAATCTAACTTCAGCAACGCGTCCACTGTCTGGGACGATGAATCATGAATGTCTATCAGGCGTTTATGCACCCGCGTCTCGAACTGCTCTCGTGACTTTTTATCAATAAACGGCGAGCGCAGCACGGTATATAGGGTTCGCTTCGTTGGTAAAGGAATTGGACCCAACGCTTTAGCGCCTGCTCGCTGAACGGCCTGTGTAATTTCTTTGGCTGACTTGTCCAGCATCGCATGATCGCATGCTTTTAAACGAATTCGAATTTTCTGACCGGCCACGCCCGTCCTCCTTGGTAAACCTTGCCGATGTATTACTCTGTTGCCGGCATAGGATGTCTACAGGTTATTCGGTGACTTCTATAACGACACCGGCACCCACCGTGCGACCACCCTCTCGAATCGCAAACCGAAGTTCCTTATCCATCGCTATCGGCTGCATCAACTCCACATCCACTTCCACATTGTCGCCGGGCATCACCATCTCAACACCAGAGGGCAACGTCACAGATCCCGTCACATCGGTTGTACGAAAGTAAAACTGCGGGCGATAGTTGTTGAAAAACGGCGTGTGACGACCTCCCTCATCCTGCTTGAGTACATACACCTGCGCCCTGAAATTCGTATGCGGCAGAATCGATCCCGGCGCGGCTATCACCTGACCACGCTCCAGATCCTCCTTGTCCACACCGCGAAGCAATAACCCCACATTGTCACCCGCACGCGCATCATCTAAAAACTTACGGAACATTTCTATGTCGGTCACCACCGTCTTGCGCGTCTCGCGAATACCGATGATCTCCACATCTTCATTCTTGTTGACCACCCCACTCTCCACACGACCGGTGCCCACCGTACCGCGACCCGTGATAGAAAATACATCCTCCACGGGCATCAAAAACGCTTTGTCTTCATCGCGCACAGGCGTCGGGATGTACTCATCAACCTGACTCATCAGTTCCTCTATCGCACCTGAGGCGCCTGCCACATCTTCCATCACCTGCAACGCACTGCCCTGAATCACGGGGATATCATCGCCGGGATAATCATACGAGGACAACAACTCCCGTACTTCAAGCTCTACAAGCTCCAGAAGCTCCTCGTCGTCCACCTGATCGCACTTGTTCATAAATACCACGATAGCAGGCACGTTCACCTGGCGAGCTAACAGTATATGCTCGCGCGTCTGGGGCATCGGGCCATCGGCTGCTGACACCACCAGGATCGCACCATCCATCTGGGCCGCGCCCGTGATCATATTCTTGATATAGTCCGCATGACCAGGACAGTCCACATGGGCATAGTGACGGTTGTCGGTCTCATATTCGGCATGATGCACGTTGATCGTGACACCGCGCTCACGCTCCTCAGGCGCGTTATCAATCTCGTCATAGGCCTTAGCCTCGGCCAATCCCTTCTCCGCCAACACCTTCGTAATCGCTGCCGTCAACGTCGTCTTACCATGATCCACGTGACCTATCGTACCGATGTTGACGTGCGTCTTTGTTCGTTCAAATCGCTCCTTCGCCATGCATGATCCTCCAGATTTTGATCAGTACTTTATGCGCCACCACGTATTTTTTCTACAAGCTCTTGCATTATTGAATTCGGTACTTCTTCATAGTGCGAAAACTGCATCGATGAAACGGCCCGTCCCTGTGTGGCGGACCGTAACGCCGTAGCGTAACTGAACATTTCACTCAATGGCACAGTGGCAGCCACAACTTGAGCGTCCGTTCGGGGGATGATACCGCCAATACGCCCTCGCCGGGAATTAAGGTCACCGACAACAGCGCCTACGTATTCGGACGGAACAACGACCTCTACATCCATAACCGGTTCAAGGAGTACGGGATCCGCTTTACGCAAACCATCTTTAAACGCCATGGAAGCGGCCACTTTAAATGCCATTTCTGAAGAATCGACATCATGATAGGAACCATCGTAGAGTGTGGCTTTCACATCCTGAACGGGATATCCTGCAAGCACCCCGTTATTTATAGCCTCTTTTATACCCTTTTCGACAGATGATATAAACTCTCTGGGAATGGAGCCACCTACAACGGCATCAACAAATTCGAAGCCTCCGCCTTTCTCAAGCGGCTCAATTTCAAGCCACACATGCCCGAACTGGCCACGTCCGCCTGATTGCCGTATAAATCGGCCTTCGCTTTTGACCGACTGCCGTATGGTCTCCCGATAGGCAACTTGAGGACGACCGATATTGGCTTCGACTTTGAACTCTCGCAACATACGGTCGACAAGTATCTCCAGATGTAACTCACCCATGCCGGCAATAATCAATTGTCCAGTTTCTTCGTCTGTTCTGACACGGAAGGTAGGATCTTCTTGGGCCAGCTTCTGCAATGCCATGCCGAGTTTTTCTTCGTCAGCTTTGGTCTTCGGTTCAACGGCTACCGCCATAACCGGTTCGGGGAATTCCATGGCTTCCAGTGCAATCGGCCACTCCAGATCACACAGGGTATCACCGGTCATCACATCTTTAATACCGACCAAAGCAACTATATCACCCGCTTCGGCGTTATCAAGCTGTTCGCGTTTATTCGCATGCATTTGAAGTATACGGCTTACTCGTTCGCGTTTGTTCGCACGTGTGTTCAGAACATAACTGCCCGACGTTAAGGTACCGGAATAGATACGAAAAAAGGCCAGTTTGCCAACATGGGGATCCGTCATAATCTTAAAAGCGATACCGGAAAGCGGGGCGTCAGGACTGGTCGCACGCGATTCCTGCTCACCGGTAATCGTATTCTTTCCGGTCAATGTAGGCACATCAAGTGGTGAGGGCAAATAGTCGATTATGGCGTCAAGAACGCCTTGTACACCTTTATTCCGGAAAGAAGATCCAACCAATACGGGGATTAAAGAAACAGAAAGGGTTGCCCGGCGAAGCGCGGCACGAAGGTCATCTGTGGTAGGTTCTTCTTCAGCCAGATACTGCTCCATGAGTTCTTCATCTACTTCAGCCAGGCTTTCGATCATCTTTGCCTGATGTTCGTTTGCGTAGTCAACCAGATCATCCGGAATATCATGATCATCGAATGTGGCCCCTTTATTCTCTTCGTGATATGTACGGGCCTGCATGGTCAGCAAATCAATGACACCGGTGAACATATCGCCAGTGCCGATCGGCAACTGGATCGGTACCGCATTAGCGCCAAGGCGCTCATGTATCATGTCGACAACCTGATGAAAATCCGAACCCACCCGATCGATCTTATTTACATAGGCCAAGCGTGGAACGCCATATTTATCAGCCTGCCGCCATACCGTTTCCGACTGAGGTTCTACACCCCCAACGGCACAAAAAAGCGCTACAGCACCATCCAAAACCCGTAGTGAACGTTCAACTTCTACCGTGAAATCGACATGGCCGGGCGTATCAATAATATTAATACGATGATCACGCCAGAACGAGGTCGTCGCAGCGGATGTGATCGTAATCCCGCGTTCACGCTCCTGGTCCATCCAGTCCATGGTTGCAGCGCCGTCGTGGACCTCACCTAAACGGTGTACACGACCAGTATAGAAAAGAATCCGTTCAGTAGTGGTGGTCTTACCTGCATCGATATGAGCCATGATCCCGATGTTTCGGATCTTGGTTAGAGCTGAAGTTCGCACGGATTTATTATTATTTTCGGCGGCAGCACTTTCGGTTTTAACAACAGATTCTGTCACTTCTTTATTCACCTCATAAAGACGGATCATCAAAAACTGATGATCCGAAATAATCTTACTGACACAAAATCATTTGATAGTCATTACCATCTATAATGGGCAAAAGCCCGATTGGCCTCAGCCATACGGTACGTGTCTTCTTTGAGCCGTACGGCTGCGCCTTCTCCTTTGGAGGCCGCCATAAACTCGCCGGCCAGCCGTTCATACATCGTTTTTTCCGGACGCGCTTTAGCCGCATTAATAATCCAGCGAATAGCCATGGCCCGCTGCTGATCCTCGCGTACTTCCACGGGCACCTGATAAGTCGAACCACCTACCCGTCGTGATTTCACATGCACAACAGGACCAACGGTCTTCATCGCCTTTTCAAAAACAGGTAAGGGCTCTTGCTGAGTTTGTTCTTCAATCAGATCAAACGCCTTATAGAAGATACGTTCGGCGATACTTTTTTTGCCTTTACGCATCAATCCGTTGATGAACTTGGCAACAATGACATTGCCGTATTTCCAATCAGGTGTAGGTTTCCGCCGAACAATTTCTTTTCTTCGAGCCATCGTATCCTCTCTATCGCCCCTGCCGTACAATGATACAGGTGTGTGAAGCACACTTGAGATTCACATGCTATTTCGGTTTCTTCGTTCCGTATTTTGAACGACCATTCCTTCGGTCAGGAACGCCGCTGGTATCAAGTGCCCCTCTAATAATATGATATCGGACACCAGGCAAATCTTTTATACGGCCTCCACGTACGAGTACGATATTATGCTCTTGCAGATTATGACCTTCTCCGGGAATATAGCAGGTAGCTTCAATACCGTTCATCAAACGAACACGTGCAATTTTTCGTAAAGCGGAATTCGGCTTTTTGGGTGTCTGAGTTTTTACCTGCAGACAGCTACCACGTTTCTGAGGACAGCCGCGTAACGCTGGAGATTTCGTTTTCTTTTGAATTTTTTTTCGTCCGTGACGGATCAGTTGGTTAATCGTTGGCAACGGTCTTTCCCTCCTGCTTCATCACTTTTTGGCGATATCATAAATAACAATAGTCTTACCATCCTGCGTTTCCAAGGCTTGAATTCTCGAAAGATTACAGGCCGAATAATTTACAGGTATGCAAGGATAATGTCAAGAGTTTTCTTCATAAAAGAACGGCACCATCCTCGGTACATAAAATATGATGGCACCGTTCTCAATTATGCATCTCCGCCCTGGAGTTCGAACGAGCGAGTTTTAGCCAGTTCTAATCGACTGACCGGCACTTCTTCCGGCTTCGGCGTCACAAGTTCTTTTCCATCTGTATCGAGAAGACGAATCTGAGTATAACGGTCAAGACCGGTGCCTGCAGGAATCAAGTGGCCCACGATGACATTCTCTTTCAGACCGAGCAACATATCCTTCTTACCCTGAATTGCTGCTTCAGTCAATACACGGGTGGTCTCCTGGAATGCGGCGGCAGAGATAAAACTTTCCGTGCTGAGCGATGCCTTTGTAATACCGAGCAACAAAGGCTGATTCGTCGCCGGATCAGCGCTTTCATTGATGACTCGCTCATTTTCCTCCTGGAACCGACGTTTATCTACAGCCTCACCCTTCAGAAATTCCGTGTCACCCGGATCGTCAACTTTTACTTTCTGGAGCATCTGTCGAACGATCACTTCCACATGCTTATCGTTGATACTTACGCTCTGCATGCGATATACTTCCTGAATCTGGTTAACCAGATATTCCTGGACGGCATTGACGCCCTGGATCTTAAGAATGTCATGTGGATCAATGGAGCCTTCGGACAGCGGTTCACCGGCCTGTACCCTATCCCCGTCACGGATGCTCAAGTGGCGACCTTGCGGGACCAGATATTCATGTTCAGAACCATCATCAGCATGGACCACGAGGCGCCGTGCACGACGAATAATGCCCTCTATCTTCACCACGCCGTCGAGCTTACATACAACAGCAGGATCTTTCGGACGGCGCGCTTCAAACAACTCCGCCACACGCGGTAGCCCCCCGGTAATATCTCGGGTACGCCCGAAAGACCGAGGAATACGGGCCATCAAATGTCCCAGAGGTGCCGGCGTACGGTGTGTCTGTTCCTGATCAACATATTCGGTTACCAGCAGATGTGAGCCTGTAGGCAGGTTATACTCCTCACCCAGTTTTTTACCCTTCTTATCTACGAGGAGAATTCGTGGACTCAGTACCTTTGAGCCTCTATTTTCCGTGATCACCTGCTGACGCATACCGGTGGTTTCGTCGAGTTGTTCACGTAACGTCTCTCCAGACACCACATCTTCTAATTTGATGTATCCCTTATGTATGGCGATAATAGGAATGTTATACGGATTCCATTCAAACAGCTCCTGATCTTCATCGACCTGCTCCTGATCGTCCACCAGCAATACAGCACCATAAGGTATAAAGAAGTGTGCGCGACGGCTTCCATCCGCATCTACAATCGTTATTTCACCACTGCGGGTGATTACGACGCGAATACCATCCTCCTGTATTACCGTTTTTACTCCGGTGAAAACCACTTTGCCCGCGTGCTTGGTCATGATCTTATTCTGCGCAGCATCACGGCTGGCAATACCGCCAATATGGAAAGTCCGCAGCGTTAATTGCGTACCCGGCTCACCGATACTCTGTGCGGCCATAACTCCAACGGCCTCACCCAGTTCAACCATTAAGCCGGTAGCCAGGTTGCGCCCATAACATTTGGCGCACACGCCACGTTTGGCTTCGCAGGTCAACACGGAACGGATATGCACGGTCTCCGACATTTCCGTATCGGGCTCAGGAGCATATAGCACCCCACCACGCTCTTCGATCAAGTCCGCTACTTCCTCTATGATCTCATCACCGGAAGATGTTAGCCGTTCCCGTGTAATCGGATCGTAAACGTCTTCCAGCACGACCCGGCCCAGCACCCGGTCGCCTAAGGGCTCCATGACATTTTCGCCCTCTTTCAAAGCGCCTATTTCGATACCCCGCACCGTACCGCAATCCTCTCCGGTAATGATCACATCCTGAGCCACATCAACCAGTCGCCGTGTTAAATAACCGGCATCGGCCGTCTTAAGTGCCGTATCCGCAAGTCCCTTACGTCCACCGTGACTGGAAGTAAAGTACTCCAAAACGGTCAACCCCTCTTTGAAGTTCGACAGGATCGGCGTTTCGATATATTCGCCGACCTGACCGACCACTTTACGCTGGGGTTTCGCCATAAGACCCCGCATCCCGCATAACTGTCCCACCTGATCCAGTTTACTACGTGCCCCGGAAGCCATCATCATGTAAAGGGGGTTGAAGCCCTCATCGGTTTCGGCCAGTGTTTTTTCTACCTTCTCATTCATAGTCGTTCGTGTATGCTGCCATACGTCAATGACCTTGTTATAGCGCTCTCCCTCGGTAATAGCATGGCCTTCGTATTGCGCCCGAATATCCGCCACTTCCTTGTTGGCCGTTTTGATCATCTCTTCTTTTTCCGGCGGTATGGCTACATCGTCAATACCGGTCGTGAGCCCGGACAGCGTCGCAAATTGAAAACCTATACGTTTGATCTCATCGAGCAAAATGCAGGTCTTATAATTGCCCAGACTACGGTAAACATCAGAAACCATCTTACGAATTTCTTTATTGTCAAACACCGTATTCTGAAATCCGATCTCCGGTGGCAAAACCTGATTAAAAACCACCCGACCGATTGTGGTATCAATCATTTTACCGTTGAGACGGACCTTGATCATTGCATGCAGATCCACCAGACCATTATCATATGCCAGGCCCACCTCTGAGGTGTTCGAGAATGCTTTACCTTCTCCCCGGCAACCTTTACGTTCTTTGGTCAGATAATAGCACCCCAACACAATATCTTTACTCGGTGCACACAGCGGCTGCCCGTTCTTGGGATCGAGAATATTATTGGAAGACAGCATCAGGACCCGGACTTCAATTTGCGCCTCAAAAGACATGGGCACATGCACGGCCATCTGATCACCGTCGAAATCCGCATTGAACGCTTCACAGACCAGCGGATGGATACGAATGGCTTTCCCTTCCACCAGAACAGGCATGAAAGACTGAATGCCCAGTCGATGAAGCGTAGGCGCCCGGTTTAACATCACCGGATGATCTTTAATAATCTCTTCCAGAATATCCCAGACTTCAGGACGCTCTCTTTCAACAAGCTTTTTAGCACTCTTTACCGTTTGTACAAATCCCTTATCTTCAAGACGCTGGATAATAAAGGGTTTAAATAGTTCCAAAGCCATGTTCTTCGGCAAGCCGCATTGATGGATCTTCAGATCAGGTTCCACTACGATGACGGACCGACCGGAATAGTCAACACGCTTACCAAGAAGGTTCTGACGGAAACGGCCCTGTTTTCCTTTGAGTAGATCTGACAACGATTTCAAAGAGCGGTTGCCATCACCACGGACAGCCCGTGAACGCCGCCCATTGTCGAGCAGAGCATCTACGGCTTCCTGAAGCATACGTTTTTCGTTACGCAGGATGACATCGGGCGCTCTGATTTCGATCAATTTCTTCAACCTGTTATTCCGGTTGATCACCCGGCGGTATAGATCATTAAGATCCGAGGTCGCAAAACGCCCCCCTTCCAGAGGGACCAGGGGACGCAGATCCGGCGGAATGACCGGCAGCACTTCCATAATCATCCATTCCGGATGGTTATCGGAATTTCGAAAGGCCTCTACGACTTTCAATCGCTTCAGGGCGTCGTTCTTCCGCTGCACCGACGTTTCGACCTTGACCTGAGCCCGTAATTCTGCCGACAGTTCGTCAATATCAATTTCGGACAGCAGTTTACGCAAGGCGCCAGCGCCCATATCAGCGACAAACGTACGCTCGGCATCCTCCAGATCCATGAAGGTATCCTGGTCGATCAGATCACCGACCATGAGTTCGGTGTCGCCCGGATCCAGCATAACATACGCTTCATAATAAATCACCCGCTCAAGATTCCTGATGGACATATTCAGAAGATTTCCGATGCGACTGGGCGGTGATTTGAAATACCAGATATGACAGACCGGTACAGCCAATTCAATATGTCCAAGGCGTTCCCGCCGGACCTTGGCCTGTGTCACCTCAACGCCGCACCGATCACATATAACGCCGCGATATCTAATGCGTTTATATTTACCGCAGTTACATTCCCAATCCTTGACTGGTCCAAAAATCCGTTCACAAAACAGTCCATCCCGTTCCGGCTTGAATGTCCGATAATTAATGGTCTCCGGCTTGGTAACTTCGCCATATGACCACTTACGGACAACTGCCGGGGAGGCCAGCTGAATCCGAATAGATTTACAATGTGTACGTTGTTTGTTCTTGTCTTGCTGTCTTTCCGTTGATTTAGCCATTGGTGACACCTCCTGATCTTTGTTTTTGGCGGGGTATCTTTATTATATCCATATCGCCTGTCATCATAAGTGAGGATGAGGTGTAAACCGTCTTAATCTTCAAGCTGGACGTCCAAAGCCAGACTCTGCAGCTCTTTGACCAGTACGTTAAATGATTCGGGAATACCAGGTTCAGGCGGATTATCGCCCTTGACAATCGCCTCGTATAATTTGGATCTGCCGTTTACATCATCGGATTTAACGGTAAGCATTTCCTGCAAAGTATAAGAGGCGCCATAGGCTTCCAACGCCCAAACTTCCATTTCGCCGAAACGCTGACCACCGAATTGCGCTTTGCCGCCCAATGGTTGCTGAGTAACCAACGAATACGGTCCAATCGACCGGGCATGGATTTTATCTTCGACCAGATGACCCAGTTTCATGATATACATATATCCGACCGTCACTTCTCTATCAAAAGGCAAACCTGTTTTACCATTATAGAGGGTGATCTTACCGGATTCCGGCAAGCCGGCCTTGACGAGTTCTTGTTTAATCTCCTCGATAGAGGCGCCGTCGAACACAGATGTTGCTATGTGCGTGTTTGTTTCATGAGCCATCCAGCCGATATGAATCTCCATAATCTGTCCCAGATTCATACGTCCGGGCACGCCCAGAGGATTCAGGAGAATATCTATGGATTTGCCATCCGGCAAATAGGGCATATCCTCCTCGGGAACAATCTTAGAGACGACGCCCTTATTCCCGTGGCGGCCGGCCATCTTATCACCTACGGCCAGTTTTCTCTTCTTAGCCACATAGACTTTGACAAGCTGAATCACGCCAGGTGCCAGTTCATCGCCGCGAATGACCTTTTCCGACTCACGAACGAGTTGCCGCTCGAGGGATGAGATATTCCGCGTGCCGGATTCTATAACTTTAAGCGTCTGCTCATTCAACTCTTTGTTGACAACCCATTCCTGGTTCTGAATGATCCGTTCAAAATCGAGATCTTCGAGCAGGGCCTTCGTATATTTTTTCTTCGCCAATAAGACGACTTCATTGGTCTCATCGTCCCGTAATTCGGCACATACCTTTCCTTGCAGCAGCTTTTTCAACTTGTCATTGCGTGTAGCAATAATCTTCGCGATACGCTGGTCATAATCACGTTTGAGTTCATTGATCGTTTGTTTCTCTTTCTCTTTTGTTATACTATCACGATCTTTGCGACTATAGACACGCGTATCAATCACAATACCCTGCATACCCGGTGGAGCTTTAAGCGAGGCATCCCGGACATCACCCGCTTTTTCGCCGAATATGGCACGCAGAAGACGTTCCTCCGGAGACAGCTCGCGTTCTCCTTTCGGCGTTACTTTCCCTACCAGGATATCACCGGGGCCTACTTCAGCTCCGACATGAATAATACCATGCTCATCAAGATTTCGTATGGCATCTTCACTCACATTCGGGATTTCTCGCGTGAGCTCTTCAACGCCGACTTTGGTTTCGCGGACCGGCAATTCAAATTCGGTGATATGAATCGAGGAAAAGGTATCATGTTTACCCAGACGTTCACTGACGACGATCGCATCCTCGAAATTATACCCTTCCCAGGACATAAACGCGGTCAGGATATTGCGTCCCAAGGCTAATTCGCCCTGACTGGTCGCCGGGCCGTCTGCGAGGACCTGACCAGCTTCAACATGATCACCGGTATGGACAATCGGTTTCTGGTTAATGCAGGTTTCCTGATTGGATTTCTTGAATTTAGTCAGATAATAGATATCAGGCGTAATCTCAAAAAGACTTAAATCATCCGTTGCATCGGGCATTACCGTCACTGAGTCAGCTGATACCTGCGTTACTTTACCGGCATGATTGGCAATTATAACAGCCCTGGAATCAACGGCCACCTTGCGTTCCATCCCTGTGCCGACAAAAGGTGCTTCCGTCCGCAATAGAGGCACGGCTTGACGTTGCATGTTGGACCCCATAAGCGCCCGGTTGGCATCGTCGTGTTCTAAGAACGGGATCAGCGCGGCAGATACACCGACAAGTTGTTTTGGCGAAACATCCATATAATCGACTTCAACGGACGATATCATTTTGATGTCGCCTTTACGCCGTGCTGCAATTTGACCAATCAGGGCCCCATGGTCATCTATTGTTGAATTGGCCTGAGCAATTATAAATTCTTCTTCTTGATCGGCAGACAGATACTCAATGGTATCGGTGACTTTACCACCCTCTATTTTTCGGTACGGCGTTTCGATAAACCCGTAGTCATTGACCCGAGCATACGTACCCATGTAGGCGATGAGCCCGATATTCGGCCCTTCCGGCGTTTCAATAGGACATATACGCCCGTAATGGGTATGGTGCACATCACGTACTTCAAAACTGGCGTGCGACCGGTCCAATCCGCCTGGACCAAGAGAACTGAGTCGGCGTTTATGAGTCAGTTCAGCCAGTGGATTGGTCTGCTCCATAAACTGGGATAGCTGGCTGCTGCCGAAAAAGGCGGCAATGACCGAAGACACCGTCCGGGCGTTGACCAGATCCTGCGGTGTAATCGAATCGACATCATGCAGACTGATCCGCTCACGAATTGTGCGCGCCATACGAGTAAGTCCCAGGCTGAATTGATTGGCCAACAACTCACCCACCGCACGGGTCCGACGATTACCCAGATGATCTATATCGTCCGTATCCCCTTCACCACGCCGCAATTTCAATAAATAGCCTATAATGATGGTGAAATCTTCTGTCGTGAGGATGGTCGTTTCCATCGGAATATCCAGCCCCATGCGTTTGTTGATCCGATGGCGCCCGACAGCCGCGAGATTATATCGCTTAGGATCAAAGAACATGCGATCCATTAGCGCCTGCGCGGTCTCCAGATTGGGCGGATCACCGGGACGCAAAAGGCTGTAAATGCGATACAGCGCTTCTTCCGCCGAAGTCGTCTGATCCTTCTTAAAGGTATTCGCCAGGACATCCGGCTCTTTAGTGGGATCCATTTTGACGATTTTGAGTTTGGAAACATTCCCATTTGCGGTCGACAGTTTTTCTATAAGCGCTTCTGTCAGAGTCTCACCGCTATCGGCGATGACTTCACCTGTTTCCCCGTCAATAATAGGGATGGCAATACTTCGTCCAAGCAGCTTCTCGCCCTGACTCAGTTTTGCATTTTCAAAATCATAGAACAGACGATATATCTGCTCATTCGATTCAAATCCCAGGGCACGCAGCAACAGAGTTACAGGTAGTTTACGTTTTCGGTCGATATGCACGAAGAGCACATCGTTGACATCCAGACTGAACTCGAGCCAGGTGCCATGTTCCGGTATGATACGAGCGGAGTACAGTTGTTTGCCATTGGGATGAGTCTCTTCAGAGAAGAAGACTCCAAATGAACGCTGCAACTGCGATACAATGACTCGCTCCGCGCCATTTATGATGAAGGTACCTTTATCGGTGATAAGCGGTAACTCCCCTAAATAGACGATCTGCTCAATAATATCTTTGACCTTCTTCTCGCCGCCATCCTCCTGTTCCCGAATAACCAGACGCAACTTCGCTTTCAAAGGAATAGCGTAAGTCATACCTCGTTCCTGACACTCACGAATGGTATACTTTGTATCTCCCAGTATATACTCAATAAATTCCAGGGAAAAATTATCATGAATGTCGGTTATCGGAAAGATATCGAGGAATACAGCCTGAAGCCCCCGGTTTATTCGGTCAACAGGGGACAGCTCGGCCTGTAAAAAGGCCCGGAAGGAGTCAATTTGCACTGCCAGCAGATTAGGCATATCAATAACATGCGGCAGTTTGGAATAATCTCGCCGTGTGATCTGAGTTTTATCAATCACGCTGGACTACATCCTTTCGGCAGGAGGGATTAGTGTCACTAAATAATGGAACAACGACCCTGCTTCTGCAGGGGCGTTGCATGATCAGTCACGTGCACCAAAGCTCTGTTTCCCGCCAATCTACTTGAGTTCGACTGTTCCGCCGGCCGCTTCGATTTGTTTCTGAATATCTTCACCTTCTTCTTTTGTCGCATCTTCTTTCAATGTCCCCGGGAAGCCATCTACTAATGCTTTTGCTTCCTTCAATCCCAGTCCCGTGATGGTACGGACAACTTTGATAACCTGAATCTTCTTTTCACCGAACCCGGTCAATACGACGTCGAAGGAATCTTTCTCTTCTTCAACGGGCGCATCTCCAGCTGCCGCACCCGGTTCAGCTACAGCCACCGAAGCTGCTGCGGACACACCAAACTTACCTTCGAGTGTTTTGACAAGTTCATTCAACTCCAGAACGGTGAGTTGTTCAATCTGATCTACGATATCAACCACAGGCATGTGTTATATCCTCCATTATACTTGCTTTGTTCCCCTATAGAACTCAGCTTCATGAAACATTCATACACGGTTGTTTACGATATGTATACAATCTATTCACCGCCGCCATCTCCTGACCCTTCCGATTCTTTCTTCCGGGCGACAGCGGCCAATACACGGACCATATTTCCTAATACACCGGATAACGAGAAAACCAGGCCATGTATCGGCGCTGCAATCGCGCCGACGGTTCTGGCTAACAATTCTTCACGTGAAGGTAATTTGGACATCGCCTCTATCTGTGACACGTCAATCAGTGCACCAGACAGCAGTCCCCCCTTAATGCGGGGACGGTCTTCATGGGTTTCCCCAAAATCCGCAAGGATTTTCGCAGGGGTTACCGGATCATCCGATATAACTAATGCAGTCGGTCCATCCAGATGTTCACCCAGATCAGGCAGGCCGGCATTTTTAACAGCAAAACGCGTAAGCGTATTTTTGAATACCTGGCATTCTACAGATTCCGCACGAAACCGACTCCGTAAATCCGTCAACGCCTCCACATTCAGGCCGGTCAGATCCGTCAGATAAATGGTCTCTGCGTCTTTCAGCCGGCTTGTCAGATCCTTAACGATCTGCTCTTTCACCGCTCGCGGCTGAGGCATAATGATAAAACTCCTTTCCAACCTCGGCATGACGCCGTCAACTCATCTGTTTTCACCCTCGGACGCTACATATCTATCGTAGCTGCCTGACGGTCGACCGGTACCCCCGGCCCCATCACAGATGAAATGGTTATGCTCTTCACGAATTGCCCTTTAGCCGACGAGGGTTTGGCTCGAAGGATCGTGTCGATAAAGGTAGACGTGTTCTCCAAAAGCTGTTGATTCGAGAAGGAAACTTTCCCTACCGGGCCATGCAGATTACCGTTACGGTCTACGCGATATTCAATCCGACCGGCTTTCACCTCTCGGACGGCCGGTCCCACATCGAACGTCACCGTACCGCTCTTCGGATTGGGCATCAGACCACGCGGTCCCAGGACACGCCCTAATTTACCCACGTCTTTCATAATATCTGGTGTGGCGATTATTACATCAAAATCAACCCACCCTTTTTGAATTTGCTCAATATATTCATCGGCTCCTACATAATCTGCACCTGCTTCCTGAGCGTCTTTCTGAGCTTCGCCACGCGTAAGGACCAGAACTTTAATTTCCTTACCGGTTCCATGAGGTAAAGATACTGCCCCGCGTATCATCTGATCAGCATGCCGCGGATCTACATTGAGCCGCATGGCGACCTCAACCGTCTCATCAAATTTGGCTGCTGCCGTTTCTTTGACCAAGTCCACAGCGTCCTGCACCGGGTACTCTTTATCTGTGCCGATTTTCTCTTTCGCTGCGAGATAGCGCTTTCCTTTTTGCATTAAATGTATCTCCTCCGGTTCATAATCACCCTTCAATTTCAATACCCATACTGCGCGCTGTGCCTTCAATCATTCTCATGGCATTTTCTGTATTGGCAGCATTCAAATCCGGCATTTTAAGTTCGGCGATCTGTCGCACCTGATCGCGGGTCACCTTACCCACCTTATTGCGATTTGGTTCACCCGAGGCTTTCGCCAGGCCGGCCTCTCGCTTGAGCAAAACAGCTGCAGGAGGCGTTTTCGTAATAAACGAAAAACTTCTATCGGCATATACCGTAACCACGACAGGGATGATGATGCCATTCTGGTCCTGAGTCTTGGCATTGAACGCCTTACAGAATTCCATGGGGTTGACGCCATGCTGGCCGAGTGCCGAACCCACCGGAGGAGCCGGGTTGGCCTGTCCTCCCGGAACCTGAATCTTGATAATGGTCGCTACTTTCTTAGCCACACGATCCTCCTTATAGCGTGACGTGAGCCACTTGTAGAAAATCTAATTCTACGGGCGTCGCACGCCCAAAAATACTGACCATGACTTTAAGTTTCTGACGGTCCGGATGCACCTCTTCGACCACACCTGTAAAATCAGTAAACGGTCCATCGGTAACTTTGACCTGATCGCCGGTCGTATAGGGAACTTCCAGATCCTTACCTTCTCCCTTACCTTTTTCACTACGATTTAGAATCCGATTCAGTTCATTCTCCCGCAAGGGCTGAGGCCTGGTGCCACTACCGACAAAATGCGTCACACCGGGGGCGTTTGTCACCATATGCCAGGAATCGCGATCCATCTCCATTTCGATAATGATATAGCTTGGAAACAACTTTCGAACAGATAAGGCCTTTTTGCCCTGCTTCATCTCCATGATTTCTTCGGTAGGAACGAGGATCTCACCAATCTTTTCCTCCAATCCATGACTGACTTTCAACTTCTCCAGGTGAATCTTTACTTTATTTTCATGACCGGAATAGGTATGAAGTACATACCAGCGCATTGCCATGACAAACCCCTCGTCTCTTCCTGAAATCAGGCTCCAAGTAAACGGCTTAGCAGCGCAGAAAGCATGAAGTCGATGAAACCAACAAAAACAGCAAGTATAATTGTAAGGACTATGACAACCATGGTCGAGCCAGTCAATTCGCTCTGACTCGGCCAGTTCACCTTAGTAAGTTCCGCCTTCACTTCTCGAAGAAAATCGATTGCACGTTCATACATATCGACTACCACCTGCTCCCAGATCTATCGCTGCCTCTACCAACTGCCAGCTATTTTGAAACTATGGCTGACTTACAGACTCTCAATAATTATAATCAAACCGGAACTTTTCATAAAAAGGCAGGCCAGGGGATTCGAAACTCAACCTTCGAATTTGGAGTCCGTGCTCTACCAATGTTGAGCTGCTGGCCTGCATCCATATATCCAACATATATTCCAGGTATAATCATAGTTTCCTTTGATACCGGTGTATTACTCTGTTGCCGGCATAGGATGTCTACAGGTTATTCGGTGACTTCTATAACGACACCGGCACCCACCGTGCGACCACCCTCTCGAATCGCAAACCGAAGTTCCTTATCCATCGCTATCGGCTGCATCAACTCCACATCCACTTCCACATTGTCGCCGGGCATCACCATCTCAACACCAGAGGGCAACGTCACAGATCCCGTCACATCGGTTGTACGAAAGTAAAACTGCGGGCGATAGTTGTTGAAAAACGGCGTGTGACGACCTCCCTCATCCTGCTTGAGTACATACACCTGCGCCCTGAAATTCGTATGCGGCAGAATCGATCCCGGCGCGGCTATCACCTGACCACGCTCCAGATCCTCCTTGTCCACACCGCGAAGCAATAACCCCACATTGTCACCCGCACGCGCATCATCTAAAAACTTACGGAACATTTCTATGTCGGTCACCACCGTCTTGCGCGTCTCGCGAATACCGATGATCTCCACATCTTCATTCTTGTTGACCACCCCACTCTCCACACGACCGGTGCCCACCGTACCGCGACCCGTGATAGAAAATACATCCTCCACGGGCATCAAAAACGCTTTGTCTTCATCGCGCACAGGCGTCGGGATGTACTCATCAACCTGACTCATCAGTTCCTCTATCGCACCTGAGGCGCCTGCCACATCTTCCATCACCTGCAACGCACTGCCCTGAATCACGGGGATATCATCGCCGGGATAATCATACGAGGACAACAACTCCCGTACTTCAAGCTCTACAAGCTCCAGAAGCTCCTCGTCGTCCACCTGATCGCACTTGTTCATAAATACCACGATAGCAGGCACGTTCACCTGGCGAGCTAACAGTATATGCTCGCGCGTCTGGGGCATCGGGCCATCGGCTGCTGACACCACCAGGATCGCACCATCCATCTGGGCCGCGCCCGTGATCATATTCTTGATATAGTCCGCATGACCAGGACAGTCCACATGGGCATAGTGACGGTTGTCGGTCTCATATTCGGCATGATGCACGTTGATCGTGACACCGCGCTCACGCTCCTCAGGCGCGTTATCAATCTCGTCATAGGCCTTAGCCTCGGCCAATCCCTTCTCCGCCAACACCTTCGTAATCGCTGCCGTCAACGTCGTCTTACCATGATCCACGTGACCTATCGTACCGATGTTGACGTGCGTCTTTGTTCGTTCAAATCGCTCCTTCGCCATGGGCATATTCTCCTGATCTTTTTATATGAATACAAGACGAAAGCCTACATCTATATAAAACTGAAACCAAGCCCCCGGTCGGACTTGAACCGACGACCTACACCTTACCATGGTGTTGCTCTACCAACTGAGCTACAGGGGCATTTCATGAAGATCCCCAAGCCTGATTTCATCCGACCGTAGGACTTTTAGAAATCATTCTTAATCTTGAAAGGCGGGAAACGGGATTCGAACCCGCGACCCTCAGCTTGGAAGGCTGATGCTCTAGCCAACTGAGCTATTCCCGCAAATGCAAATGATAAAATGAATATTTTGTATTCAAAATCCCAACTTCCAAATATCAGTTCAGTAAAGTGGGGAGGGCAGGATTCGAACCTGCGAAGGCTTCGCCAACGGATTTACAGTCCGCCCCTTTTGACCGCTCTGGAACCTCCCCATAGCTGCGACGAAGCCACCTCTCGGATTCGAACCGAGAACCTACTGATTACAAATCAGTCGCTCTACCATTCGAGCTAAGGTGGCCCGTTTTTTATAGCAGTATATATGCCAATCCAGCTCAAGAAAACAGACACGCAAATATATCTGATTGATCTACATTTGTCAAGAATAAAAACTATTTTAATTTGCAATGATTAAGCGACCAGCAATTTACGTACAAATCGGCACCTCAGCATAATAAACTTGCATCAGCCGAATTGCCGATTTTGTTGCTTTATAATTTACACGTTCAGAGTTTCTGTTCCGCTGTCATCCTATTCATCTTTAATAGCGGATGGTCTCAGTTGAATATGGAGCTCGCGAAGCTGTTTCTCGGTGACTTCACCCGGCGCGCCCATCAAAAGATCCTGCGCATTCTGGTTTAGCGGAAAAGCGATGACTTCGCGAATATTCGGCTCATCCGTCAGCAGCATCACAATCCGATCGATACCGGGGGCGATGCCGCCATGAGGCGGTGCCCCGTATTGCAAGGCGCGAATCATACCGCCGAATTTCTTATCCACCGCTTCGGGACCGTATCCTGCGATTTCAAAGGCCTTATACATAATATCGGGACGATGGTTTCGAATGGCGCCACTGGAGAGTTCTGTACCGTTACAGACGATATCGTACTGATAAGCCAGGATGTCAAGCGGAGATGTGTTTTTCAATGCGTCCATACCGCCTTGAGGCATAGAAAACGGGTTATGGGAAAAGGTGATTTCACGCTCGTCTTCATCGTACTCATACATGGGGAAGTCAACAATCCAGCAGAATCGATAGGTATTCTTCTCCCGCAAATCCAGGATGTCGGCAAAATGCAAACGGAGCTTACCGGCGACTTCACAGGCCTTCTCTTCGGTATCTGCGATAAAAAACCAGGAAGAACCTGGCTCAGGCGTGATTGTTTTCTGAAGCGTTTTTAAAGTGTCTTCGCCAATGGCTCGGGCAATCGACCCTTTGACGCCTTCATCGGCAAACGAAACATACGCTGCCCCTTTACCGCCGAATCCATCCTTTACCAGTTTGTCCAGCTTGTCAAAAAAGCTTCGGGATTGCGAGGCCACACCCGGCACCGCCAGGAGTCGAACCACCCCGCCCTGATCAACCGCACGCCGAAACGCCTTGAAGTCCGATGCTCTAAATACATCGCTTACGTCCTCAATTTCTAAACCGAAACGCAGGTCCGGCTTATCCGTACCGTAGCGTAGCATCGCTTCTTTATAGGGAATACGCGGAAACGTCGGTCCGGTGACTTCCCAATCGCTGAACTCCTGAAAGAGGCCGTAAAACAACCTTTCCAATGCCTGAAAGACCTCCTCCTGATCTACGAACGACATCTCCAGATCCAGTTGATAAAATTCACCTGGAGACCGATCCGCCCGGGCATCCTCATCGCGAAAACAGGGGGCAATCTGGAAGTAGCGATCAAACCCTGATATCATCAGCAACTGCTTGAACTGCTGAGGTGCCTGGGGCAAGGCGTAGAACTTACCCGGATGGACACGACTCGGCACCAGATAATCTCGGGCGCCTTCCGGCGAACTGCTGGCAAGAATCGGGGTATGAATCTCGTTAAATCCCATGTCCGTCATCCGGTGGCGAATACTCGCAATAATACGGGATCGCATAATAATATTGTGATGCAGACGCTGCCGCCGTAAATCCAGCATGCGATAGGTAAGTCGCGTCGCTTCCGGATACTCTCTTTCATCTGCAACTGACATGGGCAATGGTTCGGCAAGACCGAGTATGGTCATGGCCTTAGCCGATAATTCAATCTCGCCTGATTCCAGTTTGGCATTAATGGTTTCATCAGAACGTAAGACGACTTCGCCGTCGAATGTGACAACGGTCTCTGGCCTTAAGGCGGTCGCTTCTTCGTGAAAATCGCTCTCCGGCGTAATCACGATCTGTGTCAAACCGTAATGGTCACGGAGATCTATGAAAAGCAAACCGCCATGATCCCGCTTACGATGCACCCAACCGGAGAGACGCGCCGATATACCCACATGCTCTTTTCTCAAATCATTACAGACATGTGTCCTGTAAGGATGGTCTTTCATCTACCTTTCCTTTCCCACAAAAATGAATTTTACCGTTCCACGCCCAAATCTTTCAACATGGCCAATGTGTTCTGAAGACAAATACGAGACGCTTCTTCGCCTAATTCAGAAAATTCGCTGCCACCGGGCCGATTCAGCAGGTCTTTTCTAATCTGCTCGGTCTTGGGACGCCAGTGAGTTTCGAGGGAAACACACCCATCGTATCCACTTTCAATCAGATCTGAAAAATGTCCGCGATAATCGATATCCCCTTCACCCATCGAAACACATTCGGGGCCATCAGGGCCATCTTTTACGGCATCTTTAATGTGCATATGATACATATCCTGCTTAATATGGTTATAGCCGTCAGGATATGGCGGCTCTCCATCATCGGTGCATACTTCGTTGCCCGGGTCCCACAACGGTTTGACCACCGGTGAACCCAAGGCGTCGATTATCCTGCGTGTCTCAAGGCCTGTCCTGATCATCGTGGTATGTTCGTTTTCCAGACCGAAAATCATCCCTTCTCCTTCGGCCATACGAATAGGCTCCTGATACCGATCAATGATTTTATCCCAATACGCTTCCAGCGGCGTTTGTTTCCAGAAGGCAAACACCCGCACCAAGGGCGTGCCGAACACTTGAGCTACATGGATACACTTACGCAGAATCTCCAGATGATCCCGATAGGCCTCATCACTGTCGATATCACATTTGAAAAACGGGGCAGCCACGCCGAATATTTTCAAGCCGGCCTCTTCCGTTTTTCCTCTGATTTGATCGATATCCGTTTCATTAAGTGCTTGAGGTGGTTTGTCCCAGACGGACCTGATTTCAACCCCCTCCAGATCAAACGCCACAGCCAATTTTATGGCCACATCCAGATTCTGGGAAACTTCATCCGTAATAACGGCCATAGAGAACATATTTTACAACTCCCTTGACCAAGTGGGCAGGTGGCCAATAAATGGATACCTGCCCACTTGCAATCACTTCGTCCTTTTCTGGATATTTTGAGAAAAATGGAGAATAACCGCTTCTTGTTCAGATGTTTCAATCGATCCAGAGCGGCAGCGCCGAATTTCTTCTATAGCCTGTTCGGGCGCAGTACCCTGCCATACCAGATAACCTGCCAGCATGGTACCAGTTCTCCCGATACCTGCCATACAATGTACGACTATACCGCCATGTTCTATTCTCCCATCAATGTAATTTACAAATCGTAATATCTGTTCGTAAGACGGCGGAGTCATATCCGGTATAGGCAAATGCAAAGCGTGGAATCCATCCTGCCTCAGAGCGTCTGCGTGGAGCGGATCGTGGGTTAGAGAGACCACCGATTTAATACCAAGCTGCTTCAATTCCTGCAAATCTTCATCCAGACCTGTCGGATCAATAGTACCCGCTCCTTGATAGGCACTGGTCGGCAAGGCCATGCCTGCCAATCGGTCAGGGATAATCCAACTAAAGTTTCTTAGCATATCTTCATCCTTTGTCCTGGCAGTCAGGTCGATACCGGAAGGTCGTCCGTGGGATAAATTCCAATATGGCTTGTTGACTATTCCTTATCAGAAACCTCTTCAAATTTCGCGTCAACGATATTCTTACGGTCAATATCTATCCGGGGGGGACGCGATGGGGACGGCGGAGTCTGTCGGGACCTGTTTTGAGGCCGAACCAATGAAGAAGCCATATAACTTACAGCCCCTCTGATAAGACGCATCCCGATGGTCGCTATGACCGTTCTTACAAGAAATGTCAGCATGATCAAATCCCGGATTGAAGACTCCCCGTATCAAGTTACGAAAAATCGTCGACAGTATGGAACCTCGTCTGTGACGAGGAATTATTTGAATAGCAAAACGTCAGGCTGTTTGGTTTCCGGTCTCTTTCAGGTTCATGGTTCGGTAATCAGAACCTCTTTAACCACATCACAAACCTCTTTATGTACCTCTTGAGGATCACGATTGCCATCTATTACTTCAATTCGTTCCACCGACTGGCGATGACGCGCCAGCATCAGATAATTATCCCTGATGGTCTTTAGCTTCTCCGGTTCCTCGAACAATTCCATTTTCCAACGGGACTTCTGAATACGATTCATACAGATGTCCGCGGGGACATCAATCAACAAGGTCAGGTCAGGTCGAATGGCCTTATCGTTTATGGATTCAATCCATGCCAGACCACCGGGCATATCCCTCAACTGATAGGCAAAAGACGACAGATAATAGCGATCACAAAGTACCGTAATACCGTTCTCAAGATATTCTTTCATTTCTGACTTAATATGATCTACTCGATCTGCCGCAAATAACAACGCCAGCGAGACGGCATCGAGTTGTAACCGTCGGCATAACGCCAGTTGAAGCAGACTGCCTATCGGGCCATTGGAGGGCTCACGGGTAACATATACCCGCTGCTCACATGTTCGCTCCATCCAGGTCTGCAATAGCTCAAGTTGGGTGGTAGTCCCAGCCCCGTCAAGCCCTTCAAAAACGATAAACGGCGCCTTTTGATTGGATAAAACTTCAGCCAATGAACTCATTGATACTCCCATGGCCGAAAAAGATCACGCCATCCACGCGCCTCTTCCTTATGGGACGCCTCATCAGTCTCTGATGTTTCATACTGTTTTTGAATTTCCCTTAATCCCGTGCTGCACAAAACGCCGATGGCAGCCACCCCACCGAACAATATACCCACGCCACTCAAAAGGCTTACCATTAAAATGGCCAGGCCGACCATCAACAGCCCGATAGAATACCGGGCATTATCCAAAACCAGGAACATTCCGGTTTTTATAACCTGCCATGTGGATGTCTCTCTTTGCCCAAGCAGCGGAAAACAATAGATGCCGAGCAATCCTACAAACATGAAAAGCCATATCATCGCGCCACTTAATATCGCCCCGGTCCAGGACCATAACGTCATCATTCGCAGATAAAATAAAATATTGATAACCAGCAACAACAAGACGCCTGCAAATGCACCGCAAAGACGCAGACTTCGCCAGATATTATCTCTTATACCGGAAAAAAAATCTCTAACGCCGGTTTCCTCGTAGGCAGCAATTCGGTTTGTTACCCGAAACAGCCCACTCATGGTCATGGGCAACGTGATTACCGGTAGCGAGCATAAAACCCATAATATATTGACTAATATAAGGGTTCCCAGATAGTCGTAGGTATTCCAAAACCATTTTTTATATATTCCGCGAACTTGCCCCGGCATAGGCTAAATGCCTCTTGTTTATAGCGGAATTAAACAGCGGACCAATAACTTCAGGCATAAATTACCACATTTTCATATCCTAACGGTATTCTATGTTACAGTACGGCGCTTGCATAGTATACCCCATTCCCTTAAATCGCAACTGTTTTCTTAGCCTGATTGATTCATTATATTTTACTCCAGAAATCTGAAATTTGACGTACAAATTCCAGGATCTATTTTTCTATTGACTTTTGTATATTCTCTCCTATATTATGGGTCATTGTATAAAGCGCACCAATCAATTTCAGGACTGTATTTCGTATTACTCGATCAAAGAATATTATACAGGTGTTCAGATGACGACTGTGACGTATTTTCCGAATTCTTTTATGGGCTACTGGCGGCAGAGCTTTCTGTTTACCTGGCGGCCTTTTTATGGGAAGAGGCGAGACGTCAAACGAAGTCATGAACACGAGTAACTCTTTGATTTTGATCCTTCGTTGATTTGTCTGGCCTCTACCTGCAATAGGTAGCGGCCTTTTTTTATGTTCTCCTGATCGGCATCAGCTATGTTTACAGGGATTTTTTTATGATATACAGAACATCGTACGAAACTTTTCTTGAATATAATGACAAACCCGCTTTCCCTCTGGTTCCCATCTGGCACGAGCGTGAGATAGGCCGTGAAACGCCGGAGTCGACGTTCCACAAGATCAGCGCAGGACATCGGTATGCTTTTCTACTGGAGAGTATGGAGGGCGATCAGAAGACGGCCCGGTATTCGTTTGTCGGGACCGACCCTTTCGAACGGCTTGTCGGTACAGAAGATGGCCTGAATCGGATCAACGACCGGGGTGTCCTGACTTTGAAAGGCAATCCGATTGATTTAATGCGGAGTATCATGCAGGAATATCGCACACCGGTCGTGGAGCGCCTGCCTCGGTTCGCCGGCGGCGCCGTGGGATATTTTGCTTATGATATCGTGCGCCATTTCGAAGCAATTCCGGATATGAATGAGGATGAGATCCACCTCCCGGATCTTCATTTCATGATTGCAGGAAAAATGGTAATCTTTGACCATGTCAAACAGCGTCTATATGTAATTGTCAATATGCTCTCCAACACCACTGATCCCGCCTCTGCGTATCACCAGGGCATGACGCAGGTTGATGATCTACTGAAACTGATTGATCAACCTGATCCTATTCAACCGCCTGTTCAGGATGATTCGAACCATATAGATGTAGCTCCCGGCCAGAAGGTTCAATCTAACGTTCCCCAGGCGTTTTTTGAAGAGTCGGTGCGCCGAGCGAAGGAATATATCGCCGGCGGTGATATATTCCAGGTTGTTCTATCCCAACGGTTCAGTGTAGACATCGGTCAGGAACCGTTCGATATTTACAGAGCGCTTGCCAGGTTGAATCCGTCGCCTTACTTATTCTACCTGAAAATGGATGACGTACATATCGTCGGCGCCTCTCCCGAGACGATGGTCCTCGTAGAGGATCGCCAGGTGACCTTGAGGCCGATTGCGGGCACCCGAAAGCGGGGGGCGACGCCGGAGGAAGACGCCGCGCTGATCGAAGAATTGCTCCATGATCCCAAAGAGTGCGCCGAGCATATCATGCTGGTGGACCTGGGGCGTAATGATGTGGGTCGTATCTGCGAATACGGCACGGTTAAAACAACCGACCTTATGGGGATTGAAAGATATTCACATGTCAGTCATATTGTATCGAATGTGATCGGACACCTGAGAGATGGGATAGATGGGTTTGACGTCCTGGAGGCGACCTTTCCGATGGGAACGCTGTCGGGGGCCCCGAAAATCAGAGCGATGGAAATTATAGATGAATTGGAGACCACGCGGCGCGGCGTCTATGGCGGGGCGTTAGGCTATGTCGGATTCTCCGATAATCTTGACCTGTGTATTACGATACGGACCATGGTGATAAAAGACGGACGTGCCTACATTCAGGCAGGGGCCGGTATTGTGGCCGACTCGGATCCTGAAACCGAGCACATGGAATGTCACAACAAAGCGGCAGCGTTACTGCGGGCAATAAAAGAAACGCAGGGGGCCTCATGATCCTGGTGATCGACAATTATGATTCATTCACCTATAACCTGGTACAATATCTTGGCGAATTGGGCCAGGAACTGATCGTCCATAGAAACGACCGAATCACCACCTCGGAGATTAAGCGTCTCTCTCCGGATCATCTGGTGATCTCTCCCGGCCCGTGTACCCCGGACCAGGCCGGTATCTCTGTTGATGTGATACGCTGCTTTGCCGGTGAAATACCTATCCTCGGTGTTTGTCTCGGTCACCAGTCCATCGCTCAGGCGTTCGGCGGCCGTATCCTTCGCGCTGCAGAGCCGGTACACGGAAAAACCTCCGATATTGATCACGACGGAAAAACGGTCTTCCGCGGATTGACCTCTCCATTTACCGCGACTAGATATCACTCGCTGATTGTAGAAGAATCTACACTACCCGACTGTTTTGAAGTGAGTGCCCGATCCACAGATGGTCTGATCATGGGCATCCGGCATAATATGTATCCTATAGAGGGTGTCCAGTTTCATCCGGAATCGATTTTAACGAAAGTGGGTAAGAATTTGTTGAGGAACTTTGTTGAATTATGATTGATGAATTATACCTACTATCAGGAAAAAATATTAACTGATTTTTATCACTGGCTGAATATAAAAGCTTTTTAATCATAATTCAAAAATCATAATTCAAAATTCCAGGGATAACCTTATGATTCAGCAAGCTATTGATAGAGCAGTGCAAGGAAAATCGTTGACGGAGCAGGAAGCAGTGGATGTGATGGAAGGCATCATGTCGGACGAGGCGACGCCGGCCCAGATCGGAGCGTTCCTGGTGGCGTTTCGATTGAAAGGGGAAACGATTGATGAAGTCACCGGATTCGCTCGCGTCATGCGTGATAAAGCCACACGCGTTGTCTGTCAATCTTATCCATTGGTGGATACGTGCGGCACAGGAGGAGACGGCAGGAATACCTTCAACATTTCTACGGTGGCCGCCTTCGTCGCCGCTGCCGGTGGGGCCTTCATCGCCAAGCACGGTGGCCGGGCGGCGTCCAGCAAAACTGGTAGTGCGGATGTCCTGACTGAACTGGGCGTCAATATAGAGACACCTCCGGAGCGGATCGCCGCCTGTATTGATGAGATAGGGATCGGCTTTATGTTTGCGGCGCTTATGCACTCGGCGATGCGCTTTGCCGTCGGTCCCCGGCGTGAAATCGGTATTCGTACCGTCTTCAATTTGTTAGGTCCCTTGACCAATCCCGCCGGCACGACCGCTCAGGTTATGGGCGTATATGCGGAAAATGTCGTTGAGACGGCCGCGCATGTGCTGAACAATCTGGGCGCTGAAAGAGCCTTCGTTTTGCACAGCAAAGATGGGTTGGATGAGATCTCAACGGCAGCGCCAACCCATATCGCCGAAGTAAAAGACGGTCACGTATCGACGTATGATCTCAACCCTGAGGATTTCGGTTTGACCAGGGCCTCTCTTGAAGATCTGAGAGGCGGTGAAACAGATGAGAACGCGGCCATCGTCCGGTCGATTCTTCAGGGAGAACAGGGGCCAAGACGGGATATTGTTCTGCTTAATGCCAGCGCGGCCATCGTTGCCGGTGGAAAAGCCGAAGATTTTCGGGAAGGGATTGTGGTGGCGACCAGGGCCATCGACTCAGGCTCGGCGCTGGCCAAGCTGGATGCACTGGTTGAAATGACGAACAGGTAGGCGGTCAGGAAGAAATTGTTGATTTGGTGATTTGATGATTTGGTGATTTGGTGATTGAAAATCTAAAAGGAAAAAAACAGTAGGCAGAAAGCAGTAAGCGGTAGGCAGTGGGTAGGAGGCATTTCAATCAACAATTTGGGAAGGATGACAGCGGTAAGCAAGGTGGGCGGGCGTGAACATATTAGATCGTATTATTGCGCATAAACGTGTGGAGATTGCAAAGCGAAAACGGACCTGTCCTGTACCGGGGGGGGATACGTTTGTCCGCTCGGATTTTCGACCACTTGATCGCGCTTTACGAAGACCGGACAGCATCAGTGTTATTGCCGAATTTAAAAAGGCGTCGCCATCCAAAGGGATTATTCGTGAGGATGTAGAGCCTGTTGAGGTCGCCCATATTTATGAATCCTATGGCGCCTCTGCCATTTCCGTGTTGACAGATGAGCATTTTTTTCAGGGACATGCCGATTATCTGACCGCCATTCGCGACCATATCAGGCTACCGGTGTTACGAAAAGACTTTATCATTGAGGATTATCAGATCCGTGAGGCAACAGTCATGGGTGCAGACGCCATCCTGCTTATCGTCACCGTTTTGACTGTCACCGAACTTGTATCCCTGCAATCAACGGCACAGGCGTATGGCCTCCAATGCCTGGTTGAAGTGCATGATAAAAAAGAACTGGATCGGGCGCTTGAGGCCCGGGCGCATATTATCGGTATTAATAACCGGGACCTGACAAATTTCAATGTGGACTTACATACCTCTCTATCGTTGAAATCTGCAATTCCGGATGAAATTGTTACCATCAGTGAAAGCGGTGTGCATACCCGGGAAGATGTGTTGACATTACAGGACGCGGGTTTTGATGCGATCCTGGTGGGCGAGTCACTGATGCGGTCTGATGATATCGGTGCTAAGCTGAATGGATTGTTGGGCAAGTAGGCAGGTGGGCAAGCGGGTATTCATATGAGCAACATTAAGATTTGCGGGATAACGAACAAAGAAGATGCACAGGTGGCCGTGGAGGCTGGGGCAGATGCCCTGGGATTTATTTTTTATGAACGAAGTCCGAGGTATGTAACGCCGGACACGGTCCGCGCCATTACGTCTGCCATACCTCCGTTTGTCACCACCGTCGGCGTCTTTGTCAATACGCCGGCCGATAAAGTGAATGAGGTGGCTCGGTCTTGTGGCTTACACGCCGTTCAATTGCACGGCGATGAATCGCCTGATTATTGTGACCAGATAGAAGGCTCTATCATCAAAGCCGTTCGGGTAAAAGATGATTCGTTTCAAACAGTTATTGGCCCTTATCGGGTCCAGGCCGTGTTACTCGATACGTATGCGCCGGACAAGTACGGCGGCACAGGCGAAACATTCGACTGGAGCCTGATCAAGCAACAGAGGTCGCATCGAATAATCCTGAGCGGTGGATTGACTCCGGAGAATGTAGCGGAAGCCATACGGTTTGTTCAGCCTTATGCGGTAGATACCGGCAGTGGCGTAGAAGCGACACCGGGCCGCAAGGATCATGACAAAGTGCGGGCATTTATTGATGCAGCCAGACGATACAAATAGGAAGTCAAATTGTTAACAACTCAAGAAATCCACAACCCCAAAGGACTCGATGCGTCCCCAGGGGGGGCCATTCATCCGAAATCCGAAATTACCGGAACGACCCGTGTCGTCGGCGTATGCGGTCACGGTATCAGCTACACCCTGTCACCGGCCATGCATAATGCGGCGTTTCAAGCCTGTGGACTGGACTATGTTTATGTCACCTTTGAAGTTGCGCCCGGTTCTGCCCAAGCGGCCGTAGCAGGTATTCGAAGCTTAGGTTTAGCAGGGGTCAATGTGACCAAACCACTCAAAACCGAGATGCTGCCCTATCTCGATGATCTCACCGAAGAGGCGCGTCGAATCGGTTCTGTGAACACGATTATAAATCAGGAAGGTAGACTGATCGGCGCCTCAACAGATGGGATTGGTCTTTCACACGCGCTTGAAACATGGGGCGTTCCCGTATCCGGCTCGCATGTATTGATTTTAGGCGCAGGTGGCGCCGCCCGGGCAGCCTGTGCAATGGTATTTCAGGCAAAAGCGGTTTCTACGGTGATCGCTGCACGCAATAAGCAGCGTGCTGAAGAGACGGCTTCGGTCGGTAACGCGACGACTGTTTCTTTTGAACCGCAGGAAATCAAAGACGCGATTCAAGCCGCTGATTTGATTATTAATACTGTTCCGACAGACCTGCCGCTCAATCCATCCTGGTTTAACCTCAATCAGGCCGTATATGATACGCGATACGACACTGGAGATACCATATTGATGCATAGCGCCCGCTCACAAGGCGCACAGGTTTCTAATGGCCTCGATATGCTTTTGTTTCAGGGGGCGGCCTCCTTTGAATTATGGACGGATCAGGAAGCACCGATAGAGGTCATGCGAGCCGCATTGGAGAAGGGCCTTGGAAAACGGTGAGGGAAGAATTACAAATAAACGAATCAACACAGATGCGAATCAACGAATCAAAAACAGGTGGGTATCGATGTGCAGATGCGTTGATTGCCTTTAACTTGTCACTTATGACGGAGTATATATGTTACGATATCTTACGGCCGGGGAATCCCATGGGCCGGCCATAACGGCGATTCTGGAGGGCCTGCCGGCTGGCCTGCCGGTTAGCGCTGAAGAGATTAATATCGACCTTAAGCGGCGTCAGGGTGGCTACGGTCGGGGACGCCGAATGCAGATAGAGACCGATACGATCGAAATCACCGGTGGGGTTCGGAACGGTAGAACCATGGGAGGGCCGCTGTCACTGCGGGTAGAAAATCAGGATTGGAAAAATTGGACCGATGTGATGGCCGTTGAACCGGTAGATCATCCGATTACGCGTAGACGGGTGACCAAACCCCGCCCCGGCCATGCAGATCTGGCGGGTGGGCTGAAATACGGCCATCGAGATCTACGGAATGTTCTGGAGCGCGCCAGTGCGCGAGAAACAACCATGCGTGTGGCCGTCGGCGCCGTTGCCAAACAATTCATAGAAGCCTTCGGCATACGTGTCATCGGCCATGTCGTCCGGATCGGTCAGGCGGATGCGGATGTATCTGGCCTGTCCAACGAAGAGATATGGAATCGGGCGGAAGAGTCGCCGGTACGCTGTGCAGACGAAAAGGCGACAGAAGGTATGATTGCTGAGATCGATCGCGCCAAATCGTTGAAAGACACGATTGGCGGTATTTTTGAAATCAAGGTACTGAACGTGCCGCCAGGTTTGGGCAGTCATGTGCAATGGGATCGGAAACTGGATGGTCGACTGGCCCAAGCGATTTTGAGTATACAGGCCGTAAAAGGCATTGAGATCGGCATGGGGTTCGGTGTCACGCAGGTGCTCGGTTCCGAAGTACATGATGAGATATTTTATAATGAGAATGGCTTTTATCGAAAAACCAACCGAGCCGGCGGTATTGAGGGCGGTATGACGGAAGGCGAAGAAATCGTGGTACGGGGCGCCTTGAAACCCATCGCTACCCTGATGCGGACTATCATGTCGGTTGATATCGATACCAAAGAGCCATTCGACTCCGCGAAAGAACGGTCGGATGTATGTACCGTCCCGGCAGCAGGAGTCATCGGTGAGGCGGTCGTGGCCTTTGTGGTCGCAGATGCGATGCAGGAAAAATTCGGCGGCGACAGTCTGGAAGAAATGAAACGGAATTATTTGGGATATATGGGACAGCTTAAGGACTATTGAACAAATAGACAAATGGGTTATTGGGCAAATGGGCAAATGGGCAAATGAAGAATATCATTCTTGTTGGATTTATGGGGACGGGGAAATCGGAAGTGGGGCGATGTCTGGCGTCAACATTGGACATGACTTTTGTTGATACGGATACACTGATTGAGCAGAAGACAGGCACTAAGATCCCTGAACTGTTTAAGGACAGAGGAGAAGCAGAATTCAGAGCCATTGAGAAAGAGGTGGTGTGCAGTCTGTCGGATGTTAAAGGTCACGTAATCGCTACGGGCGGCGGTGCGGTGATTGATCCGGACAATTTGACGCTTCTTAAATCGCTGGGACCGGTTGTTCATCTCAGGGCAAACCCGGAGGTGATTCTCGAACGGACAGGCGCAAATGTCGGCACCCGGCCGATGCTGGCCGGCGACAATGCGCTAACGCGTATAAGAGAATTACAGGCTGTCCGTGCCGGATTCTACAATCAGGCGGATTATGAAGTAGAAACTTCTGTTCAAAAAATTCAAGATGTGGCACAGGAGATACTGACGTTGGTCCAGGATAAAATACGAACGATCCGGGTTGATCTGAGCACGGACGGCTATGATATCGTCATCGGCCGATCTACTCTCGATCAGGTCGGCCCCATGATGAGGGGTTTTAAATTGACGGATCAGGCGCTGGTCATCACAAACCCCGGGGTGCGATCGTTATACGGCGATATGGTGGAGACCTCGTTACGCGGCGCCGGTTTCGAACCTGCGATGATCGAAGTGCCTGACGGCGAAGCACAGAAGTCGCTGGAATGGGCCAGTCGGTTGTATGATGCCATGCTCGATCATCGCATGGATCGCCAATCGCCTGTCATCGCGCTGGGTGGCGGCGTGATCGGTGATTTGACCGGATTTGTTGCTGCTACCTATATGCGTGGTATTCCGTTCATTCAAGTGCCAACCTCCTTGCTTGCTCAGGTCGATGCCAGTGTAGGCGGTAAGGTGGCGGTGGATCATCCGCAAGGCAAAAATCTGATCGGCGCTTTCTATCAACCGAAGCTGGTTCTGATTAGTCTGAACGCCCTCAACAGCCTCTCCGACCGGGAGTTGCGCGCCGGGATGGCAGAAGTTATCAAATATGGAATGATCGCCGATGGGAGTTTATTTGAATATATAGATCTGCATCTCCCGCTTATTCTCAATCGGGATGCAGAGGCCCTGGCCCATATCGTCGCCAGATCCTGCGAAATAAAAGCCGATGTTGTCGCCGAAGATGAACGGGAACAAGGACGCCGGGCGATTCTTAATTTCGGTCATACGATGGGGCATGCCATAGAAACCTATACCGGCCTGTTGCATGGAGAAGCCGTCGCCATTGGAATGGTCTATGCCGCACGGATTGCGGAAAGGATGAAGATACTGAACAGCGCTTATGTCGAACAATTGATCCGACTTATCGAACGCACAGACCTGCCCATCCATTATGATGGCCTGGATATAGAGACCATTATGGCCACGATGAGGCATGATAAGAAAACCGTCGGTGGCCGGCTTCGATTTATATTACCGAATCGAATAGGTGATGTAGAGCTACGGGATGATGTGCCGGAAGAGGAGATAAGGACCGTGATGCGTGATGCGTGATAAAGCCACCCGGTTCCCCGTGCGCCTATCAGGGCCATTGAAATTTGAATTTTCCGCTCGAGCGGAAAATTCGCCACACCGTACGGAACGTTGTTGTTAGATTAGCCCGGGATTTCAGCACCGGGGGGAGAATAACGGCATGAATATCTTAGTATTACATGGTCCTAATTTGAATATGCTCGGCGTACGAGAACCGGGGGTATACGGGCATGATACGCTTGAGGACATCAATCTACGTTTAGAGAACATGGCCATCGATGAGGGAATAGCGATCCGCATCATTCAATCCAATCATGAAGGCGAACTGGTTGACGAAATCCAGCGGACCCATGGCTGGGCGGCCGGCATTTTAATTAACCCTGCCGCCTATACGCACACCAGTATAGCCCTCCGGGATGCCATTACTGCAGTGGGGCTCCCGGCGATTGAGATCCACATGTCGAATGTCCATGCCAGGGAAAATTTCCGGCGTCATTCATATATCGCACCGGTGGCATTAGGTCAGATCTGCGGATTTGGTTCGAATGGTTATATCCTGGGATTACGAGCTTTAATCGATCATCTCAATTCGAAGGAGTAACATCGTGTCACGCACCACGCTCCCGGATGAACAGGGTCATTTCGGTATATTCGGGGGGCGATACGTACCGGAAACCTTGATGACCGCGCTTGACGAACTGCTGGTGACGTATGAGCAGGCGAAAGAAGATCCGGCCTTTCAGGAAGAGCTCCGATACTATCTCACCGATTATGTGGGACGGGCTACCCCACTGTACTATGCCGCCCGATTAACTGAAGCGCTCGGCGGCGCTAAAATTTATTTAAAAAGAGAAGACCTGAATCATACGGGCGCGCACAAGATCAACAATACAATAGGCCAGATCCTTCTCACCAAGCGAATGGGCAAACCACGGGTAATTGCCGAGACAGGCGCCGGGCAGCACGGCGTCGCTACAGCGACAGTCGCCGCCCGCTTCGGCGTGGAATGTGATGTATATATGGGTACGGAAGATATGGTGCGTCAGTCGTTGAATGTCTTCCGCATGCGATTAATGGGTACCCGGGTGTTCGGGGTGGACTCGGGCAGTTGTACCCTTAAAGATGCCCTTAACGAAGCGCTCCGTGACTGGGCCACGAATGTTCGCCATACGCACTATATCATCGGGTCTGTCGCCGGCCCGCATCCGTTTCCGATGATGGTGCGGGATTTCCAGTCGGTTATCGGCCAGGAGACGCGCAAGCAGATTCTGGAGAAAGAGGGTCGATTGCCCGACATGTTGGTCGCTTGTATTGGCGGTGGCAGTAATGCCATCGGCCTGTTTCATCCTTTTATTGATGATAAAGAGGTCCGGTTTATCGGCGTGGAAGGAGCGGGGCACGGCATTGAGACAGAACGCCATGCTGCCACGCTCGGTAAGGGCTCGCCGGGGGTTTTGCACGGATCGATGAGCTATTTAGGTCAGGATCAGGATGGACAGATCAAAATCGCCCATTCCATTTCTGCAGGTCTGGATTACCCCGGCGTCGGCCCGGAACACAGCTATTTAAAAGCAACAGGACGCGCCGAATACGCCAGTGTGACCGATGAGGAAGCGTTGGAAGCGTTCCAGTTTCTTTCACGGAGAGAAGGCATCATACCTGCCTTGGAAAGCGCACATGCCGTCGCCCACATCATGAAGCTGGCGCCGACGATGGCTAAAGATCGGATTATTGTCATGGGCCTGTCGGGACGCGGTGATAAAGATGTGCATCAGGTATCGAATTTTTTGGCGGATACATCTGAGAAGGATACCGAATGAATCGCATTACTGAAACATTCGAACATTTACTGGCGGCGAGATGTAAAGCCCTGATACCCTATATTACAGCCGGCGATCCAGATCTCGATGTCACTACGCAACTGGTTCTTGAACTGGAGCGTAACGGGGCGAACATCGTTGAGTTGGGCGTCCCTTTTTCCGACCCGGTCGCCGATGGGCCGACGATTCAGCGGGCCTCCTTGCGGGCGTTGCAGCAGGGTACGACCTTACACGACATTGTAGACGCCGTGGCTTCTATTCGCGAGCACTCCCGAATCCCTATTGTGTTGATGACGTATTACAATCCGATCCTGGCCTACGGCATTCAGACGTTCTGTGGGGAAGCTGCGGGGGCGGGGGTAGACGGCCTCATCATACCGGATTTGCCGCCAGAAGAAAGCGAAGAACTGACGGTTGCCTGTCGCGAACAGCATATAGCGAATACCTTCCTGGTCGCACCGACCAGTACGACGACCCGCATCGAACTGGCGAACCGGTCTACCACGGGTTTTGTTTATTGCGTTTCACTCACCGGCGTCACGGGTGCGCGTGGTCAGATGGCTGAAGGCGTGGACGAATTCATGGCCACTGTTCGTAAACATACAGACAGGCCGCTGGCCATCGGTTTTGGTATATCTACCCCTGAACATGCCCGTGAAGCAGCCAAATTAGCCGATGGTATCATCGTCGGCAGCGCTATTATTGACGTGATGGAGCAATGCGACAATGAATCGGAGATGATTCGTGAGGTCGGTTCCTTTATTGCCTCATTGAGAGCTGGGATTAATCAGGGGTAAAGAGCCGTTGGGAATATAGAGTGCACGCCGTGCCGTACCGTCCTAAGAGAAATTGTGGCATTGGAGTATTAAACATGTCGGACATTGTATACACCGCCCGCATAGAGCTGCATGGGCATATAATTGATTCGCTGACCTTACCCCGTGTATTTAGTGCGATCATGGCAGATGGTGAGAGTGATTTCGAAGTGGAAGAATTCATCATCGGTCGTCATAAAACCGATTCGAGCTATGCTCGTATTGCCATTACAACACCGCATCAATCGCGTCTGAACGAATTGCTTGATGAGCTCCGTCTGGTAGGAGCCGAGGTAGTGGATGATACGCTTGCAGAGTTTGTTGAAGCTGACCTGGATGGCGTTTTTCCGGATCACTTTTATGCGACGACCAACCTGCAAACTTCCGTTCGTCTGACAGACGGCTGGTATGAAGTCCATCGGCAAGAGATGGATTGCGGCCTTCGGCTTGATCCGAATTCAAAACAAGTGGAATGCATGCCGATGCATTGGGTTCGGCGTGGCGACTTGATTGCCGTAGGTAAGCATGGTATTCGGGTGGTTCCGCTTGAGCGAGCACGCAACCGGGAGTTATTTGAGTTTATGGGTAGCACCGTCTCGTCAGAGAAACCCAAGAAACTGCTCATTGATGGGATCGCGAACGAAATAAGAGAAATTAAGGCACATGGTGGAAAAGTCTTGCTTGTTGCGGGGCCCGCGATTATTCATACCGGCGTCGGCGTCTATTTATCGGAGATTATCACGGCCGGCTATATCGACGTCCTATTCGCGGGTAACGCCCTGGCGTTGCATGATCTGGAGAATGCCGTGTACGGCACTTCGCTCGGCGTCTCCTTATCACAGGGTAAAAATATTGAAGGCGGCCACGAGCATCATTTGAGAACGGTCAATACGATTCGACGTCATGGTTCGATCCGGGCCGCAGTTGAAGCTGGCTACATAACCAGTGGTGTTATGCACGATTGTGTTAAACATGGCGTAGATTTCATTCTGGCCGGATCAATACGGGATGATGGGCCTTTACCGGATGTCATCACCGATATGATTGTAGCTCAGGATGCCATGCGCAAAAAAATAGTCGGTGTGAAAATAGCTATTATGATTTCGACCATGCTTCATTCCATCGCGACCGGCAACGTGCTGCCGGCTGATGTAAAGACGGTTTGTGTCGATATTAATCCGGCGACTGTCACCAAACTGGCGGATCGAGGCAGCCATCAGGCGCTGGGGCTGGTGACCGATGTCGAGTCGTTTTTAAGAGAATTGAGGAATGCCCTGGTGGGGTGAGGTTTACTATGCAAAAATCAAATTATATACAGGAGCGTGCAGGTGGGAGTCCCGGCGGAGTTGACCGGCGCCAAGACTCCCATGTATTTCAACCTTGGAGTTAGAACGAGGTTGATCTAAGATTTTTATCTCTTTCGGAGGTCCGTATGGTACGTGGCATCCGCGGTGCGGTAACGGTTGATTCGAACACGGCAGAAGCTATTCAAGAGGCGACAAAATGGTTGTTGGCATCGATGATCGAATGTAATCAGATCCAGCTCGAAGACATCGCCAGCGCCTTTTTTACCGGGACGACGGATCTGGATGTGGAAGTGCCTGCACGGGCGGCACGCGATTTGGGTTGGACCATGGTGCCGATGTTCTGCATGCAGGAGATGATGGTAAAGGGTAGTCTACCTCGATGTATCCGCGTAATGTTACACGTTAACACAGATAAAACACAGGAAGACATACAACATATCTATCTGGGCGAAGCCGCAAACCTCCGCCCGGATCTTGTTGAAGGAGGAAACAATGGTGGTCGTAATGCAACCTCAGGCCACTGAGGAACAGAAGGAACACGTTCGTGAGACCATTCATGCGCTCGATTGCAAATCGCGCGATATTCAGGGCGACGCAATTACCATTATTTGCGTGATTGGCAATACGCTCGCTTTGACGCCGCAACAGTTTGAAATCCTGCCGGGGGTGGATCAGGTGCAGCGTATCCAGAAACCGTTTAAGCTCGTCAGTCGGGAAGTTCAACCGCATAAAACGTCTTTTAAGGTGGGTGACGTAACCATTGGAGGGAATGAAATAACCATCATCTCCGGTCCCTGTTCCGTCGAGTCCAGAGAACAATTCCGGACAGCGGCGTTAGCCGTCAAGGCCTCAGGCGCCCGGATCGTTCGCGGCGGTGCGTTCAAACCGAGGACCTCACCTTACAGTTTCCAGGGATTGGGTGAGGAAGGTTTGAAAATCATGGCAGAGATCAGTGAAGAAATCGGCCTGCCAACCATATCGGAAGTTATGGAACCGGAAATGGTTCCGATGGTATCGGAATATATCGATATTCTTCAAATTGGCGCCCGTAACATGCAAAACTATCCGCTGCTGAACGCCATTGGCCACAGTCACAGGCCGGCTATGCTGAAACGAGGCCTTTCTGCGACTATAGAAGAGATGCTTCTGGCGGCGGAATATATCCTGGCAGGTGGAAATCACAACGTGATCCTGTGTGAACGAGGCATCAGAACGTTTGAAACATGGACTCGGAACACGCTGGATATTTCCGCCGTACCTGTATTGCAGAAGGTAACCCATTTGCCTGTCTTCATCGACCCGAGTCACGGCACGGGCTATGCGGACTATGTGGCGCCGGTGTCCAGGGCAGCTGTTGCTGTCGGTGCAGACGGATTGATGATAGAAATGCATCCGACGCCTGAACGGGCACTTTCAGACGGTGAGCAATCTTTAACGCCTGAAGCACTCAGCGCCTTGATTCCGGAATTGCGCAGGGTCGCTCAAGCGGTAAATCGGGTTATTGTTTAACACAGTTCCGAGTTGAACTTTGCGAGTATATATCGAATTTTTCATACTCACCATATATACACATCACTCGGAATTCGGAATTCGGAACTTATGAACATCACCATCATCGGTTTGGGTTTAATGGGCGGATCGTTCGGCCTGGCGATTCGTCAAGCGGAAGCCGCAAACCGGGTCATCGGGATCGACCTCAATCAGGAAATCATCGATCGGGCCTGCGATCGGGGTGCGATCGATGAGGGCCACCTTGATTCTGTAGAGGCGGTAAGAGAGGCGGATCTGGTTGTTCTCGCGATGCCTGTCCGGACGATTATCGATACCGTGTCGGCACTCGCCGATTGTCTCTCCGAAAAAACTATTCTATTTGATCTGGGAAGCACCAAGGCGGCCATCAGCCGAAAGTTCGCCGCTTTACCTATAGCGGTACGCTACATCGGCGGCCATCCGATGGCGGGGACCGAACAAGCCGGGATCGATGCAGCCGCTGCCGGCTTGTTCTCCGGCGCGCCCTTTGCGCTGGTCCCTCCTGCGCCGGTAGATGATGAGGCCGTTGAACTCCTGAGTTGCTTGATCAGAGCCATAGGTGCTTATCCCATCATTATTCCTGCCGATCGTCATGATCAGATTGTAGCCATGACAAGCCATCTGCCCTATCTTCTATCTGCTGCCCTGGTTCAGACAGCAGAAAAAACCGCACAGACCGAACACCGGTTATGGGATTTTGTCGCGGGAGGATTTCGGGATACCAGCCGCGTGGCAGCCAGCAACGTGCGGGTCATGACAGATATTTGTTTGACGAATCAAAAACCGATTTTAAAAGGCATTGAACAGACGCAGCAGGCGCTGGCCCAAATGGCTGTGTGGATTAAAGAAGGAGACCAGCAGGCGCTCGAAGCGGCCCTCACGCAATCTAAAGCTACCCGAACCCGTGTGTTCGGTGAAAGGGGAACAAACTTGGCAACGAAAAAAGTCAGTTTTCAGGGCGAAAGAGGGGCCTTCAGTGAGATCGCGGCGCTTGAATATTTCGGTGATGCAGCTGAACCGATTCCGCAACCTTGGTTCGATGATGCGTTCAAAGCTGTCGAGCTGGGCCATTGTGATTACGGGATATTGCCTATTGAAAACTCCCTGGCAGGCAGTATTCATATCAACTACGACCTGATGTTACAGCATAATCTACATATTGTGGGAGAAATTAAACTGCGTATTGTTCACAATCTGCTGGTCACACCGGGCGTTTCCAAAACCGAGATCCTACAGGTGCAATCCCATCCCAAGGCATTGGAACAGTGTGTAGAATTCTTTCGTAACAATCCGGAGTTAAAGTCAGAAACGGTCTATGACACGGGAGGCGCCGCCAAGATGCTCAGTGAAAGCGGCGCACGGGATATCGGCGTTATTGCCAGCACACGTGCCGCCGAACATTACGGCCTAGAAATACTGGAGTCCGGTGTTGAGGATAATCCTCAGAACTATACCCGTTTCCTGGTTCTGGCGCCGGAACCCGCAGAACCGGAAGGGGATCGGATCAAGACCACCATCGTATTTTCCGTACCGCACGAGTCCGGCACATTGTTTAAAGTGATGAGCGCCTTTGCACTCCGGGATATCTCCATCAACAAGATTGAATCCCGACCCCTTATTGGATCCCCCTGGGAATACTTCTTCTATCTTGATTTCGAGGGAAAAGCGAACAGCCTTCAGAGCAGCCGGGCCCTGAATCACCTACAGGAAATCACCACGTATTATAAATTGCTGGGATCATATGAGGAAGGGCGGACGGTGGATAGAGGCTAAATGGTGATTGATGTCGCTCGCCGTGCTTTTTGGTGATGGCATGTGTCCTGGGGACACGATGCGAGCCCTTCGGGGTTTGGTGATTTGGTGATTGAAAGGCCAAAATCAGTCTATCTCCAATCAGTCTATCTCCAATCAGTCTATCTCCAATCAGTCTATCAGTCAATTATCTTTCTTCACCGAATCAGCCTCTTTGAGGTTCAGTTTTGGGACGACAAACAGCGTTTTTTCATGGGTGAAGATGACTTGCCCCGGACCGCCATTTTTCTGTTTGCGAACATACCGCCGTTCGGTGTAATCTACCGGTACAGTCGCTGAACCTCTACCCTTGCTGAAATAGGCTGTCAGGCAGGCTGATTCATAGAGTGTCTTTTTACTCGGCATCACCTTTTTGTCCTGGCGTTTCAAAATCACATGAGAGCCCCCTATGTCTCTGGCGTGGAGCCAGATATCATCTGGAGACGCCGTTTTAGTGAGCACCTCGTTTTCTTTGTTATTCCTACCTACCAGCAATAAATGATGGTCCGAGGTCAAAAAACGTCGCGGATGTATTTCCAGGGCTTTGCGCTTTTTGGCCAAAGGTGAGTGTGAAGATACTTTTTTGGCCTTAATCAAACCCATCCTCACACAAGCTTTATAAGTCCGCTCCAAAACATGTTCATCTGTATTGTCCCGGAGTTGATCCTGGATGGCTCTTGCCTTCTCAAGGCGTCCTTCCGATCGCAGTAATCGTTTCTCTACAATCACTCGGCCGTCACGTGCTTTTCGAGCTTGTTTGAAATATCGCTCCGCATTTTTTGCCGGGTTCAGATCAGGATTCAATGCGATCGTAATCATCGGTTGGTCCGGCTGATAATAATCTTTGATTTTGGCCTCTGTCTGTCCTCGTTTCAATTGCGTCAAATGCGCTGTAAGCAGATCACCATTTCTTCGGAATTCAGCTTCCCGTTCCGTGCGATCGACATCCATCCATAAATGCTGTACAAGTCGGTCAAGCCGCTTGATCTCCTCATCAATCACCCGGTTCATCTGCATCGTCCTCTGACGCCGTTTTTCTTCCTCTATCCGCTCAATATAAAATTGGTCAACCGCCAGGGCCACGGTGTCAAATGTCTCAATCTGTTCGGAAGGAAGAGAGTAAATCGGAAGGGCGGATAAGATCAGCGGCTTGCCGTGGTTATCCCTGCCGATGCATGGGGTCCACGCCTTCAACCGAAGACGCCTGATCATAACCTGTATGCTTTCCCACAGACATATTTTTCGCTCTTTCTCAGATATTCTTTCAATCCTCTCTTCATCTGTTAAACCAGCTTTCCCTATGATCTCCCTCGCCATGGCCGGACTGAGGCCGCCTATGGACCGCGTCAGCATTCTGCTGATGTCTTTCGAGGTCGTTTCTTCGGAGGCTGCGTCTATATGGCTCGCCGTTGCTTCAAGAAGAGGAATTTTCCGTAAGGGTTCAGGGAATTCGTACAGCGCACCGGGTTTGATTTCCCGACCTCCGGTACTGATACGGCGTAATGTCTCCAGAATGGCCAGATCCGGATCAGTAGCTAAAACGAGGGTGGTATGTCGATCAATCAACTCGGCGATCAGTCGATAGGAACGCCATCCAAGAGGCGTGCGACCGGAACAACGTATATCGACAATCCGCTCATTGGGGACGGCCTCAATGCTATGCAGGACCCCGGCGAGCAAATGGTCACGCAACACGTTCAAAAGTGCGGAGAATCCGGTCCCTTTTCGAGCAGGTTCCGTACGGTAGATTCGGGCAAAATCCGGTTGGACCGATATAGCCAGTGCATGCCGCCCAGCGGGTCCTTTCAGAACCAGACCGATTTCCATGTCATCGTATTGTTCAATGGCAACAATTTTAGATTCAGCGAATACTGAACATTCATCAATGACGGCCTGTAAGGTAATGGTATCAAGAGACATAGGGCGATAGATGATAGGATTGATGGCACTGCTCAATCAGAGATTATCTGGAAATATGCAACGCGACATACTCCATTTATACAACTCTGTGGATGCATATATTCGTTATGTAAAAGATAACGCTTAAAACTAATATACAAAGTTCCTGCCCAATGCACCATAACATCTTCGTCCATGTATATCTATAGTTTGTAATGTTATTTATTGACAAATCGCAGTTTAAAGTGTATCTTTTACTGTTCTGTCCTTTTTAAGGTATGGCTCAGGCTTTTTGAAGCAAGGAAACGGGGATATAGATGATTCGAAGCATGACCGGGTATGGCTCAGGAGCTTTGGATGATTCAGGTGTGCGTACTTCGGTTGAAATTCGTTCCGTCAACGGGCGATTTTGTGATATTTCTGTAAAGACTCCCAGAGCCTTGGCTTCGTTAGAAGGTCGTGTCCGGGAACATATCCAGGCGCACGTTAATCGAGGTAACATCTCTGTATCGATCCGAATAGATGGAGATGCGGCAGACGCGCCTTCTTTGGTGGTCGATTTCGGTGCCGGTCGAAGATATTGTGATGCCTTGAAACAACTTCAGGACTTGTTGGACCTTCCTGGTGAGATAACCATCGACATTTTAGCCGCCTATCCGAACCTTCTGAAGGCGGAGTCTGAGGCCATTGACCTCGAACAGGGCTGGGTGCTGGTGGAGCCGGCTTTAGCAATTGCGATCGAGGCGTTGAATACGATGAAAAAACGAGAAGGCGCGCAACTGGAACAGGATATGAGAGCGCGTATCAATCAGATTCAGGCGGGTTTAGATGACATTGAAGAACGAGCGCCACACCGCGTGGCCCAGGTCAAGCAGCGGCTCCATGACCGCCTTGCAGAATGGTTAGACAAAGAACATATCGACCCGCAACGCCTGGCCATGGAAGTCACGTTGTTTGCAGATCGAAGCGACATCACCGAGGAATGTGTACGGCTTCGGAGCCATTGTGATGCGTTCCTGGAAGCGTTACGTGCTGATGACAGCGCCGGGCGCAGGCTGAATTTCCTGCTTCAGGAAATGAACCGGGAAGTCAATACGATTGGATCAAAATCGAATGACTCGGAAATCAGCCAACAGGTCATCACCTTGAAAGAAGAACTTGAGAAAATCCGGGAACAGGTGCAGAACATCGAATGACCTCACAACATTTCTCCATGCCATCATCAACCGGTTTCTGTCTGGTTCTGTCGGCGCCGTCAGGCACAGGAAAAACAACGATCAGTGATAGTCTGCTTGCATCAGATGCGTCTATTGTGCGTTCGATCTCTATGACGACTAGACCACGACGAACGCATGAAGAAGAAGGGGAAGATTACTATTTTGCGACCCCTGACCGGTTCAAGGCGCTCATTGAAGAGGGTGAATTTCTGGAATGGGCGGAAGTGCATGGCTACCTGTATGGAACACCTCGTTCACCGATTGACTGTATTATCCACAAGGGCCAGATTGCCCTTATGGTCATTGATGTACAGGGCGGACAGTCGGTCAAATCAAATTCCCCGGAGACCGTTCTTGTTTTCCTGATACCATCTTCAATGGACAGTTTATCAAACCGTTTAAGGCAAAGGCGAACAGAACCCGAGGAAATAATCCAAACACGTCTGAAAAACGCGAAAGTAGAAATGCAACACCTGCCGCATTATACTTATGGTGTTGTAAATGAAGATGGTAAACAGCAAGAAACCGTCGATGCCATCCGGGCCATTATTTCCACGGAACGGTGTCGAATAAGCCGATGGGAGGCGCAATGAAATCCAAGAAAGATACCACAAAATCCAAGAAAGGGGCAATGAAACCCAAGAAAGACACCGTGCAATTTATTTCACAGGGACTCATGCGGGAGAAAATACCGAACACGTATGAATCGATCGTCGTCGCGGCACGTGAAGCCAGACGGATAAACCTCAATAATAAAATACATGGTACGCAAGAAAATCGTGAAACCAAGGTAACCACTGAAGCACTGGAACGGTTGCTTGATGATAAACTACATTATACGTTAAAGCCGAAAAAATAAGGACACAGGCTGATAATTAACGGTAGGGGCATTATGGCACGGCTGACAGGACGCCGCATTGTATTAGGGATCACGGGCAGTATCTCCGCTTATAAAGCTGCCGAGGTTGTACGTGGACTCATACAAGAGGAAGCAGACGTTCGGGTGACCATGACGAAAGAGGCGATGCATTTTATAGGCCCGATGACGTTTACTGCCCTGACCGGTCATCCTGTCGCCATAGAGCAGTTTCCGCCCCATGGTCAACCAGGGGAAGAACACATTGACCTGACTATTTGGGCGGATGTTATCGCTGTCGTACCGGCGACCGGCAATATCATCGGGAAGATGGCAAACGGACTGGCTGATGATTTACTTTCCACCGTACTGCTGGCCTGTGACGTCCCCTGTTGTCTGGCGCCCGCTATGAATTTCAGGATGCTGGGAAACCCGGCGGTCCAGGCCAATATGGATGTACTGCGGAATCGGGGGTATCATATCATTGAATCGGCGTATGGGCCGCTTGCCAACGGTGAAATTGGTGAAGGGCGACTGGCTGACCCGGATCAGATTGTCGAGGCGATCGCTATCCTGGCTGATTCACGGCGCGACCTTTCAGGCAGACGCGTATTAATCGGCGCGGGACCAACAGTAGAGCCGATTGATCCGGTACGTTTTATAACCAACCGGTCCAGCGGGAAAATGGGGTTTTCCATAGCCCGCATGGCGGCTCAGCGAGGGGCTTCGGTTACGTTGATTACGGGACCTACGAACCAGCCCGATCCCTACGGTGTCACTGTTGAGCGAGTGAAATCGGCCGAAGATATGCATCAGACTGTGTTTCATTATCTGGACGGACAGGATGCCGTTATCATGGTAGCCGCAGTAGCGGATTACCGGCCCAAACAGACGGCGGACCATAAGATTAAAAAAGGTGCGTCTGCGCTCTTACTGGAGATGGAACGTACCCGCGACATCCTCAAGGAAATCGCCCAAAACAAACCGCCGGTCCTTGTGGGGTTTGCAGTAGAAACCCATGAGGGTCTGCAGTATGCCAAACAGAAACTGATCGATAAGAATCTGGATCTGATCGTATATAACGATATCACCGTAGAAGGAGCAGGGTTCGACGTGGACACGAATATCGTCACGCTATTGCATAGAGACGGACGGGAAGAAGTTTTACCCAAGCAGCTAAAGATAGAGATTGCCGATCGTATTATGGATGAAGTTGTTGCGTTGTTACATACACAAGAGACCGTATTATCATGAGCGCACATGCAGGGTTGAGTCATCTGGTCAGGCAAACCGAATGGGCGATCCGGCAACAGCAGGAATCAGGTTTCGACACTGCTTTTCTTCCTGGTGGGTTAGACATGGTTCTTACCTTGCCTGAACGGCAAACAGAGCCTGTCTATTCAGATCTGGCTGATACTTTGGAGACCTTGTATCAGAGGCATTGTGATTGTACGGTCTGTCCTCTCGGCCATAAGCGGCAGCACTTTGTTTTCGGAGCCGGCAATGAACAGGCGGACGTGCTGTTCATCGGAGAGGCACCCGGTGCGGACGAGGACGCCCAGGGCAGGCCGTTTGTTGGCGCGGCAGGTCAACTGTTTACCCGTATTTTAAAGGCCATCGATTTTTCCAGAGACGAAGTGTACATCGCCAACATACTGAAGTGTCGTCCGCCTAACAACCGAGATCCAAAGCCGGATGAAATAGCAGCCTGTGAGCCCATTCTAAGAGAGCAGATCCGTCTCATTCAACCCATATTGATTTGCGCCCTTGGCCGGATAGCTGCCCAGGCGCTACTCCAGACCACGATGTCGCTGGGCCGATTGCGAGGCCGGTTTCATGATTATCATGGTATTAAACTCATGGTTACCTATCACCCATCCGCCTTACTTCGTAACCCCGCATACAAACGGCCTACATGGGAAGACGTGCAATTGTTACGGCGTGAATACGATAAAATGATACAAACGCGTACGGACGCGTCATAGGAGTACAGGGTCATGGCAACGGAATCCAACGGAGCAGAACGAGTCCCACCGCAGGCGGTGGAAGTGGAAGCTGCGGTGCTGGGAGCGATGCTGCTCGACCAGGAAGGCATTTCGGCGGTACAGGAGATTATCGATGACACCGCTTTTTACCGTGATGCCCATCGAAAAATATACAATGCCATTGTGGCGCTTTATGAACGCAATGAACCCACAGACTTATTAACGCTGACCACGGAATTAAACAAACGGCAACAATTAGCCGATGTAGGCGGCGCATTCTATCTGGCCGGTCTGGTCGATAATGTCTCCACCGCCGCGAACATTGAATATCATGCCAAAATCGTATTCGAAAAATCGATGAGCCGTAAATTGATCAATGCCTCGACACAAATTGCCCAACGGGCGTACGAAGCTACAGAAAACGCGGAAGATCTACTGGACGAAGCGGAACAGATGATTTTTGCGCTGTCGGAACGAAAACTGAGCCGCGGCTTTACACATCTGAATCCAATCCTGCACGACACCTTCGAAAATATTGAGCATTTACATGCGCACGACAGCAGCGTTACCGGTGTGGCAACCGGATTTACCAAACTGGATGAAATGACGGCCGGTTTTCAACCAGGGGACCTGATTATCATAGCCGCCCGACCATCCATGGGCAAGACGGCGTTGTGTTTGAATATCGCCCGAAACGCCTCAATCGATGGAAAAATAGGCGTTGGCATCTTCAGTCTGGAAATGGCCAGCCACCAGCTTGCTCAACGTATGCTCTGCAGTGAAGCACGGGTGGATTCGCACCTGATGCGCACAGGCCGGTTACCTGGAGACGCCTGGTCGAACTTGAGTATCGCCGTCGGCTCGCTTGCCCAGGCGCCGATTTTCATCGATGAAACGCCTGCCATATCGGTAACGGAAGTACGATCCCGCGCCCGCAGACTGATATCCGAACATGACAATCTCGGGATGCTGATCATCGATTATCTACAATTGATGCGCGGGCCTCGAGAGGCGGAAAGCCGGCAACAGGAGATATCCGCCATCTCCCGAAATCTTAAAGCGCTGGCTAAAGAGTTGAACATACCAATTGTCGCCCTGTCTCAGTTATCCAGGGCAGTCGAATCGCGCGGCGACGGGCAAAAGCGCCCTCAATTATCCGATTTACGCGAATCGGGCGCGATCGAGCAGGATGCGGATGTGGTCCTGTTTATCTACCGCCCGTCGCGTTACGGCCAGGTAGAAGAACATGAAAAAAATCGAGCGGAAATCATCATAGGCAAACAACGCAATGGCCCGACCGGTACGGTGGAACTGGTATTTTTAGACCATTATGCGGCCTTCGAAAATCTGGAGACCTATCATGAGGATCCGATGAACGAAATGTAAAGACTAACCACTGGTCATTTAGAGAATTTCAATGATTGAATTTGTTCACTTGAAAAAATCGTTTGGAAAACCGGTTCTGGTCGATGTCAACTTGCAGGTCGAGCATGGTGAGACCATGGTCGTTATAGGCCGCAGTGGTTGTGGGAAGAGCGTATTGCTCAAACACATTATCGGTTTATTAAAACCAGATGAAGGCGCCCTGATGATTGATGGGCAGGATGTGACCCGGTTGAAAGGAACCGCGTTGGATGAGATCAGAAAACGCTTCGGCTTTTTATTCCAGGCATCGGCACTTTTTGATTCGATGACGGTGGGAGAAAATGTGGGAGCCGGCCTGACGATCCACTCCGGGAAAACCGAAGAAGAAATCAATGAACGGGTTAGAGAATGTTTACGTATGGTCGGTTTGAAAGGTATTGAAGAGTTGAAACCAGCGGAGTTATCCGGCGGCATGCGCAAGCGTGTCGGTCTTGCCCGGGCCATAGCAATGAATCCGGAATACATTCTCTACGACGAGCCGACGACCGGCCTGGATCCGATTATGGCCGATATCATTAACGATCTGATTCTGGATATGAAGAAAGAGTTGGCCATCACTTCTATCGCCGTCACCCACGATATGGTCAGCGCCTATAAAATTGCAGATCGTATTGCGATGCTCCATGATGGCGTGATCCGGATCGTAGGTACGCCCGATGAGATTAAAAACTGTGATGATCCACTGGTTCAGCAGTTTATTCTGGGTAAAGGTGACGGGCCGATTAAGTCGCTGGAATAGGGATTAAAATCAACAAAAAGTACAGCGAGCGAAGCGGAGCGCATTCAAATGATGCCTCAAAGAGGCGCTCCTTACTTTCGATGACGCGTAGCAGCATCCAGCAACAAATAACGATTATGGCAAAGATGGTCAAAACAAAAAGGCAGTACGTGTGTCAGGAGTGCGGCAGCACCTCGCCGAAGTGGCAGGGCAAATGTCCTGATTGCGGCCACTGGAATACGTTTGCAGAGGAACAGGTCACGCAGAATCGGAACGGCGGCCGGACCTTAACCGGATCAACAGATCAGGTTTCGCGCATTACGGAGATCGATACTTCGAATGATCATCGGTTTGTTACACAAATCGGTGAGTTCGACCTGGTGTTGGGCGGTGGGGTTGTTCAGGGCTCTGTGGTGTTGATCGGCGGTGATCCCGGTATCGGAAAATCCACGTTGATGCTCCAGGTCATCGACCGGCTTGGTTCTGTTGTGGGACCGGTGTTGTATGTCTCAGGTGAGGAGTCGTCCAAACAGATCCGAATACGCGCAGACCGGCTCGATGCGGTGGGCGAAAACCTGTATCTGCTGTGCGAAACTAATTTGGAAGAGATTTTACATCATATTGAACAATTAAAGCCGAAGGTTGTTGTCCTTGATTCTGTTCAGACGATCTATCTGCCTTCGATAGAAAGCGCACCGGGTAGTATCAGCCAGGTCAGGGAGTGTGCCGCCAGGGTAATCCAACTTGCCAAAACAAAAAATGTATCGGCATTTCTGATCGGCCATGTAACTAAAGACGGTGCAATCGCCGGTCCTCGTGCCCTGGAGCATATTGTAGATACCGTCTTGTATTTTGAAGGGGAGCGGCATCAGACTTATCGAATTTTGAGGGCCGTTAAGAATCGATTCGGTTCGACCAATGAAATCGGTATTTTCGAGATGCAGGAGAAAGGATTGATCGAAGTTAAAAACCCCTCCGAGCTGTTTTTAGCTGAACGTCCTGCCGGTGTATCCGGTTCGGTTGTCGTTTGCAGCATAGAAGGCACCCGCCCTCTGCTGGTCGAGCTGCAAGCCCTGGTCACACCAGCTAACTACGGGATGCCGCAACGGGTTTCGACCGGAATAGAGGGCAGACGAGTCGCTCTCTTGCTTGCCGTGCTGGAAAAACGATCAGGGATGCATCTGGGTACGCAGGATGTGTTTGTCAATGTGGCCGGCGGCATCCATCTGGATGAGCCTTCCGTGGATCTTGGCGTGGCGGCTGCTATCGTCTCCAGTCTACGGGATGTGGCCGTCAACCAGAAAGATGTCGTCATCGGTGAAGTCGGCCTGGGCGGTGAAATACGTGGGGTTGGTCAGATAGAAAAACGCCTCGGTGAAGCGCAAAAGCTTGGATTTTCCCGTTGCGTAATCTCAAATCGAAATATGAAAGGTCTCGTACATATCGACGGGATGGAGGTCATAGGCGTCAATGGGATCTGTGAAGCGCTGGAGGCGTTGGAGGTGGTAGGATAGTTCCAAGTTCCGAGTTCCGGATGGAATGTGATAAAATGATACCTACTCGGAACTGGAAACTTGGAACTCGGAACTTTTATGACATTTGAACTTATCAGTAAAGATCCGGAGACCAAGGCCCGGCTTGGACGCATCTCCACACCGCATGGTGACATCGATACACCGGTATTTATGCCTGTAGGCACGCAGGCCACGGTAAAAACTTTGACGCCGGAAGATCTGGTAGCAGCCGGTACGAAGATCATGCTGGGGAATACGTATCATCTGTTTCTCCGTCCCGGGCATGAATTGATTCACAGGATGGGGGGGTTACATGGTTTTATGAACTGGCCGCATCCCATTTTAACAGATAGTGGAGGATACCAGGTTTTCAGTTTGTCGGATCTCAAAACGATCAAGGAAGAAGGCGTCACCTTTCAGTCGCATATTGATGGGGCGCAGCATTTGTTTACGCCTGAATCTGTCATGGAAGTCGAAACCGCTTTAGGCGCTGATATTATTATGCCGCTGGATGAATGTACGCCGTATCCATGTGCCTATGAGTACGCTGAAAAATCTCAGGCGATGACGTTGCGCTGGGCGATGCGATCCAAACAGCGGTTTTCAGAGCTGGAAGGCAGAGGCAGACATCCTCAGGCCCTGTTCGGTATTGTTCAGGGAAGTACGTATGAAGATTTAAGAGTCGAAAATGCTCAAGCACTCGTTGACATGGCGTTTGACGGGTATGCGATCGGCGGACTGTCGATCGGCGAGCCCAAATCAACGATGGGCGGATTGATCGACTTGACGCTGGCCTGTTTGCCGGAAGATCAGCCTCGCTATCTGATGGGCGCCGGCACGCCAGAGGATTTGATAGATGCAGTAGGTCGCGGTCTGGATATGTTTGATTGTGTGATTCCAAGCCGGGAAGGCCGTAACGGGGCACTATATACACAAAATGGTCGGATCAATATTAACAACGCCCGATTCAAGGAAGATCCGGCCCCACTAGATGAAACGTGCTCCTGTTATGCGTGCCGAACATTCAGCAAAGCGTACCTGCGGCATCTTTACCATACCGGTGAAATGCTCGGTCCGCGTATGGGTACGTTGCACAATATATATTTCTTTGTCGGCCTGGCAGGACAGATGCGAAAAGCCATTTCCGAAGGCCGGTTTGTCAAATGGAGTGAACAATTTTTAATGCGATACAGGACAGAAAAGAATCGCAAGGAGTGTGACCTGTGATCCAAGATGCATTTGCCATGGGACCATCTGCCGGCGGTGGCGGCGTTGAAGGCCCGGGGTTTCTGATCTCGATGGCACCTTTTATATTAATGTTTCTCATTATGTATATGCTGTTGATTCGGCCGCAGCAAAAACGACAGCGAGATCAGCAACAGATGTTGGATGATTTGCAGAATGGCGATAAAGTGGTTACGCAGGGCGGTATTATCGGCACTATTTCAGGACTCAAGGCGGATGTGGTTACGGTACGTGTGGCGGATAATGTAAAGCTCGAGGTACAACGCAGTTCCATTTCACGCGTTATGAGCAGCAAAAAGGGCGCTAAAGAATTGAAGGAATAAGCTATGGCCGTTAGGCCCATTCGTAAATACGGGGATCCTGCCCTTCGTGAAACATCGCAGCTTATCGAAGCGACGACACCTGAGATCCGGAGTCTGGCGGAAGATATGATCGATACCATGATTGATGCACAAGGGATAGGCCTGGCAGCCCCTCAGGTCGGGGAAACCATCCGTTTGTTTGTCATAGACCTCAGCGTAATGGAACCGGAATCTATTATAGATCGGATTGGCTCTATCAAAGAGGGTGAGCCTTCCCGGATAGCCCTCATTAATCCACGGGTCATCAAACAGGAAGGCGAGCAGGTTGGGGAGGAAGGGTGTCTGAGTTTTCCGGATCTGTATGACAAAGTTTCGCGTCCAAACATGATCCGCGTGGAAGCTCAGGATCTGGATAGCAATCCGATCGAAATCGAAGGCTCCGGCATACTGGCTCGTGCGCTTATACATGAAGTGGATCATCTGGACGGTATTCTATTTATAGACCGGCTTAGCAAATTTCGCCTTCGGTTTATCCAGGGGAAATTACGCAAATTGAAGAAAAGTACGGAAGAAGAAATAGAGGAGAGATGAAAAAAGATACGGTGTTCTGTATCTGAATTTTATGCGTCTTGTATTTATGGGTACGCCGGATTTTGCTGTCTCGAGTTTACACAGGTTGATTCAACATCCTGACCATGAAGTGGTCGGTGTGGTGACGCAACCGGACCGCCCAAAAGGCAGGGGGCTAAAGATCGTTTCGTCTCCTGTAAAGCAGGTAACGATCGAGTATGGCCTCCCGGTCTTACAGCCGGACTGGCTTCGAGATCCATTATTCAAGAAGGATCTGGCAAATTTCCTGGCTGATATGTTCGTCGTGGTCGCATTTCGGATGTTGCCTGTTTCGATCTTGATGATGCCGCCCAAAGGTTCGATCAATCTGCACGCTTCGTTGCTGCCGGCTTACCGCGGTGCGGCACCGATTCACTGGGCCATAATGAATGGCGAATTAGAGACCGGTGTGACGACTTTTCTCATTGATCGTCATATGGATACCGGCGATATACTTTGCCAGAAAAAAGTACCTGTATGTCCAGATGAAACGACAGGATCGTTGCATGATCGTCTGGCGATTGTCGGCGCAGACGTGTTGACGGAAACGATAGAGTTGATTGCTACAGGACAAGCACGTCCGCAACCGCAGTCCGGCACTTCTTCTGCAGCACCCAAATTGTCCAGGGCAGACGCGCGGATCGACTGGTCCCAGACGGCACAGGCCATTCACAACCATATAAGGGGTTTGAATCCGTTCCCTATGGCCTATACAACCTGGCATGACAGGACAATCAGGCTGATACAAAGTCAATTGACGGGTCAACCGGAAGTTGAGTCGGGTAGTATGCCCGGAGGGATTATCGCTGCTGATAAACATGACGGTATCATTGTACAGACGGGGGATGGTCATCTAAAATTGGTCACCGTGCAGCCCGAAGGACGCAAAAGAATAAGCACAGCTGAATTCGTCCGTGGATATCGACCCAAACCCGGTGAGCGGTTTGGCGTCGAACATACACCGGCATCCATAGAGGCAACCTGATGTGGCAAACATATGGATATCTTTGGTGTTATTGCCAGTAATGGCAGTTATTACAGGATCACACCTGTACAAGGTATACACCTATAGCCGTTTTGGCGACCATCTGACAGTGTGCGGATTGACAGGCGCTCAGGTCGCTCGTTTGTTGCTGGACAAAGTAGGCCTGTCACAGGTTAAGGTCAAAGAAGTACAAGGGTTGTTAGTAGATGGATATGATGTCCGGTAGTCTACGATAAGGCTGTCGAGTGAAAATTTCCATTCGACTTGGGTAGCTGCGGCAGGTATTGCAGCGCACGAAGTAGGCCATGTGTTGCAGGCCTATCATATAGATCAGCATCCCGGCTTTCCGGCGCTGAATCCTCGTATGGTGATTATTTTTAACCCAGCTGGCAAGTTGGGGGGCGGTTCTGGCTGGCATGATGCTGTTTGTCGGCTTGCTTTCTCAATGGCAAGCGATGACATCCTTCGGAGTTATTATCTTGCTCTGGGCTGTTGGATGCTCATGGCTGACGGTACCGATTGAAGTCAACGCAAGCCGAAAAGCGATGGGGTTACTACGGTGGGAAACTGTTCTTCAGGAAGATAAGTTGGTAGAAGCAAGAAAAGTATTACATGCCGCCGCCTGGGCGTATATAGCCGCAGCGGGCACAGCACAGGTACAGATTCTTCGGGATGTGATGCAGCGGGACAGGGATTAATTGGTACGTAGGTGATACACAAAATTCGGTGGTGGTATTTTATGGGAGCGGCCGGTCCATCTATTCGTGAGGTGTCGTTGAGGGCATTGTACCAGTTTGAAACGGAAGGGCTTTTTGTACGCGATGCGCTCAGTGATCTGTTTAAACAGGTTGCATTCGATGGACGCGACAGGTCGTTGGCAACGGAGTTGGTTTACGGCACGGTTCGCTGGCGGAAGCGTCTGGACTGGGTTCTGGACCAGTTGATCCGTCGTGGCGCCGATTCGTTGACACCATGGATTCGTAATATATTGCGTATGGGCGTGTATCAGCTTATGATGATGGATCAGGTGCCGGATGCCGCAGCGACAGATGAAGCCGTGAAACTGGCCAAACGCTATGGCCATAAGGGCACGGTCGGTTTGACGAATGCCGTACTACGGTCTGTTATACGACAGCGACGGCAACTTCAGCATCCTATTCAAACAGGGGATGCTATTAAGGACATGAGTCTGATTCATTCATATCCGGAATGGATTGTCCAGCGATGGATCGCGCGTTTTGGTCATCAACAGGCTGTAGCGCTGTTGGAAGCCGGTAACAGAACGCCGCCGGTCGTCATCCGGATTAACATGCAAAAAATATCTACGGAAAAGTTAACAGAATTACTCACATTGGATGGCGTTCAAGTAGCGGCGTGTCATAGGTTTAAAGATTATTTAACTATTCGGAACACCGGCGATATTAAACTGTTGTCCGGTTATACCGAGGGATTATTTCAGGTTCAGGACAAGAGCTCAGGTCTGGCTGTACGTCTCCTCGATCCGCAACCTGGTGAGACCATCATAGATGTATGTTCCGCCCCAGGAGGAAAGACGACCCATATATCGCACTTGCAGCAGGACCAGGGTCGTATTATCGCCTGCGACTTTGCCCCGAAGCGTTTAAGGCGTGTTCGAGCACATTGTCAGCGGTTACAATTGGAAAATGTATCGGTGATCGCTATGGATGGATGTAGACCAGGTTTAAATATCCAGGCGGACCGCGTGCTTGTCGATGCGCCCTGTTCCGGCATGGGTACCATAGCACGTCGGGCGGACCTGCGCTGGCGGCGACAGCCGGAAGACATTCCAGCCGTTCAGCGTGTACAGAAAGCGCTCCTTGACAGTAGCGCCTACTTGGTCAAAACCGGAGGAACACTCGTTTACAGTACCTGTTCTATCGAAACGGAAGAAAATGAAGATGTACTGGAATACTTTTGTAAACGTCATTCGGAGTTTGAAGTTGAAAAACCTGCCGACTGGCATTCTGAATTATCGGATGTCATGGATCCACAAGGGATTGTAAGGACCTTACCATCCCGGCATGGCATAGACGGCAGTTTTGCGGTGCGGTTACGAAAAACCGGATAAGCAATCGGGGACTTTTGTGTTTGAAGAACTATCCAGTCGTATGGAGGGTGTGTTAAAAACCCTCCGGGGACAGGGCAAACTAACTGAAAAAAATATTGATGACAGCCTCCGCCAGGTCCGGCGCGCCTTGTTGGAAGCCGACGTCAACTTTCGTGTGGCACGGGAGTTTATTGACAAGGTTAAAGAGAAGGCATTAGGCCAGGGGGTGTTGAAAAGTCTGACGCCGGGACAGCAGATGATCGGCGCCGTCCATGAAGAGCTGATTGCCTTGATGGGCGAACAGGCGGTCGGCATCTCGTTAGTCGAAACGCCACCGACGATTATTATGATGGTTGGATTGCAAGGCTCAGGTAAAACGACGGCCTCCGGCAAGCTCGCCCGTATGATGCGTAAGGAAGGACGTCGCCCCATACTGGTGGCCGCAGATGTTTACCGTCCTGCCGCCATCCAGCAACTCCAGGTTCTTGGCGAGCAGATTGACGTACCGGTTTTTACAATAAAGGGCAGCAAAGACCCGGTGACCATCTGCACAGTAGCCACGACCCAGGCCGCACAACAGTATCATGACGTGGTTATTATAGATACAGCGGGCCGTTTGCACATCGACGACGAGATGATGCAGGAGCTGGGCAGAATACAGAACGTGGTGCATCCGCATGAGATATTGTTAGTATTGGATGGTATGACGGGGCAGGATGCTGTCAATGTGGCGGAAACATTTAATCAGCAGCTATCCATTGATGGATGCATTCTGACCAAGATGGATGGCGATGCCCGAGGTGGAGCTGCCTTATCGATTCGTCATGTCACTCAGAAGCCGATCAAGTTCATAGGGGTCGGCGAAAAGATGGAGGCGCTGGAACCCTTTCATCCGGACCGCATGGCCTCTCGTATTCTGGGTATGGGCGACGTTGTCTCGCTTGTCGAGCGTGCTCATGCTACCATCGACATGGAAGAGGCACAGAAATTAGAGGAGAAATTACGTAAGCAGTCATTCGACCTCGAAGACTTTCGCACGCAGCTTCAACAGGTGAGTAAAATGGGGTCGATGCAGGAATTGCTGGAAATGATGCCTGGCGTTAATAAAAAAGCGCTTGAAAATGTCGATATGGACGAAAACGCTATCGGGCATATGGAAGCCATCTTAAATTCCATGACCAGAAACGAACGACAGCGTCCCAATATTATCAACGGTAGCAGACGACGGCGTATCGCTCGAGGCAGCGGGACGACCGTACAGGAGGTGAATCAGCTACTCAAACAATATAATATGATGCAAAAAATGATGAAGCAGTTCAATCGTTTAGGTAAACTGGGCAAATTGGGCAACGGAATGATGCCGTTTTAAATTTGCAAATCGCAATGGACAATTTATCATAAAAAAGGCGTATTTATCCAAGGAGAGGACTCGTGGCAGCAGTCATTCGGCTCCGTCGGTCGGGAGCGAAAAAACGACCGTTTTATCGTATTGTCGTGGCACACGCCGCTTATCAACCCCGCGGTCAATATATCGAGAGTCTAGGTTATTATAGTCCCATCGAACCTGTACAATTAGAGGTCGATGTGGATCGGGCCGTTTTCTGGTTGAATCGTGGTGCCCAACCGAGTGAAACAGTCCGGTCGCTTCTGGCAAAAACCGGCGCCCTCGCTAAATGGCGTGGAGAGGGTCAGACCGAGACGGCCGTAGAAGAGACAGCTGTAGAAGAGACAGCTGTAGAAGAAACGGCCACAGAATAATTCCGGATCAGATATTTTGAATGCAGAATGGGTTAATATTGGATTTATCCGGAAACCGCATGGTCTTCAAGGCTATTTACGTGTCCAGTCGCTTTCGGATGTGCCGGATCGGTTTACAGGCTTAAATCAGATAAGTATTGAATTTCAAGATGGCCATCGTGAAACGCACGACATTGAAACCTGTCGTCCTGATCGCGATACGCTGCTGATAAAATTCGAGGGGATAGATACCCCGGAAGAGGTAGCCAGATTACGTGGCGCTTACCTTCAGGTTCCTCTTACTCAGGCGGCTCCATTGCCGGAGGGTACCTTTTACGTATTCGAGATGATCGGCAGCAAAGTCGTCTCGGAAGAGGAAGAAGCCATTGGTGTCGTCCGTGAGGTTATATCCATGCCGGCCAATGATATCATTGTGGTAGACACACCGGCCGGAGAGCTGTTGGTTCCGGCCATTCAAGATGTCGTACTTAAGATCTCACCGGAAGAAGAACGGATCGTTATTCGTCTGATACCCGGTTTAATAGTGTAAGACAACAAGTGAGCCAGTAAATGCGCATCGATATGCTGACTGCTTTTCCGGGTATGTTTACCGGACCGTTTAATGAGAGTATCATCCGCCTTGCTCATGAACGGGATCTGGTGGATATCTTCATTCATGACCTGAGGGCATTTACCATCGATCGGCACAAGACCATTGATGCGTATGCCTACGGTGGCGGTTCCGGTATGGTACTCAAGCCGGAGCCTATATTCCGCGGTGTGAGATTCATTCGAGATCAAATCCCTTCTGACGGTCTTTCTCGGTGTGTGCTGTTGTCTGCGCGCGGGAAGCCGTTTTTACAGGAAACGGCCAGAGATTTTACAGAGCTGGACCAGTTGATACTCATTTGCGGGCACTACAAGGGGGTCGATGAGCGAGTCATCCACGGTCTTGATACCGAGGAGTATTCGATTGGAGACTTTGTCGTCACCGGGGGTGAGTTACCGGCCATGATGATTGCAGACGCGGTCATTCGCTTGATTCCTGGTGTACTGGGTGATATCGAGTCTGCTGTGACAGACTCATTTTATGAAGGGCTGCTGGATTGCCCATACTACACGCGACCCGAGCAGTATGAAAATCTGGATGTGCCGGAAGTCCTTTTATCCGGCCATCATGAACGAATAGAGCGCTGGCGACGTGAAGAATCTTTAAAGACGACATGGCAACGTCGGCCGGAATTATTGAAAGATGTTAATCTATCTAAAGAAGATGATGTTTTTTTAGATATCTTGCAGCAGGAAAACGACGGATAATCGATCTTTCGTTTTCAGCGAAAGGACAGGATAGTATCATGAATGTACTCGACTCTATCGGCAATGAACAATTGAGGACAGATCTTCCCGATTTCCGCCCGGGAGATACGGTCAAAGTCGAAGTAAAGGTCCGTGAAGGTGAAAAAGAACGTATTCAGATATATCAGGGCGTAGTGATTCAGCATGCCGGCTCTGGCATCAACGCCACCTTTATTGTACGCAAAATTTCGCATGGCATAGGTGTCGAGCGTATTTTTCCCATACATTCCCCATCCATAAATAAGGTAGAGATTATCAGGCGCGGTAAAGTACGCCAATCTCGCATTCTTTATTTAAGGGGCCTAAAGGGTAAGAAGGCACGTATCGCAGAAAAACGCAATTGAGTCGGGCCTTGAGCGCGTCAGAACAATTACGGCTGCGTGCGATGTGTGCATTGGAGAATGTCCTTTGGGGCAACGGGTATACCCACATCGCCGGTATAGATGAAGCTGGACGGGGGGCGCTGGCCGGGCCTGTTATCGCAGCAGCCGTGGTCCTGCCTGGTCAGATATTGATAGGTGGATTGAACGACTCCAAACGATTAAGACCCGCTGAGCGCGAGCGCTTGTTTTCCGTTATTACCTACGCTGCAACCGGTGTCGGCGTGGGACGCTCCGCCCCGGATGTCATTGATCAAAAGAATATTCGGCAGGCTAATCTTCTGGCTATGCGTGAAGCCGTTGATACGTTACCCTCTCCGCCCGACCATCTCTTGATAGACGGGATCGATACCATTGATTGGCCAGGCGAACAGACAACTGTTGTGGGCGGAGACGCTAAAAGTCTGTCGATTGCGGCGGCTTCCATCATCGCTAAAGTTACACGTGACCGAATTATGGTGTCCTATGATCAAGAATATCCGGGATACGGTTTTGCCAAACATAAAGGTTACGGCACCGCCAAGCATCTGGATGCACTGAAAACTTTCGGTATGTGTCCGATTCATAGGCGGTCGTTTCGATGGCAGCGCCCCTCCGAAAAAACCTGATTACAATCGCAATATAACCTCCCGAACCATCATCATGCCTGAATCCACGCGGGACCGCGGGACGCGCGGCGAGATGATCGCCGTCAGACATCTTCGTCAGAATGGGTACACCATTCTTATAAAGAACTTCCGGGATACGATCAGTCGTGGAGAAATTGATATCATCGCTCGCTACGGTGAAGAGATCGTCTTTGTTGAAGTGAAATCAGGACGCGGAAAGCAATTCGGTCCGCCGGAAACCTGGGTACATACTCGAAAACAACAGCGTATCGCCCGCGCCGCCCAACGCTATCTACAGGACCATCAGTTATTCGACTCGCCTTGCCGGTTTGATGTCATTGGCATTATGCTGGATCAGACTCCTCCTCACATTACACATATAGAACAGGCTTTCTGGAGCAATTATTAGCGTAGGGGCCGTGGATGAAAATCGGAAACGTATTAAAGATCATCGGAGCCCTTGTCATTCTTGTGTGGGTTGCCGATTCGATGATGACGATCTGGTATGAACAGCCTCGACCTGATCTCAAGTCTACCACTCAAGAATCCGTCCGATACGCTGGAGTTATTCATGTGCATTCCCGTTATTCCGATGGGAGCGGCACCATAGAACAAATTATCCGGGCAGCGCACACTGCGGATCTGGATTTTCTTGTTATGACCGACCATAGTACCTTACAACCGCTGATAGACGGCTACCAGGGGTATCATAACGACCTTCTGGTCCTTATCGGTGAAGAAGTCAATACCAGCGCAGGCCATTTACTGGCCCTGGGCCTGGACCATCATGTGGAACAACAAGGGGACGAAGGATTACCGGCCTTACTCGACTCCATCGATTCAGCAGGTGGTCTTGCCATTCTTGCCCATCCGGCAGGTCGACGTCCCTGGACAGCCTGGCCGGTTCGCCCTGTTCATGGCATCGAAATATTGAATGCGGACACGGCATGGCGTGACGACCACCCGCTTGAATGGATACGCGTTCTTCTATTTTTATGGTTTATGCCGGAGGGAGCGCTGAATAGCCTGATCGATCGACCGGATGAAGCGATTAACCGGTGGCAAACACTGGCGCAGCAGCAGCATCTCGTGGGTATCGGTAGCGTGGACGCGCATGCCCGTATACCGCTATGGGGAGATCAGAGCTTACAATTCCCATCCTATGCACGTATGTTCGGTTTATTGCGAACGTATGTCGTATTGGATTCCGCCTTATCCGGTGCGGAAGTCCCAGACCGGCAACAGATTCTTGATGCCTTGCGAAACGGGCAGTGCTATATTGCGGTCGACAGCTATGAGGAAGCGTCTCAATTCGATTTCGAATTACAGGTTGATGACACGTCCTTCAACATGGGGAGCCATGTGGTTTTTCAACAAGGAGCCCAAGTACGTGTCAAGGCCCCTTCTTCCGGAGCAGTGCTTGTCAGGTTATATCGAAACGGCCAGCAGATCGTCGAGGTATCCGCTCAAGACATGGTCTATGACCTATCTGAACCAGGCGTCTATCATGCGGAAGCGTACCAGGTCCGGCCCCGGCTTTTCGGTAGTGAAGAGGCCAGATTATGGATTATATCCAATCCGATATGGGTGGAAGAGTAAATTGGTGATTGAGTGATTGATTGAGTAATTGGAAAAAAGAAAGCTAAAGCGAATCACCAAATCACCAAATCTATCCCTCTACCTTCACATTCCATGCCAGCTTCCGCCCGGGATAGATCGGTACCACGTCACCATATTTATCCGGAATAACATCTCCTGTCTTTTCAAATACCACGGTCTTTTCCGGCGGCGTAATCTTGTAAATTCGTTTTGCATTGTCGGATACAAACGCTTGCAGGTTCTCCAACGCGTCATGATCCTCAAAGAGTTCAACCAGCATTTGCAGCGCGATCGGAGCGGTAAACACGCCGGCAGCACAACCGCAGCATTCTTTTTTACTGACCGGATGGGGCGCTGAATCGCTGCCGAACATTAACTTCGGATGTGCCTTAAGCGCAATATGCAAAAGGGCTGCTCTATCCTCGGGTCGCTTGGCGATAGGTTTACAAAACAGATGTGGAGCAAGCAAACCACCGGCGACGTCATCCAGAGTAATAATAAGGTGTTGAAGCGTTACGGTCGCGTGGAGATTCTCGTACCTGTCGAGCATATCCACCGCCTCCTTTGTTGTAATATGCTCCATAATGATCGTCAATCGGGGGAACTGCCTGGCAAGCCGTTCATAGATAGATATGAACTCCCGTTCCCTATCCATAACAAAACCGGTAGTTTCACCATGCACGAGCAAAGGGATGTCGATATCCTGCATGATTGCAAGAGTACGGTTGATATCTTCAATCCGTTTTATCCCCTGATCACTATGGGTCGTCACCCCGGCAGGATATAGTTTTATCCCAATAATACGATCTTTTATTGGTGCCAATTCTTCTTCCGTATAAGACCTCATAAACAACGCCATGTAAGGCTGAAAACCATGGCCGATAATGGCCTTGTTTATTTCTTCTTCGTAGATAATCAAACGACTTATATGGTCTACCGGCGGGACCAGATTTGGCATGATGACGCCACCGGCAAAAGTTTTTGCACTGAGCGGGGCGACCAGCTTGAGCATATCGCCTTCTCGAAAGTGGATATGCATGTCGAGCGGGGAAGACAACGAAAAGGGCATAAAATGAGCTCCTGTTTATTGATATGGCATGCGTTACATCCTGTCTATCTATAGAGAACTCAGATCTGTTGTCAAGACTATTAAGGACTTATTCGGACAAGCTCCAAGCCGACATAAGGCTTGACACCCATATTGCGTTATTCTATTTTATTTGCGGATTGTATCCCCGTGTAGTTCCAGGTAACCACATATACAGGTCCTTCCAATTGGTTACCTCTTTTTCCATAGATGCCTCTGAAATAATTATGGAACACCGCCTTACATCCCCTCATTTATCCGATTCGCCTGCGGTGTCTCCGCCGGACCTGACCGTCTGTATTGTGAATTGGAACAGCTATGATCTATTGAGTAAATGTCTCGATTCCATATTTTCTACGCCCTGTCAGTCCACCCTGGAGATCATTGTAGTTGATAATAACTCCAACGACGGCAGTGCGGAGAAGATGGAAATTTCCTATCCTCAGATACAGCTGATTCGAAATATGGATAACAGGGGATTTGGCCGCGCTAATAACCAGGCAATCCCCGCAGGTTTCGGACGTTATTATCTATTCTTAAATCCGGATACCCTTGTTCTGGATGAGACCTTCGACAACATGGTCGCCTTTATGGACGCCCATCAGGATGCCGCTGTGGCTACAGGAAAGGTCTATGAATCAGATACAAGGGACCAAATTCGTATTTCTTATGGGGACCGATATCCCAGTCTCAACGTACTGCTCTTAAATGATCTGGTCACGCTGACCGGTTTAAGTCGTTTATTTCCGAATAGCAGGCTCATTCAACGATGTGTCTGGACAGGCTACAATCCGGAGCAGGAACAAATTGTTGCCCAGGTTACCGGTGCTTTTATGTGTGTACGGCGGCAAGCGATCGATGAAGTCGGTGTTTTTGATGAACAATTTTTCATGTATATGGAAGAAACGGACTGGTGCTACCGTTTCTATCAGGCCGGCTGGCGTGTCTATTATACACCGGCCTCTGCCATTGTACACATCGGCGAGGGCAGCAGCAGCCTGAGAACCGATCGTGAGCAGTTGTACTATCAGAGTATATGCGCCTATTTATATAAACATCACGGCGCGATTTCTCTTGTTGCTTATCGAGTTTGCTATTACGGTTTTGTGAAGCCTATGCAACTTCTACGACGCGGAATGGCATCGTTATTAAAAACAAATTAATAATAAGGTTCCTTAATGTCTTTTCAGTGTGATATTTCTATCTGCATAACCAGCTATAAAGCGTGTGATCTTCTAATCCGATGTTTGGACTCTGTTTATGCCTCTCCCCCCACGGTCTCATACGAAGTCATTGTAGTCAATGATTATTCCGGAGATGGGACAGCTAAGGTCGTCGTCTCACGTTTTCCGGATGTGATTTTCTCGGAAAACCCCGGTCCTGTTGGTATCGCCAGAGGGTTTAATATGGCCTTCGTTCAGGCGAAAGGACGGTATATTCTTCAATTAAGTGCGGATGTTCTCCCAAAGCCGGGTGCTATAGATACGCTTTACGAATTCATGGAAGCACATCCAGAAACCGGTATGGTCGGAGCTAAAATATTAAACCCGGATGGAACGCTGCAACCTTGCGGACGCCGTTTCCCGACGTTGGGCTCGGTGATAAAAGATCGATTCAGAATCCATCTTGTTTCGCCGAGCGATTATTTCCATAAGACCTATAGAAATTATAATGTCGTTGAGGAAGTTGATGATATGCCTGATGCCTGTCTGATGGTCCGGCGTGCGACGTATGATCAGGTAGGTGGATTGGATGAAAATCTAAAACGATTTTATGATGATGTAGAGTGGTGTTTAAGGATTAAAAAAGGTGGTTGGAAAATATATTATATCCCCCAGGCACAGGCCATTCACTATTGGTATTATTCCCGCCCCCGTGACGCCACCCATTTGATTCAGACTGGTTATTTCAGCGAACTCTATGTTTTCAAAAAACACTATAGCCGATGGGAATTTTTTGTCATGAGACTGTTAACGGTTGTAGAAGTCACGCTTCGGATGGCCAAATGGGTTATATCTCTTTTTATCAAGCCATCGGAACGAAAATCCAATCAGGAGCGGCTTCGCATCGGTTGGCAGACCATAAAGATGGCATTAAGCATGTGATGGTGATAGTCGTGTTTCGTACCTTGTGCTTTGTTCTGGGTGGATTATCTTATCCATTAGTGTAAAACGGCAAGCCTACGATCTCCGCGTCCATTTGCGCTCCATCCATCTCCACCGTTAAACGATCTCCGATATTCAAATATCTTCGGCGGACGAAACCCATGGCGATGATACCGTCATCGGCCTGGCCATGGACAGCGGAGGTGATCCACCCTGACTCTTTATCCTCTTTTTTCAGGATGGTATTTCTCTCCGGCAATCTTTCTCCGTCTATTTTAAGGCCGGTAAGTAAGCGATTCGGACGGCCCCGGTGCTCCATCATAACGACGGGTTCCTGACCGATATAACATCCTTTGTTAAAACTGACGGCCCGCTCCTTTACGGCTTCATTGGGAATAATCCGGTCATCCAACTCGGCGCCATAACGCGGGATGCCCGCCTCGACGCGCAAGATCTCCAAAGTCTCGGCGCCGACGCAGGCAAGGTCCAATTCAGCGCCTTGCCTTATCAACGCGTGCCAGACATCTGAAACATGGTCCATCGGCACATAAAGATCGTAATCCTGCCCACCTGTGCGATATGACCGGGCAATAAACAGCTGCGTACCGTGCCGATCTACCGAAAGATGCCGGGACGGTTCAATCCCTGCGAAGTCACTCGTAAGCATATCAAGAAGTTCGTTCGATCGAGGTCCGTGAATCCCGATCAAGCCGTACTGTTCTGTTACATCTGTCATCTCCACATCATCGATTAACGCGTAACGGTCCATAGTTTCGATCAGCGAGGCGGTCATCCCCGGCTCCAGGTCGAACAGGATGTCGTCCTCTCGGAGATACACCGTCATATCCGAAATGATTTTGCCCTGGGGCGTGAGCATGCAGGCATAGACGCTCTGACCGACGGCCAGACCGTTAATTTCGTTGGTGACGATCCGGTGTAAAAACGCTTGTCGATCATTACCGGTCATACGAAGTTTACCGCGATGAGACAGATTGCTGATGCCAACCGATGATCGTGCGGCTTGATATTCAGCCCTCACATTACCGTAATGCAACGGGAAAGTCCAACCGTCATACTCGGCAAAAAGCAGATTAGCGCCCGTGTGTTCTATAGGAGATGGTGACATGGTGTTTTCCTTGTATTTTGACTCAACCTTGCCGGCAGATGATCAGGCTTGTTTCCCAACAACTATTTTTGTAAACGTGATTATTCCTTTATCCATATTACAATGGATCAATACCCGGAATATGTCAATCTAATTCCCACATACGCTGGTCTTCTTTAAGGTTGACAGACCAACCCGATTTCATTATGCTAGGACATATTTTTTTTCGAGGTTTTAAATCCTCTCCTATTATTTCAATGATGGTCCTCTGAATCCGGCATCTTAACAGAAAGGTCTGCCGTGGCGGCCGTATCTTTAGAACAGCTTATCTCCCTCTGTAAACGCAGAGGTATCATTTATCCGGGTTCCGAAATTTACGGGGGCCTCCAGGGCCTTTATGATTACGGACCCGTCGGCGTTGAATTGAAAAATAATCTGATCAACTCCTGGTGGCGCACCAATGTCTATGAGCGAGATGATATGGAGGGTCTCGACAGTGCGATCCTGATGAATCCACTTACGTGGAAATATTCGGGTCATGAGGAGACATTTGTGGACCCGCTCGTGGACTGCCGCAACTGCAACGCCCGCTGGCGTGCCGATCAGATCGGGGATACCTGTCCGGATTGCGGTTCGAATAAACTGACGGAACCCCGCCCTTTCAATTTGATGTTTAAAACTCAAATGGGACCTGTCGCGGACGAAAATTCCTTTGCGTATTTTCGGCCCGAAACGGCACAGGGTATCTTTGTCAATTTCAACAATGTCCTGACCACGACGGCCCGCAAGCTCCCGTTTGGTATTGCCCAGATCGGTAAGGGGTTCCGTAACGAAATAAATCCTCGGAATTTTCTGTTCCGCGTCCGCGAATTCGATATGATGGAAATCGAGTACTTCGTCTATCCGGGGACGGAAGATGAATGGCATGAGCGCTGGCTTCACGACCGTTTATCCTGGTATCAGCATATCGGCGTCAGTCGGGATCATATTCAAATATATGATGTCCCTAAAAATGATCTGGCGCACTACTCAAAGAAAACCTACGATCTGATGTATCGGTATCCGACCCTGGGATATGAGGAAATTGAGGGGATCGCCAGCCGGACGGATTTCGACCTCGGATCACACACGCGTTATCAGGAACAGTATGACTTAAAGGCCAACGTTATGGACAATCCGGATAGTACCACCCGATTGTCCTATTTTGATCCGCAGACCAATAAGCACCTTATCCCTTTTGTCATCGAACCCTCCGCTGGTGTCGGGCGCTGCCTATTGGCTGTTCTATCCGAAGCCTATGACGAACCGATGGTTAAACCGCCTTCTGATGATAAACTTTCTATGGTATCTAAAGAACTGGAAGCGTTTAACGCGGCCGTCGCTAAGAACACCAAAATGAATTCAGAGGTGCAGGAGGCGCTGCTAACTTTCGGTGAATCGATCTCGAAAGAACTCCAGGAAACCATGCCGCGTATCGAAGCGCTACTGGCCATGCAGGGTGCAGACCGGATTCCGCAGGGGAAAAAACTTCGAAACCAGTCGCAGAAGGTGATCAATGATCATTACCGGACAGTCTTGCATCTCAGACCCCATCTGGCCCCAGTGAAGGTGGCCGTCTTCCCACTCAAACGTACGGATGAAAATTTGGTGTCTACGGCGAAACAGATTCGCAAAACGCTTCAGACCGGCGGTAAAATAAGGACCGTCTATGATGATACCGGCGCCATCGGTAAATTATATCGGCGACAGGATGAAATCGGTACGCCCTTCTGTGTTACGGTGGATTTCCAATCGCTCGATGATCAAACGGTGACCATTCGCGATCGGGATACAATGGCTCAGGAACGGCTACCGATCAATGAACTGAAATCCTATGTGGAAGAAAAATTGGAACCGTACAAGCTGTTAAAAGGAGATCTATAATGCCTCAAGAGGTTAATGTAGGGCTGATTGGTTATTCCTTTATGGGGAAAGTCCACAGCCATGCGTTTAAAGACATGTCGTTCTTCTTCCCGGAAGCAGCGGCTTATCCGGTGATGAAGGCTATCTGTGGTCGCAATGAAGCCAATGTCAGTGATGCGGCGAAGACCTTCGGCTGGCAAAGCTATGAGACCGACTGGAAGACGCTTATCGGTCGGGATGATATCCATCTGGTCGATGTTTCGACGCCGGGCGATTCACATGCGGAGATCGCCATCGCGGCGGCGGAAGCCGGCAAACACGTATTCTGCGAAAAGCCGCTGGCCAATAACCTGGCTGAAGCCCGCGCCATGGCCGACGCCGTTCGGAACGCCGGTGTCAAGAGCATGGTCGCCTACAACTATCGCCGTGTACCGGCGGTTGCTCTGGCCAAGAAACTCATCGAAGAAGGACGTATCGGCGACATTTATCACTGGCGAGCCGTCTATCTGCAAGACTGGATTATGGACCCGGACTTTCCGCTCGTCTGGCGCCTCCAGAAGGAAAAAGCCGGCTCAGGTCCGCATGGTGATTTAAATGCCCATATCATCGATCTGGCCCGTTATCTGGTGGGCGATATTTCTGAAGTATCAGGGATGCAGGAAACGTTTATCAAGGAACGTCCGATAGCGGAAGAAATTGATGCTGCTTTAGGTGCTTCTACCGGCGGATCAAGTCAGATGGGGCAGGTCACCGTGGATGACACCACCCTGTTCCTTGCCCGGTTTGAAAATGGTGCTGTCGGTACGTTCGAAGCCACCCGTTTTGCAGGCGGCCGACGAAATGGCAATCGTTTCGAAATCAATGGCAGCAAAGGCTCCATCGCCTTTAACCTCGAAAAGATGAACGAGTTGCAGTACTACAACCGGGAAGATGAAGATCATATCCAGGGTTTTCGTGAAATTATAGTGAATGAAGGCGTCCATCCCTACATGGACCACTGGTGGCCACCCGGGCACATCATCGGTTGGGAACACACGTTCACTCACGAAGTATACGATCTCATGCAGGCCATCGGCGGTGCGGACGACAACCTGCATCCCGACTTCGATGAAGGTGTCAAGGATCAGGCCGTACTGGAGGCTGTGTCGATCTCAGCAGAAAATAAATCATGGATTAACGTAGCGGACTTATAAAAAATGAAAGGAGCACACCATGTCCCGTCCCGTAACTCTTTTTACCGGTCAATGGGCGGACCTGACCCTGGAAACACTGGCGAAAAAAGCGGCCAGTTGGGGATTCGACGGTCTGGAGCTTGCCTGTTGGGGAGACCATTTCGATGTACATCAAGGCGCAGAAAGCCAGGCATATTGTGATGACCGCCACGCCCTGCTCTCTAAATATAATTTACAGCTTTTCTCCATCAGCAATCACCTGGTCGGCCAGGCGGTTTGTGACAATATTGATGGGCGGCATCAGGCTATTCTGTCGCCCCATGTCTGGGGTGACGGTGAACCGGAAGGCGTTAGACAGCGTGCAGCGGAAGAGATGAAACTGACAGCAAGAGCCGCGGCGAATATGGGTCTCAGCGTGGTCAACGGGTTCACCGGCTCGTCGATCTGGCATATGTTATACTCTTTTCCACCCGTCGATCCCTCTTCTATCGATGCAGGCTATGCCGATTTCGCCAGCCGCTGGCATCCGATCCTGGATGTCTTCGATGAGGTAGGCGTCAAATTCGGGCTGGAAGTTCATCCGACAGAAATCGCATTTGATATTTCTTCTGCCCAACGGGCGATCGATGCGCTGGATGGTCGGGACACATTCGGATTCAACTACGATCCGAGCCATTTCGGTTATCAAGGCGTAGATTATGTCGCCTTCATCCGTACCTTCCGCGATCGTATTTATCATGTTCATATGAAAGATGTATGGTGGGCCGACAAGCCCACCCGGGCCGGCGTATTCGGCGGCCATACCAATTTCGGCGACACGGATCGGTTTTGGGAATTCCGGTCTCTCGGCCGCGGCAGTATCGATTTCGAAGAGATCATCCGGGCTTTGAATGAAATCGGATATAACGGTCCGCTTTCGATTGAGTGGGAAGATGGCGGTATGGACCGCGAACATGGCGCAGAAGAGGCCTGTGCGTTTACCAATGCCGTAGATTTTCCCTCATCCGACGTCGCATTCGATGCGGCATTTTCGGACGAATAAAATAGGTTACCGTAGGGCGCAATATTTTGCGCCTCTACGGATCACAACTATGCAGGATTAATATGACATTGAAATCTTTAGTCGCTGGATTATGTTTCATTGTATTAACAACTGCCGCCTGCGGAACGCCATCAGAGCAGCCAGGGTCATCAGCAGTCTCGACATCCAGGATCAACACCGTCGGTAAAGAACTGCCGGATGATGCCGCGTCGTTAGATCAGCAATATTTACGCCTTAACATGATCGAGCCCTCGACGCTGGATGTGGGTATCTCGCTGTTCGACGCCCAGTTCAATGCGTTTCTGTTCGAGCAGCTTGTGGTCTTTGACGACAACCTGGAATTGAAACCGGCAGCGGCAGAATCCTGGAGTGTAGGAGAAGACAAAAAAACCTGGACGTTCAAGATACGACCGGGCGCAAAATGGAGTGATGGCCGCCCGGTCACCGCCCATGATTTTGAGTGGTCGTTCCGACGTTTGATCAATCCGACATCCGGTAATATATTTGCCTACTTCTACTATCCCATTAAAGGTGCTAAGGCCATAAATACGGGGCAGACCAGTGATCCAATGACCATCGGTGTTAAAGCGATCAATGACCAGACACTTCAGATAGAGACGGAAGAGCCCTGCTCCTTTTTGCCCTATATTCTTGCCTTTTTTACATCTGTACCGGCACCCAGGTGGCAGGTGGAAAAATATGGGGGGCGCTGGACGAATCCCGAATACTGCGTCTCCAACTCAACCTGGCAACTTGGAACCTGGGATAAAAGCATTCGTATGACGTATACGATGAATCCGTATTATAATGGGCCCTTAAAAGGGTACCTTGAAAGACTGGATTTCGAATTCAACCTGCCCGGCTGGCGTGGATTGTCCGCCTATGAGAACAATGAATTCGATCGTATCGGCATAAGCGGGCCGGATTTACAACGCGCCAAAATCGATCCGGTGCTCAGTCAGGAATTGAATACTTTTCCAAACTTCGGTACCTACTACACGATTTTCCAGACGACCAGGCCGCCGTTCAACAATATAAAACTACGTCAGGCCATAGCACACGCTATTGATAGGGAATCCATCTGCAATATCGTACTCGGAGGCGCGGCCACGCCTGCGTACGGGATGCTGCCGAAAGGCTTTCCCGGCTACCAGGTTGATCGTCTCCAACCACACCAGAAATTTGATCCCGAGCAAGCCCGGCAATTACTTGCGGAGGCCGGATATCCTGATGGGAAAGGATTGCCTTCCTTAGAATTATGGGTCCGTGGAGAGCCCCCTACAACGGATGAATGGAATGTGGTCGTAGCGATTCAGGAAATGCTCAAAGAGCATCTTAACATCAATATGAAGATACGCCAGCAATCTACCAATGCCTTCAACGCCTTCATGCGGAATCACGAGATTCCATGGGGATTTCTCTGGTTCAACATGGATTACCCGGACCCGAGTGATATGATCGCCGTGCCCTGGCGGTCCCAACCTACGGGCGCCGGACGGCAGGATTGGCAGCATGACGTCTTCGACCGACTGGTGGACAGCGCGGCCCAGGAATTTGATGACAGAAAACGAGTTGGTATGTATCAAGAGGCGGAGGAGATTCTGGCGCAGCAGACTGCCGGTGTGTTTTTATATAATCTGGTTAATGCAAGCCTCAGCAAACCATGGGTAAAAGGGATAGACCTGAATAAATATGGGGATCGCCGCTGGTCAGGTTTTGCGCCTTCCTTTGCGGCACTTTACGTCGGTCGGCATGATGAGGTAGGGGACAGAAAATAAGGGAAGGATGGATGGATGGAAGGTAAAAACAACAAGTGCCCGGTGCTTTAACTACCGGGCATTTGTGTTTTATACGAATAAGATATGTCTATTACATAAAAGGATTCAGGTCGAAACCGGATTCCGCTTTGATCTGATGTATACCACCTTCCCAATCGGTGGGCCATTTCCATCCGGGGAGCTGTAAACTGGCTGCGCGAACCCTGTGAGCGGCTGCCCGCCGATGGGTACCTACCGGCGCCACGCTCGGGATTGAACTATGGAGCATACCCGGGAAGTAAAAGGACACACTGCCTTCCCCTGCGGTACAAACCACGGCCTCTGATTCATGTTGTTTGATGTACGCTTCGCCATCCTCTCGTAATTCTAAAGGACCCTCCTGATATGATCCCGGTATCACAGCCATGGCACCGTTCTCGACGGTCTGACGATCGACATTTATGCGGACAATAATGGTCTTCTTCAAATAATCTTCACGCCAATCAATTTCTGCCGGACGAACATGCACATGGCCGAATTGATTCCAGTATTTATCCAGATTCTCCTCTTCGTCTTCCGGTGGATTGACGATGAAAAAATTGTCCTGATGCCAACCGATTTCCGCATCCCCGCCGGCCACCTTATCGAACATCGTTCCAATACTGGCCTGTATAACCGGCTCCCCAAACGCCTCTTCCAGGACCTGTACAATAGCGGGATGGCGGGTATAGCGCAACCCTCCCTCACAAACCCCGTAGAGCTCCCAGAGAAGCCAGACGGTATCTTTTGATTTGCCAAGTAACTTGTCCGTCGGCCGTCCCTTATAGACCTCTACTTGAGAAGCATCTTCAATGGTCTGGTCCAGCAAACGGCGGAAGTCGGCTGTCTCCCGCTCGGAAAATATTCCCTCCACGGTTACGATGCCCTGAGATTCTAACGTCTCCACAGTCTCCTGAAGCGAAATACTCATTACATTCTCCTGGTAACCTGCATCCCTAAAAATACAACATCCTCTGCAGCAAAATTATAAAAGGGGACTTTGGAATTTACAATGGTTATCGCCTCTTTATTCAAAAGACCCCGCAATCATCTATGACTATCTATTATAATAACCATATTCTATAAAAGCCATTTTAAAAACTGTCAAGACATGCGCAAATATGGCCACAGTCACGGCCTGATCCTCAGATCGATACCTTCCGATTCCCAGCCCGACCGTATCGGTATGGTATCCGGATAAACGATGGCGCGTTCCGCCGGTGTAAAGGGGGCTACGGCGCCGAAATCGAATCGACCGTTTTGATTTGCGTCCCTATACGCGTACACGGTGTAACGGCCCGGCAGAAGTTCATCAAAGCGATAGGAACCGGGAGAGGGAATTCGTGTCTGATACGTATTATTTCTATTCGATATATTAGAAATTGAAATGTTGATCGATCCCGTCGCGGTAGAATCTTCATCCGCTATTAATCCAGATATCATCCCGTATTCAGTGGGGTCAACGGTAGAAAACAGATAACTGATTGAATCTGATTCACTGTTCGAGTTTTGAAGCTGTTGATCTGCCAGGTCATGAATCTGATTAATAAGAATATGGATGGTATATTGCATATTCGGAACCAGATTTCTGTCTGGACGAAGAACGGCTATCGTGGGAGAGGTCCATAGAAGCGTACCCGCAACGAGCTGATCTGAAGTATCGACCAGGGTAACCGCATTATCTTCCATCGTGACAGGTTCGTTAAAAGTAAAACGAATATCCGGTCGTAACGGCACGTCCCGGGCGCGGTTGGCCGGCCATATCGTCTTTAGTTCGGGCGGGGCGGTGTCCTCTCTGGAAGAACCGATAAAACCGGTCGTGTTACCGATCGTGTCGATTAATTCTCCTTCATTATCTCGGAGGTTTAATAAGGTCAGTCTATAGGACCTTCCCAATGTTTGAGGCGCCGTTAATACCGTGATCGATGTCGAATCCGGCATATCCCGATAGGCGGTCAGAACTTCCAGCGTATCACCACTTTCCGTATCGACAATGCCATAATTATCGGTATCTGCTGCCGTTTCGGCATCTGCCGCTTTACTAAACCGAATACCAACCTGCCGATTATGAACGACGCGCGTGGCACTCACATACATAGCCACTGTGTCCCGAACCGCCAGTTGAAACCAGAGCGGACTGCTTGAGATCTCCTCCTCCGACAGTATCACGTCCCTTGTGGGTACCCCCAACGGATCCCGGCTGATATCATACCGACGATCTCTTCCCTGGTCTCTGAACGCGAAGACCCGGTAGGCTTCCAGGGATAGATTGGTAAAACGAAAAAAACCGTCCTCCCCGGTCTGTACAATATAATCCGGGGGGATTTCGACCGGATCGGGAGAAGGTTTCATCCGAATATTGTAGGCCCACATAAAGGCACCGACCGCAGGACGCTGGTTCATGACGACCATACCGTTTATCTCTCCCTGATCAATTAGAGCTCCGGTAGAAAAAGCATACACCACGGCAGAGGTCAAACGGTTGTTACGGAGATCGCGCACAGTGGTACCGATTGTGATCACATACGTTTTGTCCTGCTGAAGCGATTCTTCAAACTCAATCGTAATCTCGTTGCCATCCCAGTTTGATTTAAATTTAAACGGGATCAGCGGCACAATAAAGACGGCATCATCGAGCGATCTGAGATCTATACGCTCGTTAAAGGTAATCACCGGTGAGGTGTCGGTGGCGACCCGGATGGTTCCGTCAGGCGGCATAATATCAACTACATACGGAGCAAAGGTATCGGGCGGACCACCTGGAGGGGCGCCTTCCTGAGCACAGGTTACCAGGATCAGCAGGAGGAATAGGCAGTATAGGAACGCGGCGTGCGGAGTACGGCGTGCGGGGGGCAGCATAGAATAGATTAAGAGAACTGATTCTTATTATAAAATATACCTGCTGAGATCTTCGTTTGAGACAATATTTTGAAGCTTTTCACGCACATGAGCGCGGGTAATACGTTTGGAAGATATTGAGGCATCAGGAACCTCGAACAACAGATCTTCAAGCAGGGTCGTCATGATGGTATGTAAACGACGAGCGCCGATGTTCTGGGCCTGTTCGTTAACAACGGTAGCGGTTTCGGCAATTTCTTCAATCGCCCCTCTGGTAAAGGATATTTTGACCCCTTCCGGCTTCAGTAATTCTATATACTGTTTGAGTAACGCATTTTGCGGTTCGGTAAGAATACGGGTGAAATCTTCTCTGGTTAATGGATCGAGTTCCACCCGAATAGGAAAGCGGCCCTGTAATTCCGGGATCAAATCAGATGGTTTAGCAATATGAAAGGCGCCAGCTGCGATAAACAGGATATGATCCGTACGCACCATACCGTACTTGGTCATTACATTTGATCCTTCGACAATGGGTAAAAGGTCTCTCTGTACCCCTTCACGGGATATATCCGGGTTCCCGGTTCTGTGTTCACCACCGGCGATTTTGTCGATTTCATCCAAAAACACGATGCCCGATATTTCTACCCGTTGGACAGCTTCGGCGACGACATCATCAAAATCGATTAACTTCTGGGCTTCTTCCTGTGTAAGAATCCTCTGAGCTTCTACAACATTAACACGGCGTTGCTTGGTGCGTTTCGGCAACAGCCCGCCGAACATTTCCTGTATATTAACCCCCATATCTTCCAGGCCCATGGGTGAGATAACCTCGATCATCGGAGTCTGTTCAGAAGAGGTTTCCAGTTCGACCATCTGATCATCCAGTTTACCTTTTTGAAGCCGACCCCGTAGTTTCGCCCGTGTCCTCTCCCACCGGTCCTCCTGACCTTCCATATCGCTTTCCAACGGGGTCAATAACAGATCCAGCAAGCGTTCTTCAGCCATCGCTATCGCATCAGCCTGTACGGCTAAGGTCTTTTCTTCTTTAACTTTGCTGACCGCCAGATCCGTTAAATCCCGAATCATGGATTCCACGTCTCGACCAACGTAACCTACTTCCGTGAATTTTGAGGCTTCCACCTTCAAGAAGGGCGCATGCGCCAGATCGGCTAGACGACGAGCTATTTCCGTTTTGCCGACACCTGTAGGGCCAATCATAATGATATTATTGGGCATAATCTCATCGCGCATATCTGAAGGGACCTGCCGGCGGCGCCATCGGTTTCGCAAGGCAATCGCCACCGCCCGCTTGGCTTTATCCTGGCCAATAATATAGTGGTCCAATGCAGCAACTATTTGTTTTGGAGTCAAATCTTGCATAGAGGGTGTTATCTGTCTTTTCCAGAAACAATGAACCAATAACAAAGCATACTGATGTTACGTGGCTTCTGCGTATCGATTCAGATCGACAATTCTTCTATTGTAAGTTGGTCATTGGTATATACACAGATTGACGCCGCGATAGACAGTGACGCTTCTACGATCTGCCGGGCATCAAGCTCGGAATGGGTTATTAAACCACGGGCGGCGGCCAGCGCGTACGGGCCGCCTGATCCTATGGCGGTGATCCCATCATCCGGCTCTATAATATCTCCATTGCCCGACACGACAAATGAATACTGGGTGTCCATAACGACGAGCAAGGCCTCTAACTGTCGCAGATAGCGGTCTGATCGCCAGTCCTTGGTGAATTCGACCACGGAACGCACCAGATTACCACGATACTCATCCAGTTTGGATTCGAATAAGGTAAACAAGGTCAATCCATCCGCTGCGGCTCCGGCGAATCCGGCCAGAATCCGGTCATCGTACATACGCCGAATTTTGTTCGCCGACTGCTTCATCACGGTATCCCCCAGAGAGACCTGGCCATCACCACCAAGCACGACTTTTTTATCATCTCGCACACCGAGAATTGTTGTTGATCGTATAGGTGTCATATTTATATCGAGGATACTGATCAGGCACGGGGGTGCGCTTTTTCGTATGTCTTTTTTAGCCGATCGAGGGCGACATGAGTATAGATCTGGGTGGTGGACAGGCGTTCGTGTCCCAATAGTTCCTTAACCGCCATTAAATCAGCGCCTGCATCCAGTAAATGCGTGGCGACCGTGTGCCGGAGCATATGAGGGGTCAAGCGTTTCTGGCCAATTTCCAGTCCATACCGGGCCAAGATCATCTGTACCCCCCGACCTGTCAGGCGTTGGCCCCTTTGATTGACGAATAAGGCATCCTCCCGCATGTTGTTCTGATTGGTCTTTCTTAATAGCCGCGGGCGGACTTTAAAGTACGCTTTCAAACCTGCCAGAGCATGTCCTCCAAGGGGAATGATACGCTCTTTATCCCCTTTGCCTATCACCCTGATCCGTTCTTCAATCAGATCGATGGATCGGACATTCAGCCCCACCAATTCCGACAGACGCATGCCCGTACCGTACAGTAACTCCAGCATCGCCGCATCCCGCATCCCCAACATCTCAGAGCGGTCAGGCTTTTCAAGCAAGGCCTCTATTTGAGATTGATCTAAAAAACGCGGTAGCCGCTGATCCCATTTCGGTGTAGTAAGATATAAAGTAGGATTGACGGTCATGAGTCCTTCACGGCAAAGGTAATGAAAAAAAGACCGCAAGGCGGCAAACCGTCGGGCGATGGTACGCCGAGCATACCCATTTTGATGCAGGTGGCCTAAGAAGGCTCGAATAATAGATTTATTGATCCGGGTAGGTTCGATGGCCTCGGCCTCCGGCAGACGCTCCTGCAGAAAGGTCAGAAATTGCCGAAGATCCAGGCTGTAGGCAGCTCGGGTATGAGCAGAATAATTACGCTCAACATGCAAGTGATCCAGAAAACATTCAATCAACGCATCCATGGTATGTCCATTACAGATTGTAACGCATCGGTGATCTGTTTATCCCCATTGATTTTATCAAGTTGATGCTGATTCGACCGACACCTCATCGCTGATCTGTTTCATAAGATGGTTACACCGTGGACATTTTAATGATGTGTCACCGGATTTATCCGACTTCTCCACCATCACTGGAAACTGGCATGAGGGACAGGCCTGATTAACAGGAGGATCCCAAACAACAAACTTACAATCCGGATAGTTGCTACATCCGTAAAACGTCCTGCCCCGTTGTGAGCGGCGGCGCGTCAAATAACCTTTGCATCCCTCTTCAGGACATAAGATTCCAAGGTTGATCGGTCGTGTTCGTTTACATTCGGGGTAGGCGCTACAAGCTAAAAAGGCGCCATATCGACCTTTCTTTACTACCATCGGTTCGCCGCAGGTATCACACACTTCGTTTGACTGCTGAATTTCCGGATCAGCCGCTTCAAGCGGTTTGGTGTTTTTACAGGAAGGATATCCGGAACAGGCCAGAAAACGCCCGTTGCGTCCCCATCGGATCACCAAAAGCTTACCGCATTTTTCACAGGCCTCATTTGTTGTTTCGGTGAGGGACTTCTTCAATTCCGTACGCTGGGCATTCACTTCTTGAAGTCGTTCGCTGAAGGGATGGTAGAATTCCGATAAAATACTGACCCATTCGAGATTACCTGTTTCTATTTGATCGAGCGCATCTTCCATTTTGGCCGTGAACGCGACGTCAAAAAGATCCGGAAATGCGGATATAAGAATGAAGTTGACCGCATTTCCCAGATCGGACGGTGTAAATCGGCTTCTTTTTATGGTCACGTACTTCCGCTTGCGTAACGTACTGATAATTTGCGCATAGGTGCTCGGACGACCGATCTGTTTGGCTTCCAGCTCTTTAATAAGTGAGGCTTCGGTATACCGCGGCGGTGGCTGTGTGAAATGCTGTTTTGACTGTAAGTCCTGTAACGCCAGCGTTTCTTTTTCCTTAAGCGGGGGAATAGAGCTGTTCTCTTCTTGCTCGGCATCCTCATCCACCGTTTCCCCATACACTTTGAGGAAACCGGTGAATTTGGGGGTAGAGCCTGTTACACGGAACAGATATTCACCAGCCATAACATCTACCGTAGTTACATCGAACAGCGCAGACTTCATTTGTGACGCGACGAACCGGCACCATATCAATTCATACAACTTATACTGGTCTGAAGTTAGAAAGGTCTTCAACTTTTGAGGCGCACGATTCATTGCCGTAGGTCGGATGGCTTCATGCGCGTCCTGAGCCCCCGCTTTCGTTTTATATCGACGGGGTTTGGCAGGCACATAGTCTGAACCATATTCCTTCTCAATATAATCTCGTACGTCATTTATCGCCTCATCGGCAATGCGTGTAGAATCCGTACGCATATAGGTAATTAAGCCGATACTCCCCTCGTCTCCTATGTCAAGCCCCTCATAAAGTTGCTGGGCAATCATCATGGTCTTTTGAGCAGAAAATCGCAGACGGCGTGCTGCATCCTGTTGAAGCGTACTGGTAATAAACGGCGGGCCAGGATTCCTTTTCATGCCTTTCTTTTTGATGCTGGAGACGATAAAAGGCTTCGACCGGATATCATTAACCAGGGCCTGCGCTGCCGCTTCATCGGAGATGGCAACTTTTTTATCCTCGATACGGATTAACTTAACCGGGAATGCCCCCCCCTGATCCCCTTGCACTAAGGCCATTATAGACCAGTACTCTTCTGTGACAAACTTGTTTATTTCCTCTTCCCGTTCACTTATCAGCCGTAAGGTGACCGACTGGACCCGTCCTGCGCTTAATCCGCCGGCAATCGTTTTCCAGAGAAACGGGCTGACCTGATAGCCTACAATGCGATCCATGACGCGTCTGGCCTGCTGGGCGTTCACTTTCTGCATATCTATCGGGATAGGATTCTGGATAGCTGTCCGGACGGCGTGAGGAGTGATTTCTTGGAATAGAACACGGCCAATATTTTTGTTTTTACCCAACTGACTTGCCACATGCCAGGCGATCGCTTCTCCTTCACGGTCCGGATCTGTTGCAAGGTATATATGGTCAGCCTCCTTTGCCGCACTGCGCAACTCCTTCATCACCTTTTCTTTTCCATTAATCGTTACATATTCGGGCTTGAATTTGTTGTGAATATCGACCCCCAGCCCCTTTTGAGGTAAGTCGCGAACATGACCTACCGAGGCTTTGATATCGAAATCTTTACCCAGGAATTTTTTTATGGTTTTGGCTTTAGCAGGGGATTCAACAATAACGAGTGATTTGGGCATATGTGTATATAAATATTAAAAGTTTTTGGATGTGTATGGATGTATAATACTATATTAATTTAATAACGTATTTTCATCCATATCATCCTGCAGCCAGATCGCATTCTGTCCAGATTCCGGGTCCAGCAAAATCGAAGCTGCAATCGCTTTAATATCATCCTTAGTAATCGAACGTGCTCCTGTGAGCATCGCACGTTCGATGATTAGTTCCGTTTGGACGTCATCGGTAAGTCCCAGTGCACGGAGTTCTATCAGGTATCCATAAGCTGCAGGACTGATAATCAATTGTTCAATGGTATGCAAGATACGGTTTGGCTTGTGCCGTAATGGTTTTTCCGGATCCACGATCGTCTCTGCCTGTGCTTGCATCCGTTCAAAAATCCAGGCAAAAGCAGTATTGACCTCCTGTTGCGTATAGCCATGTCCGACAAGCGTTTGTGAGACATCAGCAATATCATTAAAACGTCCCTTATCGTCCTGCATATGCTTCATCAGGAGAACGATAATTTCCATCACCTTTTCCATGGGTGTCTCCTCAAAACGCAAATTTCACAATCAATAAAACCGATGAAGATGAAAGTCTTCGAGCCTTTCCAGTCATAGATCTTGCGACACGCAATCTAACCAGCCTCCCTGATGATGGCAAGTTTTTTTTACCCGACGATCCAATGATTACTCTGCTTCAAAAATTTTTCCGATTTCATCTCGATTAAACGTCGGTAAAGGGCCCAGTGTTCCGCGTTGTCGTATTTGGAGTCCGAATTCCGGGGGTTGGACGAGACCAATGACCGTAGCAGAAATATCCGCCGCGGCCAACCGGTTTATAATTTGAGAGGAATAAGCCGAATCTACCGTCATAACGAGTGCGCCGGAGGCAATCGTCCCCATGGGATCAAGATGATAATGGCGGCAAAGCGCATCAGGTTCCGGTAGCACCGGTAACTGATCTCCTTCGATCAGGAGACCAACTTTTGCTGCCATAGCGATTTCGCGCAATCCCGTCGCCAATCCGCCTTCGGTAGGATCATGCATGGCGTGCACACCACCTGTTTCCATCGCAATGTGTGCATCTTTTACAACGCTGAGACCAGGGTATTTTAAGTATTGACGACAAGTGTCCAAGAAGTCTTCAGAAAATGTGTTTTTTAATGTATCACTTTTTTCAATGGCAATGAGCGCGGTGGCTTCGATTGCGATGCCTTTGGTGAGTATAATTTGATCTCCTATTTGCGCATCGCCGGCGGATACAAACTGATTGGATGCCGCTTCACCAAGCATCTGGCCGACGATTACAGGCCGGTCGAGACCATGGGTAACTTCCGTATGGCCACCGCATAAGGTGATCTTGAGTTCATCGCAGGCTTCTGATAGACCGGCGAAAATCTGGTCAATCATCACCGGCGTCGTTTTGCCTTCGGGGAGCAGGATCGTGGTCAGAAACCATTTGGGCACGGCGCCCATCACAGCGATGTCATTGGCATTGATGTGTACGGCATACCATCCTATCTGATCGGTAGCAAACGTAATTGGATCTGTTTTTGCCACCAGAACCTGAGCGCCGAATGAGATGACTGCAGCATCTTGCCCGACGCCGGGTCCGACAAGCACTCTGTCATCTGTTCCGGAAGCATAAGTTTGCAGAATGCGATCAAGGTCTTCCGTGGGTAATTTTCCGACCGGATAGATTTTATCCATCTCCTTACATTACCCCATTTTATCTCTCTGCGCCCGTAGGGCTTCTTTCAGAATCTTCCCGGGTTTGAATTTTGCTTTACGACGAGCAGGAACCTCAATGGTATCTCCAGTCCGTGGATTCCGCGCGGCCGGTTTTGGTTTGGTATCTTTGATTTCCAGAGCGCCGAACCCCCTGATTTCAATTCGGTTGCCTTCTGTAAGATTATCGCGCATGACATCGAACAGCGTATCGATAATCGGATAAATCTGTGTTTTTTTCAACCTGAGTGCTTCACTGATTTCGTTGACCAGCTCTTTCCGGGTTGTTGTCATAATGCATCCTCATTTCAATAGGAACCATATTTGTTAGAAACGTATATCATTACTCTCCATCTGTCTGAATGGCATCTATAATACCTACGATGATTGAACGGACCGGTCCACGGGGGACGTCCAATATTTCACTGGCGGCTCTTCCTTCTGCTGCGACCAACACCATCTCTCCAATGCCAGCGCCTACGGTATCAACGGCCACCATCGTATTCCCTTTCGGCTTCTGGCTGGAACCGTAGGGCTGAACCAGTAATAATTTTTTGCCTCGATACAAGGAATGTTTAATTGTCGATACGACATTACCCACGACAAGACCGATAATCATAGATTGCTTTCCGCTGTATTCAACTGGTCCACAATGCCTATAATGGATGCATCGGAGGGCAGTGTTCTGTCAGGTATCGCCAGGATCGCATCGGCGCCGCCGACCCAGAACACCATTTCCCCTTCGTCGGCGCCTATGGCATCTATCACAACAATCGGATTCCCTTCCGGTTTACTTTGGTGATCCAGTGGCTGCATCACATGAAACCGTATCCCTTCCAGGCTCTCCACCTTTGCCGTCGCCCACATCTTACCGATAATCCGTCCTAATCGCATCAGGTTACCCCGTATCCGCACTTATGATCTTGATCCCCTTTTCGTGTGCGATCTCTGCAGCGAGCGGCGTAATCAACGCATGGGCCGGTGCCTCATAGGTTGTAACACCCGTCTTAGCCGCATCCAGAATCATTTGAGCAGACACAACCCTGCCGGGTGATCGATTCGAGACTGTGGAGGAGACCGTCTTTCCCTGCCCCTGAGAAAGAGTAACCCCGGTATGGTCTAAGCGAATAACGTCCTGCCGCACAAGTTCTTCGACCACTGTTTTCACGATAAGCGCAATCAGGCGTTCCAGATCCACAGGCGTCCTTTAAAAACTGCGGAGCGACGAAACTGCGAATTACGAAGCAATCGATGTGCCCCCGCAGGGAGTCATCTACCTACGAAACTACGAAGTCGTATCTCTAATGAACCAGATCAAACGATACGGAATGCATCTACCAGGACGCATCGTCTTGGCCGGGTGAAGGTGCGTGGTGTGGTGGGTCCTTCGCCGGTCGGACTGGCCAGGGTCCAGGCCGTTGGTCCCTCGCCGCCGAAACCTAACCCGGCATAAGAAGGCCCATTCTTTACAAAAATGGTGGTGTTTATCAATCGGGCCATACGGCTCAATTTCTCTACATTTCGTGAGTGCATCACCGCCGTATGATAACATCCCTGTTCCACCTCTTTTGCAAAGTCAATCGCCGCGTCTACGTTCGGCATGCGTACCAACGGGATCACAGGCATCATCTGTTCTTTCCACACCAGCGGATGATCTGCCGGCGTTTCGACAAGAATCATTCGTGTATCAGCCGGGGCATGTATGCCCAGTTCACTGAGAATATCCAGTGCCGATTTACCGACAAAATGACGATTGAGAACCGCATCCTTACATCCTACCCCACGCCACTGATCAAACACCAGATTGGTTACTTCTTCAATCTGCGTACCTGTCAGTTCGACCGTTTTGTAGGCCTTCATATGGCGTTTGAGGTCATCTACAATGGATTCTACGGCGATGATTTCCTTTTCACAAATACAGCAGATATTGTTGTCCAGCGTAGCGCCATCTACAATGGACCGCGCCGCTTTTTCCAGATCCGCGGTTTCGTCGACCACCACGGGCGGGTTCCCTGGACCGGCAGCGACCACCTTTTTGCCACTGCTCATGGCGGCTTTTACAACGCCGGGGCCACCGGTGACCACCAGAACACGGACGCGCGGGTCATTCATCAACGCACCCGCCGTTTCAAGCGTCGGCTCTATGACGCCCGTCAATAGATTATCCGGACCGCCTGCCTTCACAATGGCTTGATTAATAAGCTCGACCGCCTTCATCGTGACTTTTTTGGCACTGGGATGCGCATTGAATACCACCGCGTTGCCGGCCGCGATCATAATAAGTCCATTATTAATAATGGTTTCAGACGGATTGGTCATCGGAGTGATGGAGCCGATGACCCCGTAGGGCGCGAATTCTGTAATCGTCAGTCCATGATCACCGGTGATCGCTTCGGGTTTGATATCTTCCAGACCAGGTGTTTTTGAAGCGGCGACGATATGCTTGTTGACCTTATCTCCGACATCACCAAGCTTTGTCTCCTCCACCCCCATCCTAGCCAGCAGATCGGCATTATCCAGGATGACCTCACGCATAGCATCGATCATCTTCCCACGCGTTTCCAACGATATGTCCTGAAGTTGTACAAACGCGTGTTCAGCCGCCTGGATTGCATCATCGATTCGAGTAAACAGACCATATTGTCCGCCTGAACCGCTACGACTTCTCTGATTTCCAGACTGTCCGCCCAACTCAACAAGGACCTGTTGTACAATAGCCTGGATCTGACGTTCGTCAATATTCACGACCACTCCCTATTGGAGATATCCCGTAAAACTACGGAGCCACCTCTTGCGAGAAATATCGCAAGCTATCTCCGAAAGTAATTATGTGAAATTTGCTTTGCTGTCCTTTTCATTAACCGTCACGCCAGGAATCATCTGATTTCCGGTAGCGGATCTTTCCTTCCATTTCAATCGAATCCACAATAGCAATGATCGTCGCATCAACTGGTATCGCCGCCATGCCTTCAGCCTGACGCGCAGAACTGCCTCGTACGATGATCACTATTTCTCCCGAGCCGGCACCTACGGTATCCACGGCGACCAAATTTGTGCCGGTCTTTACACCGTCCATTTTCATTAGATCCACGACAAGCAGCTTGAACCCGGACAACCGTTCGTTCTTCTGGGTAGCTACGATCGTACCGGAGATCCGACCGAGTTCCACGATACCTCCAGGGAATGCAAATGAGCAAATTACAAATAGGCAAACCCCGAAGGGCTCGAAGGCACCAAAGGTGACTTCCATTGCCTGGCCGTTTTTACTTCAACAGGACATCGTCCACATCAGAATGAGGACGTGGGATCACGTGTGTGGAAATGACTTCGCCGATGCGTTCGGCGGCGGCCTGCCCGGCATCGATGGCCGCCTTAACGGCCGCTACATCGCCCCGGCACATAATGGTGACATACCCGGCACCGATTTTTTCATGCTTGATCAACTTCACCTCAGCTGCTTTTGCCATCGAATCCGCAGCTTCGATCAAAGCGACCAGCCCTCTGGTTTCTATCATACCCAATGCGTCCATGCTTATTCCTTTCTAACGAGATGTCCCTCCAGCCTGTCCAGCCAGGGCAGAAAGTAATGAATGTATTAGAAAAGCCAGCAAAAGCAACCGTATTATTTCAAACAGGTTACAATAAGGCCCTTACCGTATCGCCGCAGCGCACGCTTGCCGCGTTGCCATCGTCTGTATCAATATGCATAGTCGGTGGTGAAAATTTCTCACTGATTCGTATACGGACCTGATTAAAAGTTAATCCTGCCGGCCCCGCCACCTCCACCTGGATATGTTGTCCATCAGAGACGCCGTATCGGGCGGCTTCTTCCGGCGAGATATGAATATGGCGGTCTGCGCGGATAGCCCCCTCTTTCAAATACAGGGAACCCCCAGGTCCGATAATCGTCGCGGCAGCCGTTCCAGCCACATCGCCGGAGGCTCTCATGGGTAAAGCCATACCAAGGAAGACGCCATCTGTCGGTGCAAGTTCGACCTGTGTCTGAGATCTGCAGGGCCCCAGAATACGTATCCCCTGAATAGCACGCATATTAGGTCCGACCAGCGTGACGGTTTCTTCGGCAGCAAATTCTCCCGGACCGGCCAGATCACGCATCGACGTCAACGCATGGCCCTGACCGTATATCACGTCCAGATCTTCCTCTGTTATATGTAAATGCCGCGCGGAAACCCCCACGGTCAATTCAAACCCGGAAGGTGTTATCGCCTGCTGATCCAATACCCGGAAAACCGTATTTCGAACCACAGACACGATCCGCTCTTCATCAGATGGAGCCGTCACCGCTTCACATAACCGGCAATCTTCACATATGGAACATGGTCTGTCACGATAATTCATTGGTTTGTTATTATACTTTGCTGAGGTTTGGACAGTATGAACTGCGAAAATTCGACTGTCATTCCCAAAGGCGTTAAAATTTTGTATCAGGTCATTTTTTCTATGACCTTCACGACTTCGCGAACGATGATTCGCTCTTCGTTGGCTATGATAACCGCTGCGATGGTCTTCGCCTCATCCGATGATATAATCATTTCGCCCTCTTTTCGCTTATTCCGGGCAGGGTCAAGGATGATCCCCAGATAAGTCAGCCCTTCACAAACCCTGGCGCGGATCTCATCGCTTCGCTCGCCGATTCCTCCGGTAAAGACGATGACATCCAGACCGTTCATCGCTGCTGCATAGGCGCCAATGTATTTTTTTATATCATATACATAAGCATCTACCGCCAGTGCCGCGCGCTCATTACCCTCTTTTTGAGCATCCAGAATATCCCGCATATCCCCACTGTCAATACCGGAAAGCCCTTTCAGGCCGCTCTGTTTACACAGCACCGTCCGCATTTCATCTGTGGTTATCTGTTCCCGGTCCAGCATGTCCATAACAGCAAATGGATCCAAATCACCGGTTCGAGTGGATTGCATCAAGCCGGATTGCGGGGTCAAGCCCATGCTGGTATCGATTGATTTACCTCCGTCGATCGCGCAAATTGATGAGCTGCCACCTAAATGGCAGGACACTATTTTCAGCGATTCGGACGGACATCCCAGGAACACCGGCGTCCGTTCTGCTATGTGCTGGTGAGACGCTCCGTGAAAGCCATAGCGACGCAAACCGTACCGCTCTATCCAATCGTAAGGGATGCCGTACATGGTAGCATAATCCGGCATCGTTTGATGAAATGTCGGCTCGAACAGTCCGTATAAAGGAAGACCCGGCAATAATTTCCGATACAGCCGCACCGCTGCAATATACGGCGGGTTATGAGCTGGAGCGAGCGGCACAGCCTCTTCCATCACGTCCAGAATATCGTCTGTAAACAACCGGCATCCAGTGATATGAAGGGCATGGACCGGCTTGAATCCCACAGCGGCGATCTCAGCCAGATGGTGAATCACGCCGATATCCGGGTCTGTCAATAACTGTATACTATGAAGGATGGCTGAACCGAAATCGGGCAACGCAACCGATTGCTCGACCTCTTCCTTGCCTACCACATGGAATTGAACCGGGGCGGTTTCACTGCCGATGCGTTCCAGTCGCCCTCGGGCCAGTTCTTGAAGGGATGCACTGTCAAAGAGCTGAAATTTGAACGATGTACTACCGATGTTAGCAATCAGGATGTTCATGTTCAGATCATTTCACGGGAATAATGCGCGCCTGACTGTCCTCACTGTCGGTCCCGCTTAGCCGGCTTACGACCTCACGCGTAATACGCTGAACCAGTTCCTCCTGCGAAACGCTACCGGTTGAATTTGATGCACTCGGTTGTACCGGAGATGGTTGAGCCTTCTTCTCCTGTAAATCGAGCTGGCATACAGCCTGGGTCGTTACACCAAATCTTTCCCTGAGATTGAGTAATTTACCCACATCCTCATCCCCGATCGTATTCACATTGCCAAGCATCCGGGCGACCAGATAGATCTTGGCAAAATGTTCCATCGTTTCCATTTTGTGATAGGCATTAATCACATTAGGGCCGATAGTCAAGGCGCCATGGTTCTCAAGTAAGAAGGCATCATAATCATGAACAAATTTACGAATAGGCTCTACCAGTTCCATCCCTCCGGGCGTTCCGTATTCGATAATAGGAATCGAACCGAGCGCAACAATCACCTCGGGCAGCAGACATTCCGTCAAAGGGATGCCCGCTACAGAAAAGCCCGTGGCGGTCGGCGGATGGGCGTGGGCCACCGCATGTATATCCGGTCGTTCCTGATATACCATCAGATGCATTTTTATTTCCGATGACGGTTTGTTGCTTCCCGACACCAGATTGCCGTCATAATCGATAACGACCAGTTGGTCGGAGGTCAAAAACCCTTTGCTAACGCCGGTTATCGTAACCAGAAGACGATCCTCGGACAGGCGGACACTGATGTTTCCGTCGTTCGAGGCCACGTATCCCCGGTCATACATACGTTTGCCGACATGGATAATATCCGCTTTGGCCTGCTGCAAATTCATAAAGACACATCCCCACAGAATTGGACAACCGTCCAGAGAGTGACATACGATATTATTACGAAAAATGCCATGCAATCGCGCTGGCAAAGTACAGATTTCTGAAGAAATACAAAGGCTTAATATACTGAAGATAGTATATTTGCACAAGAGATTTCGATCTGAATGAAAAATAAAATACACTTAAAATCTTAACCATCATTTACGATTTGGGCGACCATCTTTATCTGCTCATTTTTGATACCCCTCATATCAAGCAGAATCCGATCTCCATCATGTATGCCCAGCAAAGCAGGCGACCGGTTACGCCATCGTGCCAGAACCGTCTCCGGAGCGTCGTGTGGCGGTCGGAAAGACAGGGCACAACTCGGCAACGATTCAGCAGGTAATTTATAAGGTGTTAGAAAAGCAGGGCGGTCAATAATCTCTACCGATTCGCCGGCTTTAAGACCTGCACAGAGTGCATCAGCTCGTTGTCGGATGGTTTCGAGGGAAACGGTCAGCATATAGGCTGCGGGATGGCCTTCGAAATCATCTGTCGCCCCTTTCAGATCCGACATCCTGACCTTCAGTCCTGCACGCGACAACGGACCGGGTGTCAGCATGGGCATTAAAGCATGGCGTCGGACTTTATCCAGTACTTCATTACATCCGATAATCAGACCGCAGGCAGGGCCACCTATGAGTCCATCCGCTCGAACAATGGTTACCGACACGCCGTAACGGACCGCCTCGGTGAGGGAAATGGACGGCTGCCATAAGCCTTCAGGCAAAGGTTTCAGTGTGGTATAACCGGCATCATAAACGACAGGCACACCCACAGCAGCCCCCAGCTGAACCAGTTCCTGTAGAGCAACGTCCTGGGTAAAACCTCGTAACGCATAGGTTGTAGGTCGTATAACGCCTATCGCACCCGTTTGCTCTCCGATGACGGCCTGGTAGTCCTCCGGATGTGTTTTATTTGTCGCACCGACTTCAATAACACGGGCGCCGGCATGGGCCATGGCTTGTATAGGACGAAAACCGTTTTCTCTCATCCCTAAATGGCTGCGTGCAACAACGACATCCTTCCCGTCACACAAGACTTTCATGATAAGGAAAAAGGCCGCCTGCGCGGAAGTTACGATGACCGCATCTTCCGCACCGGTCAGGGTACATATTTCCTTTTCTACTTGATCCAGGTCATCGCAGATAGTCGATATCAGCATATGCGCCATAGCAGAGCGGACCGGTTCTCCTATTGGGGCCTCTCCGGCATCGGGATGAAACAGGATCCCCGAACCATTGAGAGCGGGCCGATAGCCGGGCATCCGCTCGCATTCTAACCGATCTATCACCCGTTCAACCAACGTATCCGCTTCAAATTGTAATGGTGATCCCGGCTCATTTGTCTGGTTCCGAAGGGTTTCTCTGGCTTCCTGTAGAATCTCCCGGATAGCCGAAACGATTTGTGCGCTCGGATACGACGACGCCATAGTATGAATAGCTGGATGGCGTTGCAGGATATGCACAGCGGGTAAGGCGGCCAGGCGGGATTGAAGGTCCATTGGTGATTGGTGATTGGTGATTGGTGATTGAATAAAACAAATGAGCAGATGAGCAAATCAAATTGAGAGACAGCCTCTCAATCACTCAATCACCAATTTTGATTTTGTTTGTAACACCTTAAGTATTTGCTCTGTATTCGAACCCAATATCTTTTCACCCTGTTCTCTCAGGATCTGTATTTCAACCGCAATACGGATGAGATCTGCCTTTTGATCTACGTCTCCCCAGGTATTCAGGTCTGATTGGGATAAGTCGTACTGCCGGATGGCCTGTACCGTTTGTTCATATACCTTTTCGGTACTCCAGGTGATATGATCAAATATATGGTGGTAACACGAAAGTACACGCGCGCTCCGTGCAAGCCCGATAAGATAGTATCCGCCATCTGTCGCCGGCCCCAATACGACATCTACGGAATTAAGGGCGTCGAACGCCTGTTCGATATAACCGGGAGGCAATAAAGGACTATCGCTGCCGATGATAACCGCCCTTTCCCACCCCTCGTGGAATATCTTCTGAAACGCAAGCTTAAGGCGATCCCCCAAATCATCGCCCTGTTGCAGAAACCATTGTATCGTCTCATCATCTATCAACTCCCGGAGTACAGGCTGAGCGTCTGCGGGGGTAAAGGCGATGTGTGTTGTCGCACCGGCTACCTGACTTGCTATTGCGGCTGTATCTTGTATCAACGCACAATATAGATCTGCGGCCTCTTCGGGCGACAACCAGGGTATCATCCGCGTTTTTACGGCACCGGAACGAGGCGCTTTCATGAATATCACAAGGGCGTTCAAGTATGAGGACTCCTGGAGAAAAAAGATTTAAAATACACATTACAATAGGCCTTCATGTTCCGCCTGTCAATTCCAACTCATAGGCGACGTGGTTTTTTTCAGATTTATCAAACACTTATTCCATACAACCTCATCAAGTTACCCACAAAATAAGACTTGACATGAGAGGGGTCTGGACGGTATTATTTGTGACTTTTGAAATAGATTATGATTCCATTTGGTTCCCTGAGAGGGTGTCCGGGAAGCTGGATTGCGGGGACTATGCAACTATGGAAGGTCTATTATGTGGGATGATGTAAAACATGTTATTGATACCAGTCAGTCATTTGCCATAACCAGCCATGTCAATCCCGACGGTGATTCGATTGGATCAGCGCTGGCGCTGTGTGAGTTTTTGAAGGCGCAGGGAAAAGAGGCGGTTGTCGCGATGAGCGATGCGATACCGATGGTCTATCAATGGTTGGATCCTGATCGGGAGATGATGGCGCCGGTAGACGAGGCGAATTTAAATCAAATTACGGCGGTAGATGCTGTTTTTATCGTGGATGTCAATAGTTGGGAGCGGTTAGGACGATTAGGGGAACCGATACAACACGGTCAGGCGGTAAAAGCAGTCATTGACCACCATCCCTACAGAGAATTAATTACACCGCATTCCGTTATACAGACAGAGGCCTCCTCAACGTCAGAACTGATTTATAATCTGATTGACACGCTGGGCGGTTCCATGACCAAACGGGCAGCAGACGCTCTGTATACGGGTATTTTGACCGACACCGGATCATTTCGCTTTGCCAGCACCTCGCCCCATGCCCATGATATTACAGCCAGGCTACTTGACCACGGCGTGAATCCTGCGCAGGTTTATGATCTGGTCTACAATCAGAATTCCGAAGCGCGAACCCGGCTGATGGGACAGGTTATTTCCAATATACAGTTCGCCGGAAACCGGCAGGTCGCCTGGCTTACCGTTGCCCCCTCCATGATTGAAAACACTGGGGCACTGCCGGAAGACACGAGCGGGTTTGTCGACACCACCATGACTATTGCCGGGGTGGAAATCGGCATCATTTTTGTTGGGACCAATGAAGGGACCGTTCGCATCAGTTTACGTTCCCGAGGTAGCAAGGATGTCAATCAGGTCGCCGGCAGCTTTGGCGGCGGTGGCCACAGAAATGCATCTGGTGTGGTATTTAAAGGATCGATAGAAGAGGCCGTCGAAGCCGTAATCAAGGTAGCTGTTTCGGCGTTGTAATCAGGTAAGTGGATAATGAATTATAACCGTATGTTATTTGTCCTGCTGGTCTGTTTGGTATCGGCTTGCGGCCCGAGAGAAGAAATAAATCAGGATGCGTTTAAGGTCGGCCTGCTTACGCCAGGTCCGGTGAGTGACGCCGGCTGGAATGCAGGCGCTTATGAGGGGTTGGTACTGATTAAAAAAGAGTTAGACGCCGTTATCAGTCAGGTCGAGACCAAAACACCGGCGGAATTCGAGCAGGGATTTCGGGATTACGCCAGCGGCGGCTATCATCTTATTTTCGGCCATGGCTTTGAATTTCAGGACGCAGCAGCATCCGTTGCGCCGGACTTCCCCCAAACGGTATTTATTACGACATCCGGTACCACCGTACGAGACAACGTCGCTCCGGTGGTTTTCGAGATCGAGCAGGCCACGTTTCTATTAGGTATGCTGTCCGCTAAACAAACCAAAACCCGTAAAATCGGTGCGGTGGGCGGCGTCGAAATTCCGTCCGTTAAGAGCAGTTTTGATGCGTTCAGAGCCGGTGCGGTGTCGGTCAATCCGGATATCCAATTCGTGGCTTCGTACATCGGTAACTGGGAAGACATCGGCGCAGCTAAGGAAGCGACTCTGGCACTCATTGATCAAGGTGTCGATTTTATTTTTCATAATGCGGATGCGGCTGGACTCGGTGTCTTTCATGCCGTTCAGGAGCGGAAAGGCGTTTTTGTCTTCGGCTCGAATAAAAATCAAAATGCCATTGCCCCGAATGTGATCCTGGCGAGTGCTGTCTTAAGTATCCCCAATGCCATGCTGACGGTTGCTCAAGAAGTCAAAGCAGGTGTCTTTAAGGCGTCGATACGCCGTTTAGGTATGAAAGAAAATGTGGTCAGTCTGAATATCAATCCATCCCTGAGAAATCGTATTCCCGAAGAAGTATGGGCCTTCATCGAGACGGCCAGGCAGCAGATATTGACAGGTGAATTGGTCGTATCGAAGGGGTTTTGAAAAAACAGGGGGCAAGATGTGATACTCCAATCTGGCTACCTAACCGTTTTAGATAATCAAGGCTGACCAGGTCACAAAACCGTCATCCCCATTATAAAGTCATCATAGAAAGTGCCATCTATTGCCTTGCAGCGGAAATAACAAGACATTTCTCAGGCCAATAATGGATTTCCGTCTAAAGCCTGCGGGAATGACAGGCTTTGTTGAAATGTAGCAATACTTCCACAGACGTGCACTAGCCGGATCTGGTTTCTTGCATCCATGGCGTGTGTTATTCCCCTTCCTCCGTCTTACCGATATGCATATCGAACTTCAAAATATCCGTAAACAATTTGACGGCGCTTATGCGGTTGACGGCGTTAATTTAACGCTGCGACCGGGAGAAATACACGCCCTGCTGGGCGAAAACGGCGCCGGCAAAACAACCCTTATGAATGTGCTGTACGGCATGACGCAGGCGGATAGCGGGTCAATCAGTATTAATCATAGGGGTAGGCGGATTCAATCGCCCAGGGATGCAATCGGGCTGGGGATAGGCATGATTCATCAACATTTTTCATTGGTGCCGACCCTGACCGTGATGGAGAATCTGATTCTCGGCGAAAAACGGTCGGATCGATGGCGACTGAATCGTAAACAGGCCTCAGATGACATCCGTTCATTTTCTCACCAGCATGGGTTCGAGGTGGAACCGGATGTGCTTGTCCGGCAGTTATCTGTAGGTACCCAGCAACGTGTTGAGATTTTAAAAACCCTACGGCAGGGCGCAAGAGCATTAATCCTCGACGAGCCGACAGCGGTATTAAGCCCCCAGGAAGTGGAAGAATTATTCACGATCCTCACCCGTTTTCGGGATGCCGGTCATACGATCGTATTTATTACGCATAAACTGCGTGAAGCCATGGCGATCAGTGATCGGATTACCGTGCTTCGTTATGGTCGTGTGGCCGGTTCTATGGAAACATCCTCCGCCTCTCTTTCCAATTTGACACGCCTGATGATTGGCCGTGAGATAAAACCTCCCAATATAAAACCGCCTGTTTCTTCTTCCCGAACTGCGCTGACGGTCGATCATATCGATATCCAGGACGATCGAGGACAATGGGCGGTGAAAGATCTTTCCTTACAGCTCAAATCGGGAGAGATACTGGGTCTTGCAGGGGTAGATGGCAACGGACAAAAGGAACTGGCGGAATCGCTGTGCGGTCTTCGACGCGTTGCCTCGGGCGCTATCAAGATAGGGGCGCATGATATTACCGGGTTGTCCGTCCGGGATATTTCCAATCTGGGCCTGGCGCAAATTCCGCAAGACAGGCATGGCACCGGTCTGATTTTAGATTTCTCGGTTGAAGAAAATCTGATCTTGAGTGAAGATCGGCTGAACAGATACAGCCGATTTGGTTTTCTGGACTTTCGACGTATCCGAACAGATGTGCACCGTTTGTTCAAACAATTTGATATTCGTGTTCGACATGCCGAACTACCAGCGGCAACGCTTTCCGGCGGGAATCAGCAAAAGCTCATATTCGCCCGGACGCTGGCCGAACCAAAAGACATCCTTGTCGTTTTCAACCCCACGCGTGGCGTTGATATCAATGCGTCTGAAGAAATACATCAGGAACTCCTGACCCGTCGATCAGAAGCCGCGGGCATCCTTTTAATTTCAACGGAATTGGATGAAATTTTTCTGTTGAGTGATCGTATCGCGATTATGTTTGAGGGCCGAATTGTCGGCCTGGTGTCTCCAGATACCTCTCGAGAGAAGATCGGCAGGTTGATGGCGGGAGCAGCTTAAGTGGCGTGGCCCGACAGACGACAACAGGCAGCGGGTATTGCCATACCCCTGATCGCCATTTTCGGCGCATTTATTACAAGTGGCCTTCTTATTCAAGTAGCGGGTTACGACGCTTTAAGAGCCCTGACGGCTTTATTTGACGGCGCATTCGGCAATGCCTACAGTCTCGCGGAAACCGGTGTCCGAAGCTGTCCTTTGCTATTAAGTGGTCTGGCCGTCATGCTGGCCTTCCGATGCGGATTCTGGAATATCGGGGTTGAAGGTCAGTTCCTCATCGGGGCCTTAATGACCGCCTGGACGGCTCCTTTCTTCATTGGATGGACGCCTTACCTGGCCTGGCCGATGATCCTGTTTTCAGGTGTGTTTGCCGGGGCACTCTGGGGGGCGGTCGCCGGTATCCTTAAAGTCAACAGACAGGTGCAGGAGGTCATCAGCACCATCATGTTGAATTTCATTGCCATTCAGATGGTCAGTTTTGCTGTTCATGGGCCGCTAATGGAAGAAGCCGGGCAGTTTCCGCAGACAGACCCGGTGACGGCGTCCCTACGACTTACACGATGGTTTCCACCGACCCGTTTGCATAGTGGCATCCTGGTCGCCCTTATCATTGGTATTCTTGTATATATATTGCTGTTCCGGACGGTAATCGGCTATCGTATTCGGGCCGCAGGTATGAATGCCGTCGCCGCACGGGCTGCTGGTATTCCTGTCTCGAAGACGATCATCATGACCATGTGTTTGAGCGGCGGTGTGGCCGGTCTGGCAGGGGCCATAGAATTAACCGGTGTGACCTACCGGCTCTATGATCAGTTTGGCGGGGGATATGGCTATACAGGCATCGCCGTCGCGCTTCTGGGCCGCTTGCACCCTGGCGGTGTGGTCCTGTCAGCGATCCTGTTCGGTGTGCTGGAAACCGGCGCCAATGCCATGCAGAGAGAAGCGAATGTATCAGCTGTTCTGGTTTACGTCATTCAGGCTTTAATTTTATTATTTGTGCTTGTGGGTACGGCGGTGAGCAGGCACTGGGTGAAACGTAAGATCTAAAATATGATGCATGATGCGTAAATTTGAGTCACATTGTAGTTACCTGACAAGTTGGTAATATATGGACCTTGCTATCCTGATCATCAGCCTTATCCGCTCCGGGATCAAAATGGCCACGCCGCTGGTCATGACATCGATCGGTGAAATCTTTGCTGAGCGATCCGGAGTTATTAATATTGGGCTGGAGGGCATGATGCTGACCGGCGCCCTGGGCGGGATGTTAGGTTCTTACTTTACCGGCAGTCCCTGGATAGGGCTCCTGGTCGGTATGGGCGCCGGGTTTCTACTTGCCGGTTTGTTCAGTTTGGTGACGGTCTTCCTGGGTAGTGACCAGGTGGTGACGGGAGCGGCGCTCAATCTGTTGGCATTGGGACTTACAGGCGTATTCTATCGGCAGATTTTCGGTATAACCGGAACCGCCCTGACGGTGCAGACATTTGAACCGATCGATATCCCCTTAATAGATCGGATCCCTCTTATCGGGAATATCCTGTCAGGACATACGGCGCCGGTATACCTTGGTTTTCTTCTGGTACCTGTAGCGGTCTGGTTGTTGTTTTATACTACTCTGGGCCTGTCTATCCGTGCCGTCGGAGAGTCACCTATGGCCGCTGATGCAGCAGGCATACCTGTGAATCGGGTACGGCATGGTTGTATTCTGGCATGTGGTATTTTGACAGGCGCCGCCGGGAGTTATCTTTCTCTGGCGCACGCCAATACCTTTATTGAAGGAATGTCTGCCGGGCGAGGTTTTATCGTTCTGGCCATCGTCATCATCGGTCGCTGGCATCCGGTTGGAGCCATGGGCGCCGCGTTACTTTTTGGTATAGCCAATGCTGTTCAGTTTCAATTCCAGGCGATCGGTACGTCGATACCGTATCAGCTTTTTCTCATGCTGCCCTATGTATTGACGTTGTTGGTGTTGATATTTTTTGCAGGACATGCCCGGTATCCGGCCGCCATGGCTCAAGCATATAGAAAGGATTAAGGAACAGGGATAAAACAGCACACTTATTTAATCCCTGTTCCTACAGACTGACCATGATGTTCTTAACCCGGAAAATCATATTTTCAGCAGCACACGTCTGTCGGAACCCGGATTGGTCCGACGATCAGAATCGATATGTATATGGCCATTGTGCTGTTGGCACAGGACATGGTCATGATTATATTTGTGAAGCCACGGTCAAGGGATCTATTAATTCTTCGACAGGTGTTGTAGTCAATCTGGTAGAGGTTAAACAGCTGCTGAGAACGGTGATCACGCCGTTGGACATGACTCATTTAAATGATAATGGTGACCTTTTTCAAGGGCAAGAGCCTACGACAGAACGCTTGACTCGGGCTTTATGGCATCGCCTGGTCCCCATGTTAACGCAATGCGAACTGGCTCGTTTGAATATTTATGAAAGCCGTACACGTTCAATAGAGTATATTGGAGACGACACGATGATCTACGTCACCAGACGAGTTGAATTCAACGCCGCTCACAGGCTGCATAGTCAGGTATTGAGTGATGAGGAAAACGCCCGCATTTTTGGTAAGTGCAATAATCCGAACGGACATGGTCACAACTACGAGTTGGAGGTAACGGTTTGTGGTACCCTCGATAAAAGGACGGGCATGGTCATTGATATGGGTTTGCTGGACGGGCTCATTCAACGGGAGGTTGTCGACCGGTATGACCATAAAAATCTCAATATGGATTTAGAAGAATTCAGAGAAGTCAATCCTACATCTGAGGAATTCGCGCGTGTAATCTGGAACCGGCTGTCGCCCCATTTCACCCAACCGACGCTCTATAAAATCCGGTTGATCGAAACCTCTAACAATTCCTTCGAATATTATGGAGAGCAGGAGTTATAAATATATGGATCCTATTGTTGGTTTGACCAAATCCCTGCTTACAGAAGTCGGTGAAGATCCGGATCGTGAAGGGCTGCAGAGGACACCGCTTCGTGTAGCCCAGTCATTGCGATTTCTCACCCAGGGCTACAGCCAGGATATTGAAACCATTATAAATGGCGCTATCTATGAAGAGGACTATGATGAGATGGTATCGGTGCAGAACATTGAATTTTATTCCTTGTGTGAGCACCATTTATTACCGTTCTTCGGTCAGTGTCATGTGGCTTATATTCCTGATGGAAAAATTATCGGCCTGGGGAAAATTCCGCGTATCGTTGATGTGTTTGCCCGCAGACTTCAATTGCAGGAACGACTAACCAATCAGATCGCGCAAACCATTCAGGAACAACTCAACCCCCGGGGTGTGGCTGTAGTCATGGAAGCGGAACATTTGTGTATGATGATGCGCGGTGTCGAAAAGCAGCACTCCAAAACCAAAACCAGCGCGATGCTCGGCGGCTTCAGAAAGGATCGGCGTACCCGGATGGAATTTATGGAGTTGATCAGATCGTCGAGCCGGTAAGAATGAGGAAGAGGTTAGGAAAAACATGAATAAAGAACAGCTTATTTCAGCTCTGGTCGATATTATGGGACGTGACGGCGTGGTGGATGCGCCTGATGAATTGATTGTCTATGAATGTGATGGGTTGACTATAGATAGAAACACGCCGCATGCGGTTGTCTTACCCACTTCGGTAGAACAGGTATCTGCCGTGGTAAAGCTACTACACCAGGAGAATATCCCCTTTGTGGCCCGGGGTGCCGGCACCGGCCTCAGTGGAGGGACTTTATCGCCGGAAGGCGGTGTGATGATTACGCTGACCAGGATGAACCATATTGTTGAGATCGATATAAAAAATCAACGGGCGCTGGTAGAAGCCGGCGTGGTCAATTTACATTTATCGAAAGCAGTCGCCGATCAGGGATACTATTTTGTTCCGGATCCGTCCAGTCAGTATGCCTGTACGATTGGCGGTAATATCGCGGAGAATTCGGGCGGGCCGCATACGCTGAAATACGGCGTAACGACCAACCATACGCTCGGCGTGGAAGTGGTGCTCCCCGACGGCCAGATCATCTGGTTCGGCGGCAAAACGTACGATTCTCCCGGCTACGACCTACGTGGCATCCTGATCGGCTCGGAAGGTATGCTCGGTATCGTGACGCGTGCCTGGGTCAAACTCACCAGATCGCCTCAAACATGGAAGACCTTCCTGGCGGTATTCGATCGGATTGAGGATGCGTCAAATACGGTCGCAGGTATTATCGCCCGAGGTATTGTGCCGGATGCTCTTGAGATGTTGGATAAAGTTGTTATAGGCGCTGTGGAGGAAGCTTTTCATTTCGGTTTTCCCCTGGATGCTGAAGCGGTTTTAATTATTGAAATTGAAGGTCTGGAAGCCGGCCTTGAGAGGCAGGCCGAGCGTATTATAGAAGTATGCCAGGAAAATTACGCCCGGGATATTCAATCCGCTAAAAATGATAAAGAACGAGCTCTGCTCTGGATGAGTCGTAAACGGGCATTCGGCGCCATGGGCCGTTTAAGCCCTAGTTATTATGTACAGGATGGCGTGGTTCCTCGAACCAAACTACCCGACATTATGCGTATTATCGAAAAAACCGGGAAGAAATATGATCTGTTGATCGGCAATGTCTTCCATGCGGGGGATGGCAATATCCATCCCTGCATCGCCTATGATGACAGAGATTCTGATCAAGCGGCAAGGACGGTCGCTGCCGGCGATGAAATTTTGAGGGCCTGTGTCGATTTAGGGGGATCTATCACGGGGGAACATGGTATCGGTTATGAAAAGGTGGACCTCATGCCGCTTATTTTTTCCAAGCAGGACATCGCGGCCATGGAAAGCGTTAAGCAGGTCTTCGATCCATCCAATATCAGCAATCCGGGAAAAATGTTTCCCACGAATCGTTCGTGCATCGGTTGCGGTACGATAGAACTCAAGCGAACGAAGCGCCAGGCGGCGTTGTAGAAGAGCTAATTAAATAAGGAATTCTGCATGCCAAGCGCGGTGCTACATAAGAGCCTTAAAGAGATTATCACCGATTATAATCCTGCTGGAGAGGATACTCTGGCTCAATATGCCATTGATGGTATGACACCTGAGGTGGTTGTATCCCCTGACAGTATAGCGTCTCTTGCCGCCGTGGTTCAACTGGCTTCAGAGTACGATTACGGAATTATTCCGTGGGGCAGTGGTACCAAGATGGATATTGGTTTACCGCCGACCAGAGCAGATATTATCGTTCAACTTGATAGAATGAACCAGGTCCTTGAATATGAGCCAGCAGATCAAGCGATCACCGTTCAAGCCGGTATTCGTCTGTCGGACCTTCAATCGCACTTAGGTTCACAAGGTCAATACTGGCCGCTCGATCCGCCGCATGGAGAAACATGTACATTAGGCGGAATACTTGCTACGAATGCCAGCGGCCTGTTGCGCATGACCTTCGGTACGGCCCGTGACATCGTAATCGGGTTGCGCGTAGTTCAGGCAGACGGCACTATAGTAAAATCAGGGGGTAAAGTCGTAAAGAATGTTGCCGGATATGATCTGAATAAGATGTACATCGGTTCTTTAGGCACCCTGGGCATCATGGCGGAAATCACGCTCAAGCTGCAACCTCTTCCGGAAATCGGTCATATTATTATCGGTCTTTTGCCTTCTATTTCCACGGTAATGGACACGGCATTTAAATTGCTTGAATCCGATGTGATGCCGACCTTTATTGAATTAGCCAATCCCGTACTGATAGCCCTTCTATCCCGGCAGGTCGGAGGGAATTCAGTCGATGCAGGCTTTCCAATTATTGCGGGCATTATGGGACAGGAAGAAACCGTCAAATGGCAGGTAGAGGCATGCGAAAGACTTTTTCAAGAGATGGGCGCTGGCCAGATTGTCCATATGGAAGACGAACGGTATCAGATTGCGCTCAAATTACTTCGGTCTTTCCCAACCGGGCAGGTGGTCTCAAGTGATATGATGTCCCGCATCACCTGCCGCGCGAGCGTTACCCCGGAGCAGATCGAAAACCTGTATCAACTGGCAGAAAACCGTTGTCAGAAATCATCCATGGGGTGTGGCATGCTTGCTCACTTCAGCAGCGGGCACATGTCCTTTGTTTTTTATCAGGAAGTTCCGTTCGAAGAGCCCCATTTAGACATCCTGGCCGGCATGATCAATGACCTTCAACAGGCAGCAGTAGAAAGCGGTGGCTCCCTAGTCGTTGAGCATGCGCCGGCGGCCTTGAAAAGTCGCGTAGAGGTCTGGGGGCCTGCTCGCGATGATTTGCCGATCATGCGGATGCTTAAAAATAAATTTGATCCTAAAGGGATCTTGAATAACTGCCGATTCATTGGCGGGATCTAATAGTAGGCGCATGGCGCGCCGTGCGCCTACTATAACAGGGGTGTGGTTATGAAACTACCAAAATTTGTGCAGGTTCATCAACGATTCGAGGCGCCTGTAGTAGAAGATATCGGCATCACAACGGAAGCGGAAGTCGCCCGGATGATTGATCAAGCCGGGATGTCTTCAGGCGCTTCCGTCGCTGTGGCGGCAGGCAGCCGCGGCATCATGCATATAGCGACTATCATAAAACATACGGTAGACGCCTTGCATAATGAAGGTATGAAGCCATTTATTGTCCCGGCTATGGGCAGTCATGGCGGAGCCACATCCGACGGCCAGTTACGTGTCCTCAATAACTACGGTATTTCCGAGGCGACCATGAGTTGCCCTATTCGGTCTGATATCGAACCGGAGCTCATCGGTGAGACGGGCGATGGGTTACCTGTATATATCGATCGCAATGCCCTTAGCGCAGACCATATCGTTATTGTGAACCGCATCAAACCACATACGGATTTTGCGGGGGATATAGGCAGTGGATTGATGAAAATGATGGCGATAGGACTGGGAAAGCAGAAAGGGGCCAGTTTTTATCATGGCTCGGTTTTCGAATACGGCTTCGAACATATGATTACGACGGTATCTGCTGTGGTAATGAAAAAAACACCGGTTGCATTCGGCCTGGCTATCATCGAGAATGCCTATGATCAGACCGCACATATTGTAGGCGTCCCGGTAGACGGTCTGGAACAAAAGGAAAGGGAACTTTTCCAATTAGCCAATCGTCTTATGCCACGGCTGCCGTTTGAAGATATAGATGTTCTTATTGTAGATGAGATGGGTAAAAATATCAGCGGGACGGGTATGGATACCAATATTATTGGTCGCAGGATGCAGGATTTCGAACCGGAACCTGTCTCACCTCAAATATTAAGAATCGTCGTACGAGGCCTGACTCCGGAAAGCGAAGGAAATGCCGTCGGCGTTGGTCTGGCAGATTTTACCACCCAGCGGTTGGTTAATCAAATCAACCACCACTATACCTATATTAATTCGATTACCGGCATGGGACCGCAAAAAGCGCGTATCCCCGTCTATTTTGATACGGATCGCGAAGTGATAGAAGCCGCATTCTCAACGATCGGGATGAAAGTCCCGGAATCCGGACGAGCGGTCAGGATAAAAAATACGCTTCATCTCGGTGAAGTGGCTATTTCCGAAACGCTAATGGACGAAATAGCCGATCGGGATGACCTTGAGGTAAGGGCGTCTTTATCGCCTTTACCTTTCGATCATTCGGGCACTTTGGTCGCCCTGTCGTAACGACCTGAACCAGAGAGTATCCGAATGGGCCGCATCAGATTATAGTTGACAAATATATACGTCCCCGATATACTATTTGGCCGTCTTTGAGCAATTAGCTTATATTATCGGTTATGAGGAGGTGTTATCTTGGAAGCGTTAGGCATGATTGAAACCAGAGGATTGGTGGCTTCTGTAGAAGCAGCAGATGCGATGGTAAAAGCTGCAAAAGTAACTCTGGTCGGTAAAGAAAAGATCGGCGGAGGGTATGTGACGGTATTGGTTCGGGGTGATGTAGGGGCTGTTAAAGCGGCGACAGATGCCGGCGCGGCGGCCGCCGAACGAATTGGTGAAGTCATTTCCGTCCATGTCATTGCGAGGCCGCATTCTGATGTAGAAGCGATTCTACCCGTTTCCCAGACTTGAGGTCGAATAAAATATGACAGCAGTGGGTATGATTGAAACCAGAGGATTAGTAGGGGCGATTACCGCTGCCGATGCTGCGGTAAAGACGGCGGATGTCCATTTACTCGGAACAGAACGTGTAGATGCGGCCCTTGTAACGGTTACAATGACCGGTGATGTGGCCGCTGTACAAGCGGCCGTAGATGCAGGTGCAGCGGCGGCCGAACAGGTAGGTGAATTAGTGGCTCAGCATGTTATTCCTCGTCCACATGACGAGGTGAGTACTATTTTTGACCACACTGCACAAAATAAAAATCATCCGTCTACGTCCTCTTCTTATCGCGATGAAAAAAAAGCACCGGCATATACCATAGAGGATCTCGAGGCCATGACGGTTGTAGAATTGCGTCGCTTGGCCCGAAAGTATCCCGATATCTCTATCCACGGCCGTGCAGTTTCCACTGCAAACAGGACAACGCTGATTAAAGAGTTGGCACAAGTTCTGCTTGGAAAATTGAGGTAGAACCTTTTTTTGGGGAATGTTATCGTTTTATACATTCTAAGGAGTTGATGAACAGCGTGAGTACTACCACGATTAAAACACATTCGCGTGAAGAACAGTCTCTGGATCAATATTTACAAGAGATTGGAAGCGTTCCTCTGTTAAAAGCAGAGGAAGAGATCGAGTTGGCCCGCAATGTTCGTGCAGGGAATCAAGCGGCTTTGGAGCAGTTGACCAAGTCCAACTTACGTTTTGTAGTAAGTGTGGCTAAACAGTACCAAAATCAGGGCCTCTACCTAACGGACCTGATTAATGAAGGCAATCTCGGCCTTATCAAAGCTGCTAAAAGATTCGATGAAACAAAGGGATTCAAATTCATCTCTTATGCCGTATGGTGGATTCGGCAGGCCATTCTGCAGGCCCTGGCGGAACAGTCACGTATCGTTCGCCTTCCGTTGAATCGTGTGGGTGTACTACACAAAATTGGCCGTATTTCAAGTGATCTGGAACAGGAATTCGGACGAAAGCCAAGCCCGGATGAGATTGCGAATGAGTTGGACATGAGTACGCATGAAATAGCGGATACCTTGCGAATATCAAGTCGTCATCTCTCCCTCGACGCCCCTTTTACAGCAGGCGAAGATAAGCGGCTTCTGGATATTATTGAAGACGATATGCAGAATTCACCGGATGAGTCTTTAATGCAAGATTCGTTAAGGGATGAAATTGCCAGAGCGCTCGGATCGTTGACGGACCGTGAAGCGGAGGTCATTTCACTGTATTTCGGCATCGATTCGGATCACTCCTTTACCCTGGAAGAAATCGGAACCCGTTTTGGTCTTACCCGCGAACGTGTTCGGCAAATAAAAGAGAAAGCCATCCGACGACTCAGACATACTTCACGCAGCCAAAGACTTAGAGCATATTTGAACTGATATTTTATCTTTAAAAACTACATGCTATCATAAGCCCTGATTTTATTATTGGGGCTTATTTTATTTACAAAAACCGTAACGTCATGTTCGATAGGATGATGTAGAGATAGTCCGGTCTATTATTTCACAATGGATTAAAAAATATATACGTTAAAGGTAAAAAAATATTGACAGCCCTTCCCTGCCCACATATCCTGTATTTATCTTTCCTCACGGTTTATCTCTGTACCAATCGGTCCACCTCGTCGCACTATGAGAGTTGGTTTCTCACAATTAGATCGTGTTATTTTAAATTTTGAATAGAAGTTTGATTTTTATGCAGAACAAGATCAAATCTACTTGATCGGATTAATAATAAGATTACTTCAGTAAAACATCGACTTTGCCGAGATAAAAGGAGTACTGCTTTTCGAGAAAAGTTGCATGTCGGCACGTGACAATGCGTCATGGATTTGAAGGTTTTTTCTCCGTCATCAGGGTTTTTTCTTCTGGCATATAAATTGCGATTGATAAAATCACTTCAAGACCCCAGGTCAATTTGAAACTACAATAGAATGAGGAACAAAATATGTCTTTACGCAGGCGATTCACGCTTGTGCTTATCCCCCACAGCCATTCCAATGTCAAGGAGTTTGGCGGTCCGCTCATTGTTGGTTGTGGTCTTCTGCTGACCTTTGTGTTTATTCTTGGCATCTGGAGCATTGGGTCTACCTATGTGGTCTCCTTTTTTGATGGAGGCAAGGTAGCTAATCTCGAACGTGAAAATATACAATTAACGAGTCGCCTTCAGGCTTTAAATCATCTTAGCGAATCGTTTCAGGATAAAATGGAGGCCTTGATTCTACGGGAGCAGGAGACCCGTACTATTGTAGGTTTACCGGACATTCATCCAGACATACGTCAGTTGGGTGTTGGCGGCTCTGAAGAGGTAACGATGCTGTCGGAAGAATCCGATTCACCCTCGTTTGTTGCCAATCAAATTCATAATAATCTGGACCGTTTGTTACATGAAGTGCAACTTGAGCAAGCCAGTTTGAGAGCAATTGAAGAGAAAGCAATGCAGGATAAAGATTACTGGCGTCATATTCCGACTGTGCGACCCGTTCAGGGACCTACTTCCAGTCTGTTCGGGATGCGTGATGATCCTTTTACCGGCTTACGTCGTATGCATGCCGGTCTGGATATTGCTGCACGACGTGGTGAAAAAGTTCGTGCGACGGCAGACGGTAGAGTAATACATACTGGTGTGGATTTGAATTACGGCCGATTTGTTGATATAGATCATGAGAACGGTTACAGAACGAGATATGGTCACCTGTCTGCAATTACTATTACAAGATATACCCGAATCAAGCGTGGAGATATTATCGGCCTTGTAGGTAACACCGGGCGGGCCAGCGGATACCATCTTCACTATGAAGTCCTTCGGAATGACCGGGTTATCGATCCCACTTCTTATTTTTTCCCCGAACAGCGTGTCGTAGATTAATCATATTTCATCTGTTTTATATCATTTGAATATTTTTTATGTCGGGAGCCATCTCGGGATAATTTTATATATAGAACTCCACCCTCTCCGCTGCCTCGAACGCTTTGGCCAGTAAAAACAGGTTGACATCCGATTCAATTTCTTTGTTTTTTTGTCTCATTTTATTTTGAAATAATCTGCTTATTTTATAGAGTAGATTAAATCTAAGGGAGTAGGCTTGCATAAAAGATTTCAGACAACGTGGCTTTTGGTGTCCCACTTCCGAGGGCATACCCGGCGTATTAGATGGTTTTGGATTCCCGTATTTGTGATGGGATTATGCCTGGTCACCATACCGATGTATTGGGCCATCAAATCGTACTATTTGACCCATGAACGGCAAGACATTCTGACCGAACTCGACAAGTTGGAGTCTCATAAGCTAAGGATGGGGAATCAGCTGCGCACTTTAATTGTACGCGAGGAGAATGCCCGGATTATCACCGGTCTCAAGGAGATTCATCCAGATGTCCGTAAAGTGGGAGTGGGTGGAACTTTAAGCTCCCTCAAATCAGCCGTTGATCTTAAACCACTCCATGTACGTACCCTACAATTGTCTGTTGAAATAAGTACACTTCAGCGGGAGACCGACTTATCCATTACCAGCCTTAAAGATATTGAGCAACGGGGTCGGGAAATAAAAACCTATTGGAGGGGTGTTCCTTCTACAGTTCCTGTTACCGGCATTATGACCAGCCGATTTGGTCTGCGTAAAGATCCATTTACCCATCTATATCGTATGCATAATGGCATTGACATCGCGGCGGCGCCGGGGGCGCCGGTTAAGGCAACTGCTGATGGTATCATCATCCAAACCGGTTTGGACGTCAGATACGGTCGGTTTGTTGACATTGACCATCAAAACGGCATGACGACACGATTTGGTCATCTTTCCGCCATCCTAGTAAATACTGACATGAAGGTAAGCAGAGGGGATATTATCGGCCGGGTAGGCATGACTGGCCGGGCCAATGGTTATCATTTACACTATGAAATACGTATTAATAACCGGCGTGTCAATCCGGAGCAGTATCTGGAGCCGGAAAGCGTTGTTGCCACAGACCACCCGCGCTGATGTTCCGCTGCAAGCAGCGGAACATCAGTCCTTAAGATACTTTGTCTAACTGCAAAGTCATTTCCATCTTGCCTACCACCTCGTCCCGGGTATTTTTCACCGAGGGGAAGCTGGCATAGCCGTCCAGCTTTGAGGCCACCTCTTCTGTCAGGCCATCCAACTGTCGCAGAACGGCCATGGCTATAGCTGGAATAATACTTGCATCCATATCCTCTATTTTAATCGCGATACCGATACCCTGATCCGGTAATCCCAGGCAGTGCAATGCAGCAGCGCCACCTTTGCACACCACAGTCCCGTCCGCTTCACGCATGAGATCGGAATCAAACCGACGTGAGCCCGCGATCATATGAGGATAGGTCATCATGGCATCTCGAAGCCGCGACAGGGCCTGCGCCCGTTCATCAGACAGCCCATCGGGTTTTGCGAGCTTTGAAAAAGCGTGCGCCATGTTCTGTATCGGCATCGAGAAAACCGGCACCCCGCATCCATCAATACCAATCCTGATGTCCTCCGATGGATAGGCCGATAACTCAGCCAGGTTCTGTCGGTTCAGTCTTTGCAGCGGGTGTTCCGGATCACGATAGGTGACCGTCGGCCATCCCATTTTTTTGCTCGTCGTCAACATACCGGAATGTTTGCCCGAACAATTGCTATGAATACGCTGTGGCGGTTGTTCAGGCGCCAGTTCGCGGCGATGCAAGGATCTATCTATCTCATGGGCGCCGCATTGCAAATCATCTTCGGACAGACCGGCCTTATGTAAGATGGAACCGACCGCATCCGTATGAAAATCCTCCCCACTATGCGAAGCACAGGTGACCGCGATTTCTTCTTCTGTAAAATGATACTCGTCTGCCGCTCCTGATTCGATCAGGGGCAATGCCTGAAGCGGTTTCGAAGAAGAACGCCAGTACGTTGTATAGGATGGATCGCCGACTGAACATAATAACCGACCCTCTGTATTCACCACAGCAATATGGGCCCGAAAGACCCCTTCTATAACCTCTCCGCGCCAGGTACGGACAACGATATTATCCATTATTCCCTCTAAAAAACCGGCCCCTGCCAAGTGCCAGGAGCCGGTTTCACACAACGTGGTCTAAAAGTATGTGTCACCGTGCAGTACGACGGCGCGTTTTTTTCTTTGAGAAAAGTTTTTCGACAATCTCCTGCAACACACTCATTTTGAACGGTTTGACAAGCACCTCGTCTGCACCGGTAGCGACAATACTGTCGGTATTACCATCTTCCGGGTGGCCGGTAATCGCTAATACCAGAATGTGATTTGTTTCTTTATCAGACTTTATCTTTTCACAAACCTCAAAACCGTTCATATTCGGCATAGTCAAATCCAGAATAACAAGGTCCGGTGCGAAGCCCACAATCTTAACGCCTGCCTCATAACCATCCGAGGCGGCTGTGCATTCATAACCTGCTACTTTGGTAAAATAGTCCGCCATGGTGGAGGTTAAAATCTCATCATCATCTACTACAAGGACTCTCGGTTTCTGAGCCGATGGATCCTGGTAAACCGGCATACCATATCGTTCCAAAAATTCACTAAATTCCGTAATTAAGATACGATGATGGCCGCCCGGGGTTTCGTAGGCAGGCAATTTATCCTGACGGATCCAATTCTTTACGGTTTCGTAGGTCACCTCACAGTGTTCAGCAACCGTGCCTGTGGTAACTGAAGTACGTCGTTTTAACATGACATATGACCTCACTTTATTTGATTTTTTCCAAGGTGCATTATTATAATAAAACTAATTATTAGTATGTTTTAGTAAAAAGCTATTTTGGGGGAATTTTCAAATATTCTATTTGGCCTTTAGAATACCTATATATAACACTATACTCAAAAAATTCAAGGAATAAAATGCCATAATCATCGGTGTCATGCTATTTGTTTCATAAATGATATTCCAGACCGTGCATATTATAGTATTTACTCTTCAAAACCTACCCCACCCCGCATAATTCGGCCTTCTTAAAGCGAGCAGGCTCGAGAGGATCTTTGTCGCCGATTTTCCAGACGGGGACTATGGCTATTGCAATTTCGCCGATTTATCCAGGGTGTAAGCTGGGTGGTCTTCGTTCAAATGGCCCTATCAAAATCTGAAACATATATTGCTGCCGGACACGCCGAACATGCTCAAGCACGCCGACCGTCTTCCGGAATGTCATATCCCATCTGATCAAAATGATTCCGTGGTGTTCTGCCATACGCCAGAGCCGAACAGCACAAAAAATGGACCGGTTGGGCCTGATTAACACCCTCTAATTATGCCACTCTTCCTGGCAACATGGATGAGGCCGCCCTATCGAAATTTTTACTGACCACTATGGATACAGCAAGAAAAGTGGATGTATCACGTCTGCTGAGCACCCAATCTTTTTCGCAGTTACTCACATCCAACCAACAGATTTTATCGGGTAACTTTCCGGTCGAAGCAGTTACGAAGATGTTGGGCTGACCGGTGACCGAACCTTCGAAAGGGACTCGGTTTCCATGGTCGGACCCGACGGTCGATACTATGGTCGCATCTGGTATTATCGTGATATCACCGAGCGTAAACGCGCCGAAGCCGAGTTGAAAAAGGCGAAAAACACGGCCGAAGCGGCCAACCATGCGAAGAGTGAGTTTCTGGCCAATATGAGCCATGAAATCCGTACAACTTTGAATTCCATTATCGGGATGAACGAATTAGCCCAGGATACCGTTTTCAATGATGAGCAGAAGGAACACATTCATGTTATTCAAGCCTCATCGGAAGGTCTTTTGAGTCTGGTCAACGATTTGTCAAGTTTCTCCAAAATAGAGGGCGGACAGTTCCACAACACGACGTTATGGCGGTACAGGCCTGGGGCTAAGCATATCCCAATACCTGGTGGAGATTATGGGCGGGCGCATCTGGCTGGAAAGTGTACCGCAGGAAGGCAGCGCCGTTTATCTCGTCCTGCCGTTTCAGGTGGTCGATGAAGCGTATCATGAAGAGATGTATTCGGCAGAACGTTACGCGGAGGTCGATAAGATCAAAGTCCTTATCGTTGACGAGAACAGCAGCAATCGATTCCGTCTTCAGACGACCCTGACCACCTCGGGATTCCAGGTCGCGATATCTGATAGCGGCGCAGGGGCGCTTGAACAAATTCGTACGGTCCATACGCCCTATCATCTGGTTCTGCTTGATTATCATATACCGGACCAGGATGGCCTTCAAATCGCTTGAACCATACACAATGAGTTTCAGGATCATACGACTAAAATTGTCATGCTGTCATCGAATGGTTCTATGAAACCCGAGGTATTGCAGCAGGCGGGGATATCAGAATTCCTTCCAAAACCGGTAAAACAGAACCAGCTTCTGAGCATGTTACATCGCGTTTTGTCAAATGATATTCTCCCCTCTGAATTACATGACCCCTCGTCATCATCTGCATCAGAGAAGGATCCGTATGAGACGGCGCCGAGTCCATCAGCGCCCCGGATTCTTCTGGTAGAAGACAATGAAGATAATCAACGGCTGATTATCCGTATGTTAGAGAAAATGTACCACGCCATCGATATTGCAAACAAGGGGAAAGAGGCGGTTGAAGCGATTATGGCCAACACATACAACCTGGTATTGATGAATGTTCATATGCCGGTTATGGATGGGTTTGAAGCCAGCAAGACTATTCGTCAGTGGGAAAAAGATGAAGAAAAGAAACAAATTCCCATTATTGCGTTGACAGTGCATGCTATAGAAGGGTATCGTGACACCTGTCTACAACATGGAATGAGACTTCGAGCGGTTTGAGGTTGACTGATTGACTTTTGTCTTTTCAATCGCCCAATCGCCCAATCGCCCAATCACTCAATCAACATTTCCTTAAGTGATTGAGTGATATTTGAGAGGGTCTCATGCGAATATTGATTGCAGATGATGATCAGGATATCCAGCGTTTGTCGGGCTGAATTCTTAAAAGTTGGGGACACGAAGTGACGACGGCCAACAATGGTCAAGAGGCGCTGGACATTCTGATAAAAGCCCCCATCAGTTTTGTAATCAGTGACTGGATGATGCCGAAGATGGATGGGCGGGAATTGTGTCGGCATATTCGTTCTTCTGATTTTGGCCGATACATCTACATCATCCTTTTAACTGCGAGTGATGCGAAAAATGATCTTATTCACGATATGGAAGACGGTGCGGATGATTTTGTAGTAAAACCTTTTAAACGCGGTGAGCTTAAGGTCCGATTTCGCGCAGGCGAACGTGTTTTGGCTCTGAAACGAGATCTGGTAGATGCAAATGATTAGATACAACACGCCTACGACCGTTTCAATAGAGATCTGGAAGCCGGCGCGCAGATGCAGCGAAGCTTATTACCTCCACCTGATTTTCTGGATAACCGACGTGAAGATATTCGATCGTTGACGGATACGATAGGCCGTCAGGATTACGAGACGATCCAACGGATGGGCCACTCGATGAAAGGGTTTGGCGGCGGATACGGGTTCGATGACATTACGGATGTGGGGCGACTGATAGAAGAGGCGGCCAAGGCCCGGAACGTGGATGAGATTAAGCAGGGGATCAACACGTTATCGCATTATCTGGACCATATTGACATTGTGTATGAAGAGATGGATTTTTGAAGGCAGCAAGTTTAAGGATATCCGTATGTCTTTCATTGTAGTTGTGGGCAGTTCAAATACGGATATGGTGATTACAGCCCCGCGGATTCCAGCGCATGGGGAGACGATTCTCGGTGGTTCCTTTATGGTGGTACCGGGCGGCAAGGGTGCCAATCAGGCGGTGGCGGCCGCACGGCTTGGCGCTGCTGTCACGTTTGTTGCTCGTATCGGAACAGATCTATTCGGTGACGAGGCGCTGAACCAGTATGCTGAAGACGGCATCAACACGCAATATATCGTGCGGGATTGCAAGGCGCCGTCGGGTATCGCCATGATCATGGTCGATGAAAAAGGAGAGAATGCGATTTCCGTCGCCTCGGGCGCCAATATGCATTTAACGCCGGCAGATGTAGACTGTGCCGCGCCTGTCATCACAACGGCGGATGTGGTTTTGCTTCAGCTTGAAGTCCCTTATGAAACCGTGCGGCATACGGCCGCCAAAGCGGGCCGGGCCGGTGTACCGGTCATTCTGGATCCTGCACCAGCCCAGAAATTGGGTACCGAACTCCTGCAGCATGTAGACTATCTCACACCGAATGAGGTGGAAGCGGAATTACTGACGGGTATAAAGGTGATGGACGATACAACAGCCGATCAGGCGGCGCACCGTCTTCTGGATGCCGGCGTCGGAACGGTTATTATTACGCTGGGGCCACGCGGGGCCTGGTGGGCCACAGAGAACGACAGCGGATTGATTCCAGCAGAAAAGGTCACCGCTGTCGACACGACGGCAGCAGGCGATGCGTTTAACGGGGGGCTGGCCGTAGCCATTGCTGAAAAATGGACTCTGGAAAAAGCGATACGGTTTGCCGGATGTACAGGCGCGCTATCCGTCACTGAACTCGGCGCACAGTCGTCTCTGCCGGTCAAAGCAGCAGTAGAAGCATTGCTAAATTAGAAAGCGCCACTTAATGAAAAAAACAGACAGGAGACAAGGATGAATATTTGCCGATGGATCGTACTGACAATCATAGGTTTACTGGGGTTATTTATCTCACCTGGTTATGGCCAGGATCAACCTTCTATTCAAGGTTTTTTCCCGGATGAGGTTGAGCAGCAGTTTCAGTGGGAAGAAAAATTTCGCATGACGCCGCATCCGGATTCCTTACGAACATTCATGCGATGGATTACCGAAGAGCCGCATCACGCCGGTGGTCCTGGGAGTAAAAATGTGGCGGAATATATCCTCGCCAAATTCCGTACATGGGGTCTGGATGCCAATATAGAAACATTCGAGGCACTGATGCCTATGCCTCTTGAGCGTAGCGTCGAGCTTATAGCACCCGAGGCCTATACGGCTATTCTGAAAGAGCCGGCCATTTTAGAAGACAAAGATTCATCTGATGAGGGTCAGCTTCCGACGTATAACGCGTATTCGGCTGATGGCGACGTGACGGGGCAACTGGTGTATGTCAATTACGGCGTCCCCGGAGACTATGACATACTCGATGAGTTGGGGATCGATGTGGCGGGTAAAATCGTAATCGTCCGGTATGGGGGAAGCTGGCGAGGGATCAAGCCACGTCTGGCCGCGGACAGAGGCGCGATCGCCTGTATTATCTATTCCGATCCGGCAGATGACGGGTATGGGAAAGGCGATATCCTCCCGGAGGGTGCCTACCGACCGTGGCAGGGTGTCCAGCGCGGCAGCACAATGGACATGCCTACCTACCCCGGAGACCCATTATCACCAGGCTGGGCGTCGGAACCCGGCGGTAAAAAATTGACGATGGCAGAAGCCAAGACCCTCGTTAAGATTCCGGTATTGCCCATTTCATACGGCGATGCGATGCCTCTCCTGAAGCATATACGAGGCCCTGTAGCGCCCGCATCATGGCGCGGTGGCTTGCCGATCACCTATCACATCGGCCCGGGACCCAGTACGGTGCGTGTGAATCTAAAATTCGACTGGAGCGTCCGCCCGCTGTACAATGTTATCGCCCGTATCGAAGGCAGCATGTATCCCGATGAATGGATTATCTACGGTAATCATCATGACGCCTGGGTCAACGGGGCCTCTGATCCGACCAGTGGCAATGTGTCCCTGATGGAGACGGGCCGTGGTCTGGCCCAGCTATTGAAACAAGGCTGGCGTCCCAAACGCACGATCATTCTTGCCTCGTGGGACGCGGAAGAATGGGGGTTGATCGGCTCTACGGAATGGGCTGAAAAACATCAGGATGAGTTAAGAGAAAAAACCATCTGCTATATCAACTCGGACAGCAATGGAAAAGGCTGGCTTCGTATCGGTGGATCGCATACCCTTGAACGATTCATCACCGAAGTAGCCCGGGACATTAAAGACCCGAAAACCGGCCAGAGCGTGCTCGATGCGTTGAAAGAGCGGCTTATATCCCAGGCAGGGGACGAAGAATCCACGGAAAAAATTCGCATGCGGCCGACCGTCGCCATCAGCGCGCTGGGGTCCGGGTCCGATTACACCGTTTTTGTTGATTACCTGACCATCGCCAGCCTGAATCTGGGTTTCGGCGGCGCCGGCGGCGGCGGCGTCTATCATTCCGTTTATGATTCATTTGACTGGTACACCCGTTTCAGTGACACGACTTTCGAGTACGGACGGGCTTTGTCCCACACAACAGGTACCGTATTGATGCGCCTGGCCGGCGCGTCCATTCTGCCGTTTTCGTTCGTGGAATCCGCAGAGACAATCGGAACATATCTCGATGAAATCGAAGCGGACCACAAGAAGGTCGAGGGGGCGCCGAAACTGGATTTTCCCGGACTGCGGCATGCTCTGGATACCTACCGGACCGCTGCAGATCAGTATGACAAAGCAATACAGACCGCGTTAAAGGGAAATTCCCGCGAGACATCGAATTTAAAACCCATTAATACCCTGTTGTACAAAACAGAACGGGCCTTCGGACACAACGAAGGATTACCGAAGCGGGATTGGTATAAACATCAGATTTATGCGCCCGGTCTGGACACCGGATACGGCGTGAAGACCATACCTGGCGTACGAGAAGGGATCGACCGCCGAAACTGGGATGAAACGCGCCGAATGGTGACGGTGGTTATCGGCGTACTTGATACAGTGGCGAAACAGGTTGAAGAGGCGACGGGGATGCTTAAGCAGGTAGGCAGTAAGCGGTAGGCGGTAAGCGCGCTGCGTGCGTACGGAATAGATGGCAGCAGGGTACTTCATACACAGGGTAGAATGTGGTCCCGGTGGATGTTTTTTACAGGAGATTCGACTATGTTCCGCCAGGATTATATTATGCGGATCATCAAGGTTTTTGTTAATGCCCTGGTCAAATTGATCCGGTTACGGCGAGAACAGAATCACGAAGCGGCGCGGCAGATGATTGAGCAGACCTGGGAGGAAATTTTCGGGCTGCCCACCTCATCGATTATGGCGTTATCCGAACGGACGTTATTGTCGATGCTTCTGAAGCAGGATACGCAAACGATTGATACGGCTTTAATGGTCGCCTGGTTGTTTAAAGAAAACGGGGCCCTATCCATTGCAGAACAAAAAGAAAAAGAGGGTTTCTCTCTTTATCTTAAAGCGTTGAACTACTATCTGGAGATTGCAGTAGATCCTACTGTATCGGACGAAGGTTTTCGCTGGATTAATGAAGACATTATTGCTTCAAATCTTGTTACTGACCCGCATGACTCGGTCGAAGAATTGATTGGGCTTCTGGAAGGACATATTCTGCCTTTATCTACGAGGACGCTGCTATTCCGATATTATGAACGGTATGGCACATTCGCCAAAGCCGAAGATATGTTGTTTCATATGCTGAATGATTATCCGGAGGCGACGGACATTAAAACGTCAGGTCTGCGATTTTTCGAGCGACTCTTGACCAGGGAAGATGGCGTGCTCGAAACAGGTGGTTTGCCGCGTAATGAAGTAGAAGAAGGGCTGGAACAACTAAAGGCCAGCGTAAGAGCGTGAGGGCAGGTAGTAAATGTCACACGTTGCTTCAGGAATCGAGATTAAATAAGTGATGTCGTTTGAAGGCAGGTTGTCCGTGTCAAAATCCCATCCGTTCCTCATCGAGGCAGAGGAACTTTTATCTGACCATACATCCCATCTGATTATCGACGCCCGTTCTGAAGAACACTATGCCGCCGGTCATATTCCCGGTGCAATACACTTTTGTACTTATGATCAATTTGTAAGAAGCACCAGCCCGATTGGATTAAGCCGTTTTCAGAGGTCGATGGCCGAAACGTACAGTAAGATTGGTGTTGACCCGCACAAGCCAGTCGTAGTCTATGAAGAAAAAACAGGGATGCGTGCCGCCCGTGATTGCTGGATGTTACAGTATTTGGGCCATCCGAATGTACGCATTCTACATGGGGGGTTGGAAGCATGGCGGCAAAAAAATGGCGCTCTGGATACAGAGCCGATATCCCTCGATTCTACGATTTTCGACTGTATAGCAAGGGATGATATCATCACCAGCGTCAGGGATATACTGGGGCATCTCGCAACGCCTACAACAACGGTCCTTGATGTACGAACCTATGAGGAATATACCGGTGGCGGCGACTCATCCTGCTGCCCCCGCCAGGGCCGGCTACCCGGCGCACATTGGCTGGAATGGACCAGTCTACTGGGTGAGGACGGCCGGTTTAAAACCTCTGAGGACTTGCGGCGCATTCTACAAGAACATCATATTGCTGCGGAGCATCCTGTTATTACGTATTGTCATCGCGGCGCACGTTCTGCTGTGGCCTATTATGCACTCAAGATGGCCGGCTGCCATGAGGTACGTAATTATATCGGTTCGTGGCACGAATGGGCGATTCGAAATGATCTGCCGATAGAAAGCGGCAGGTGAGTCGCTTCGAATCGTATGTTTTTAATTGACGACAGGGTTGTTTTTGTATACATTGTGGCGCTACGAAGCTACGAATCGGCGAATTCCGGAGCAATGAAAATTGCCTAAGTCGGTTTTTCCCCCATGAACCCCGGAGGGCTCTCGGCGGCCCGAAGGGACTTGCAATAACGAACCTATCTAATATGACGGATACACTTACTATAGATACCCCAACCACGATGTCTGTAGCGCATGCCAAAGCGCTTTATGTGGAGACGTATGGATGTCAGATGAACAAAGCGGACTCAGAATTGATTGTGGGGCTGCTGCTTCGTGATGGGTACCTGCTTACAGACCAAATCGAGCAAGCGGATGTGATTCTGGTCAATACCTGCGCCATACGGGAGAAAGCCGAGCAGCGCGTGCTGGGCCGGATGTCGGAATTAAATCGGCTGAAATCAATTAATCCAAACCTTATACTCGGCCTATGCGGTTGTATGTCTCAGCATCTCGGTGAGAAAATCATCGATAAAGCCCCATATATCGACCTGTTGGCCGGTCCGGACAGCTATCGGCGTTTACCGGCTATGCTACAGGCGCTTGATACGAACCAGGAGCCGGCGCTGGATCTTTCCTGGGATCGGGTAGAGCATTATCTCGACATTGATCCGATCCGTGAAGCAGGTGTTAACGGCTGGGTGACTATCATGCGGGGTTGCGACAAGATGTGCTCTTTCTGCATCGTGCCGTTTGTCCGTGGTCGGGAGCGCAGTACGCCGCATCAGGAAATTTTGAGACAAATTGAACGATTAGGTGAAGAAGGGTATAAAGAGGTCACCCTGCTCGGGCAGACAGTCAACAAATATCAGGATGGGAAGGTTGATTTTGCGACCCTTTTGCAGCGGGCAGCAGAAATCGAGGGTATCGAACGTATCCGATTTACCTCGCCGCACCCCAGTCATTTTCCGGATCATCTGATCGATATCATGGCGGATTCGCCGAAGATCTGTCCGCATACCCATTTGCCGCTGCAATCCGGTTCAACCACCATGCTGGAACGCATGAAACGGGATTACACGGCCGAAACGTTTTTAGACGTGGTTTATCGCCTCCGGAAGAAAATACCCCATATCGCTTTGACCACGGATATCATCGTCGGCTTCTGTGGCGAAACAGAGGAAGAGTATCAAGCCACCTATGAGATGATGCAAACGGTGCAATTTGATGCGGCCTTTATGTTCAAATATTCACCACGATCTGGTACAGCTGCCTATAAGCGTCTGGAAGATAACGTACCGGAAGAAGATAAAGGGCGTCGCCTGACCGCTATTATCGATCTACAGAAGTCTATTTCGTCCGACCGCAACCAGGCTTATGTGGGACGAACAGTTGATGTGCTGGTTGAAGGACAGTCAAAACGCGATGAGGCCAAATTGTTTGGTAAAACAGACGCGTTTAAGACCGTTGTATTTCCGGCCTTGCCCGAAATACAATCCCATATGATCGTGCAGGTCGGGATTACGGGCGTAACACCGTTTACCTTGTTTGGCGACGTGGTCTGACCGTAGACCCACGGCGTGCCATGCGCCTGCGATGTTGTGTGATTTTGTAATACCTTTTACAGGTCCCCATTATAGAGGGTGCACGAGAAGTTCATCCTCATAAATCGTACCATGATGGTATCATCATAACCTCAAGGAGGAGTAACATGGCTTTCTCATTGCCTGATTTACCGTATGCCCATGACGCGCTCGAGCCGCATATCGATACGCGTACGATGGAAATCCATCACAGCAAGCATCACAACACGTACGTGACCAATTTGAACAAGGCCCTGGCCGATCATCCGGATCTGGCCGACAAGAGTCTGGACGAGTTGCTGGCCAACAATTGCGCCATCGTGCCGGATGCCATCAAGACGGCCGTCCGTAATGGCGGTGGCGGCCATGCCAATCATACGCTGTTCTGGGAGATCATGAGTGGTGACGGCGGCGGGGCGCCGACCGCCAATCTGGGTGCGGCCATCAACAGCACGTTCGGCAGCTTTGATGCGTTTAAAGAAAAGTTTGCCGCTGCGGGCGCCACCCGATTCGGCTCTGGCTGGGCCTGGCTGACCAAAGATGCTTCCGGCAATCTCGAAGTGTCTTCAAGCGCCAATCAGGACAGCCCGATTATGGATGGAAAAACGCCGATCATCGGCCTGGATGTGTGGGAACATGCCTACTATCTGAACTATCAGAACGTGCGTCCTGACTACATCGCCGCCTGGTGGAATGTGATCAACTGGGCAGAGGCGGAAAATCGGTATAACGGGTAAACCCGACGGTACCGAACATTCGAGGGGGAACAGGGGATGAAGCCTTGTTCCCCCTTTTTATTTGGTACAATATAAAACCTATACCACGGAGGTAAGACTATGGCGTTCAAACTGGCGTACAGCGGTCTACGATGGCAGACGCCGGATCTGGAGCAGGTACTCGGGTTGCTGAAAGAGACCGGGTGGGACGGATGGGAGATCCGGCAGTCACTCGATTGGTTGGGCTCAGCAAAACGAGTGAAGTCGATTTCGGATCGGATCGGCGTGCCGGTAGCCGTTGTATGCGGAACGGGCTTGACGCTTGACGGCAACCATGAGATGAAGGAGCGTAACAAGCGCCGTATCGACTTTGCGGCTGATGTGGAAGCGGACACCTTTATGTTCATGGGGGCAGCGCGGCCATATGGTCGACCTTCAACTGAGGATGAAATCAAAACCCTGGCAGACCTGTCGGATGAACTGGCAGTGTATGCTTCACAATATAATCTGGATGTCTGCTATCATATTCACACCACAACAACGGTGGATTCCCGAGAAGAATGGGAACGGCTCATGCGACTCATGCAGAAGGCCCAACTCTGCATTGATGTGTCCCACTCTGCCTTCTGGGGCTACGATCCGGCGCAATCGATCCATGATTTTAAAGATCGACTGGCGTACGTCCATCTACAGGATTATAAAGCCTACCGTTTTGTCGAATTAGGTGAAGGCGGCCTGCTTGATTTTGCGGCATCCATGAAGGCGCTGGAAGAGATCGGTTACGACCGTTGGGTAACCGTATGCCCGAGCCAGTCGGACCGGTCGGATGAGGAGAAAATGCGTCTGGATCGGGCGTATCTTCGGCATCTGGGGTATTGAGTGGGTGGGTGGCTGCCTTCGTTTGCAGAACAAGAATGGCTCACGCACGGTGTGCGTGAGCCATTGCGATCCCTGGATCGAGTTCCGTGCTGAGATCAGGTAAGGTCGAAGCGATCAAGATTCATCACCTTGTCCCACGCAGTCACAAAGTCACGCACAAACGCCTGCTGCGAGTCGTCACATGCATAGACTTCCGCGATGGCTCGGAGCTGGGAGTTCGAACCGAAAACGAGGTCGACGGCGGCACCGGTCCACTTGAGCTCGCCCGTCCCGTGATCGCGTCCCTCGAACACGCCTTCGGATGTGGAGGACGCCTGCCACTCCGTGTTCATGTCGAGCAGATTCACGAAGAAATCATGAGTCAGCGTCTCGGGCCGCTTGGTGAAGACGCCGAGTTCGGACTGCCCCACGTTTGCATTCAGGACGCGCATGCCGCCGACGAGCACCGTCATCTCAGGAGCGGTCAGCGTCAGCATGTGTGCCCGATCCACCAACAGCTCCGCCGCCGGTCTCTTGTGTCCGTTTGTGAGGTAGTTGCGGAACCCGTCTGCGGTCGGTTCCAGCACGGCGAATGAGTCCACGTCGGTTTGCTCCTGCGACGCGTCCGTGCGCCCCGGCGAGAAGGGAACCTGCACGTCGTGCCCGGCGTTATCCGCAGCTTGTTCGACGGCTGCGCACCCACCCAGAACGATCACGTCGGCGAGCGAGACCATCTTCCCGTCGGACTGTGAGCTGTTGAATTTCTTTTGAATCTCCTCCAGGGTCTGCAGCACATTCCCCAGTTCCGCCGGGTTGTTGACGTCCCAATCCTTTTGCGGCGCGAGGCGAATGCGCGCCCCGTTCGCCCCACCGCGTTTGTCGGTGCCGCGGAACGTTGCCGCCGAGGCCCAGGCGGTCGAGACCAGTTGGGAAATGGACAGGCCTGATTCGAAGATTTTGTCCTTGAGGGCAGCGATGTCCTGCTCCCCGATCAATTCATGAGTGACATCGGGGACGGGGTCTTGCCACAACTGCGGCTCTACAGGAACCAACGGGCCGAGACACCGAGAGTAGGGGCCCATGTCGCGGTGCGTCAGCTTGTACCACGCCCTGGCGAAGGCGTCTGCAAGCTCCTCAGGGTTCTCGTGGAAGCGCTTCGAGATCGGCGCATAGATCGGATCCATCTTTAGTGCGAGGTCCGTAGTAAACATCATGGGGGCGTGCTTCTTCGACGGATCGTGGGCATCCGGCACGGTGCCCACTGCGGATGCATCCGTAGGAGTCCATTGCGTTGCACCGGCAGGACTCTTCACCTGCTCCCACTCGTAGCCGAACAGGTTGTCGAAGTAGTTGTTGTCCCACTTCACCGGGTCGGTAGTCCACGCGCCCTCCAACCCGCTGCCGATCGTATCGCCGGCATTGCCGCTGCCAAAACTGTTCCTCCAGCCGAGGCCTTGCTCCTCGAGGCTGGCACCCTCGGGTTCGGGACCCTTGTGCTCTTCCGGAGCAGCACCATGCGTTTTACCGAACGTGTGTCCGCCGGCGATAAGCGCAACGGTCTCCTCATCATTCATCGCCATGCGAAGGAACGTCTCTCGAATGTCTATGGCTGCAGCGAGCGGATCCGGAGTACCGTTCGGTCCCTCCGGATTCACGTAGATCAAGCCCATCTGAACGGCGCCGAGAGGATTCTCGAGATCCCTGTCGCCGGTGTAACGCTTATCTTCAAGCCACGTGGTCTCAGGCCCCCAGTAAATGTCCTCTTCGGGCTCCCAGACGTCCTCGCGCCCGCCGGCGAAACCGAACGTCTTGAGTCCCATCGACTCCAGGGCACAGTTCCCGGTGAAGATCATCAGGTCAGCCCACGAGATCTTCCGGCCGTACTTCTGCTTGATCGACCAGAGCAACCGACACGCCTTGTCGAGGTTCACGTTGTCGGGCCAACTGTTGAGGGGTGCAAAGCGGAGTGTGCCGGAGGCTGCGCCGCCGCGACCGTCGCCGATGCGGTACGTGCCTGCGCTGTGCCACGCCATCCGAATGAAGAGCGGCCCATAATGGCCGTAGTCGGCCGGCCACCAGTCCTGCGACGTCATCATCACTGCCTCGATGTCCTTCTTCACAGCATCCAGGTCAAGGGTCTTGAACTCCTCAGCGTAGTTGAAATCCTTGCCCATAGGATCGGACAGGGGAGAGTTCTGGTGGAGCATCTTCAGGTTCAGCTGATTCGGCCACCAGTGTTGATTCGCAGTGGTGCCACGTGCTTGAGATCCGTGCATCACTGGGCATTTTCCATTGCTCGCCATATTTCCTCCAATTGTGTTCTGTGTTTTTTACTTGCTCGAGATTGGGAGTCGTCATCGGGTTTCTAATATACCGAGAGCATCCAGATCGTCAATAATTATTATTGTTATTGTCGGGATTTTGTTGCGATGAGCCGAATCGAATATTGTATAATCTGTACCGGTTGTTCGACGCTTATCCGCCCCTGCTCACCGGCTACTCTCTTACCCTCTTACCCGTTCTAAAATCGCCAGGGCGATATCCACGATTCGTCCCGGATCACGCCCGAGGATTCGAATCATAGGCTCTTTGCCTTCATCACCTATGTCGTAAATGATATCGGGCACCTCACCGGTTTCGCGAATAACCTGTGTTGTACCCCATTCGAGGGATGAGCCTTCGAGATTCTTGACGTCCTTCGGTTCCTCATGACGGTCGAAAGAGGCGATGGACAGGTTGAGAGCACGGCATGCCGCCAGCATCTTCTCCTCGTACCGGATATTCATCACCGCACGCTTATCGGGATCGTGTTCCATGGCGGTCAACACAATTTTTGCCACATGCGTCGATGCGGCGAATTCAGGAGGCGCCACGGATCGAATGTCCCGATGGAGGCGTATCAACCGTCCCGGAAATGCGGCGACATCGTCAAACGTTCTCGCACCGGTGAGCCCCATCCCCAAATTGGACTGCACCTCAGGGATCAAGGCACCGGCATGGGCTTCTTCCAGCCGCCGTGCAGCGGCTGTAAGCTGATCCAGCACCGTACGTTTTTCGACCTCACGGTACAGTGTATGAAAATGATGCACAGACCCGTGACCGCGGCCGATGGGTTCGGCATAACGAATGGCTTCGGTCAGATATGTTTTGGCATCTCCAACCGCTGTTTTAACGTCAGATCCTTTAGCCATTTCCGCTGCGATGGCTGCCGCAAACGTACAACCGGTGCCGTGGGTGTTCGGTGTATCGATCCGATCCGCTTCAAACGCATCAAAGGATACACCGTCGAACAACACATCTACCGCTGCTCCTTCCAGATGCCCGCCTTTTACGACCACGTATCGGGGGCCCATGTCGTACAGCCTTCGGGCGATTTCTCGCATGCCCTCTTCATCTGTTGCTTCGATACCGGTCAAGGCTTCGGCTTCCGCCAGATTGGGCGTTATCACCGTCGCTATAGGAAGTAGTTTATCCTTCAGTGTCGCAATGGCCTCGGACGCGAGCAGCACATCCCCACTCTTGGCGACCATGACCGGATCGATGACGAGCGGAATATGCTGATAGGGTTGTAGGGATGCGACAACGGTTTCAATGATTCCGGCATTGGCAAGCATCCCGATTTTGATCACCTGGGCGCTGATGTCTGACAGGACGGACTCAATCTGCTGGGCTACCGCTTTGTCAGGCAGGTCGTATACCCCCTGCACTCCGACTGTGTTCTGCGCCGTAACCGCGGTAATGACCGACATCCCATATACGCCACAGGCGGCAAAGGCTTTCAGATCCGCCTGAATACCGGCGCCACCACCGGAATCCGATCCGGCGATGGTCAGGGCTTTATATACCATGTTTTTTTTCAGACCCTTCTGTATCAGTGGGGGTTTTTTCGTAGAATTTTTTAATTAAGGTATCGAGGTACTCGCCTGGGTTTCTGATGGCCTCGGCTGTTATTTTCAACTCTCGGGTCTGGACCAGTTTGAGCCCATGTACATAATCTCTAAACAATTCCATGCCCAGGTCTGCGGGCGATTTGTTCTGCTCTTCAGCTATTTCAGCCAGCGTGGTTCTGGCATCGTCATCGAGCGTCAATACAATGTCGTGTTCTTCTTGAAACCGCTGCTCGAGTTCATGTATCAAGGGCGGCGCCTCAGCCAGCATGCGCGTAAGTTCTTCCACAGGATTTTCCACGACCGATCGGGTCACGGTGAGCGATTTAACCGTACTGGACGGCAGTTTCTTTTCAAACTTGATCAATATTTTTTCCATCACGCCGATCAGCCCCCGGGCACCGGTTTTGGACTTGTGCGCCCGTTCAGCAATTAACCTGAGAGCCCCATCATCAAATTCGATATCGATATTGTATGCTTTAAAGTCGCGTTTTTTAGCGATGATCACCGGGCTGTTTCTATTTACCAGAATCTGAAACAGATCATCTACGCTGAGGGTGTGTAGAGCCGCAGTGATCGGCAATCTACCGATAAACTCTGATTCAAATCCGTATTCTATGAGGTCTTCCGCCGTGACATACGGCAGCCATTCATCATCTTCAGGCCTTTCTTGACTTTCTTCCTGGATAAATCCCATGGCATGCCGTGTCATCCGCTTTTTGATTATTTCATCCAGATTGGCGAACGCGCCGCTGACGATGAACAGGATATTTCTCGTATTGATCCGCTTACGCTCTACTTTTCCCGTTTTTTGAAACTGCAGGGCATTTTCCATCTGTGAGGCCAGGTCGTTCGGCGCCTGGAGGTCCACCTCCGTCTCTTCCATCAGCTTTAACAAGGTACGTTGTACACCGGTGCGGGACACATCAGGACCAATCGAACTACCGGAGGATGCAATCTTGTCAATTTCATCAATATAGATAATGCCATATTGGGCCAGGTGGATGTTCCCTTCCGCCTCATGCACCAGAGAGCGAACCAGATCATCCACGTCACCCCCGACGTAACCAGTCTCGCTGAACTTGGTCGCATCTCCCTTGACGAAAGGCACGCCTATCTTCTGGGCGATGAGCTTGATGATGTATGTTTTTCCTACACCGGTAGGGCCTATCAGGATGATGTTATTTTTGATGTTGCCGACCGACTCTTCTTCTTCCTGCAATTTGATCCGGTTAAAATGGGTACAGACTTTGGTAGCGAGAATTTCCTTGGCCTGATCCTGCCGGATGACGTATTCGTTCAGATACGCTTCCAGTTCTTCCGGCTTCATATTAAACAGGATTTCCGGGATAGGCGCTTCTTCTGCAGGTGGATCGGTGGAGGAGCCTTCCTGCTCCGGCTGAGCGAACTGAACATCAGCCCCATATTTCTGAGCCAGGAATTCTTTCAAATCTTTTTGTATATCACCGAGGTTCGGCGGGTTTCCAGACATATAGAACCTTTGATTGACTGATGGATTGATTGATGGTGTCCTGCGGACACACAGCGAGCCCTTCGGGGTTGACTGATTGACTGATTGATGGTTCCCTATTGCACGTTGGCGGAAATAATAAGACATTTGCCAGGCCAACAATGGATGGAAGGTTCCCTCTGGGAACGCTTCGAGCACTACGTGGTTCCCGCTTAAAGCCTGTGGGAATGACAGTCTTTGTTGAAATGTAGCAATACTTCCGCCGACGTGCGCCAGGGGGAACTCATCGATTCCTTCGGATTTGATTGCGTTATGTGTTTTGCCATCACCAAATTACCAAATTACCAAATCAGTCAATCACCAATTTCTATCCGGCACGGGCACCGTTCGGCACTTCGTGCTCGGGCATGGCCAGGGCGGGTTTTTCTAGGCCGTCCGCGTAGCCTATGTCGAACAGCATGCCTTCCGAAAATTCTCCCATCATACGTCGGGGTTCGAGGTTGACGACGAAAAGTGCCTGTTTCCCTTCTATTTCCTCCGGATTTTCCCGCTCCTTTTTCATGCCGGCCAGGATGATTCGCTGATGATCGCCGAAATCCACGATCAAGCGAAGCAGTTTATTTGATTCTTCGATGTCTTCCGCACCTACGATGGTACCGATACGAATATCAAGTTTATCGATATCGTCGAAAGAGATCGCTGGTTTAATTGGGGCGGGCGTCATGGATGGGTTATTGGTCAGGCGCACGGCACACCGTGCGCGTACGGGTGCATTATGTTCCTATTTTTAATTGAGGCGTTAATGGCTCTATGGCTGTTATTTCCGCTTGCATGGCCAACGCCTTCGACACCGTTCGTTTTCAGATCACCGAAACGCAACGATACAATATAGCACAATGCACCTGTTTAGGCAAGAGGACAAATCAACGAAAATGTATGGAATGCGGATGGCGCAGAATGAGGAGCTTGGAGCGGGTTTATCACTTCTTCATCTTTCTCAACTGTATTACTGTAACTTCAGCCGGCGCCTGGAAGCGTATAGGGGCCATGGTGAGACCGAGGCCGTTGTTTACGGACATAAGCATGTTGTTTATGGTATAGAAGCCGGCCAGATACGGCGTTTCCGCCATGACCGGCGTAATCGATTGTCCGAAGAGCTTGACCACCACCTGACCGCCGTGTGTGTGGCCGCCTAAGAACAGATCATAGCCCTGCTCCGCAACCGCCTGTACCATACGCTCTGCATGCTGATGCGCCATGAAGATGGAAATGGAAGCCCTGGCCTGTTGCTGTTCCATATTTTTCAGGACATGTCCTGAAAAACGCCTGCTGTAGGTATTGGTGGCGCCGGTCAGCAGAAGTCGGTTCTCACCGACCTGTATGGTCTGATGTTTGTTGTCCAGGAGCAGGACATCATTTCGAAACAGCGAGGCGGCTATCCAGCCTTCATCAGCCCAGATATCATGATCTCCCAGACAGGCATAGACGCCGTGGGCCGCTTCAATCTTGCCTAGCATCTGCGCCCCTCTTGTAATATAACCGGTCCCCCGTGTGACCAGATCGCCCGTAAAGCAGACCAGATCGGGCTGCGTACTGTTCACGGTATCGACATACTGTTGCATCAGATCCTTATCCGTCAACTGATCCGCCTGAAGATCGCTGATATGGACTATTTTGAACCCGTCGAGGTCATCCGGAAGATCTTCTATGGCCAGACCTCTTGTGGTTACCGTCACCATCTGCGTATCGTGATATATGCGGCCGCTTACATAGAGGGTTCCGATGACGAGTAGACCGATGACCAGACCGGATTCGATCCGCATCCATGGTCTGGGATACCGATTATGAGCCCGCCAGAGCGGGACTTTGATCAGATCACTTATCAAGAGGAGAGGCACGGTCTGGCCGATGATCAGAATCATAGCCCAGTAAGGATACACCAAAGTTCGGTATACCCAGGGTTCGCCGGTTCTTATCGCCTCCACGATATCGAAATCGCCCAGGCCACCGAAAAACACATGGATTTGCAAACAGAGCGGGTAGACATTGGCGATCAGGAACAACGCGATGACAAACGGCCATATCGAATGAGACGTTTTGTTTCTTAACCGCCCGAAATCAAACCAGCCCAACCGCTCAATGGCGCGCAGCGCTTTATAGAGGACATACACCATCAGGGGAGCGGCGATGAATGAGACTAACAAGGTGTTGCGTAAGGCCCAGGGAAGCATGGTATTTGGTAAGTTGGTGAGTTTAGATGCGTCAATTAAAATAAAATCTTCCTGATTGCCCCAATTCTGGCGCCCTCTGTGTTCGATTTTTGTATCGATGGCACTCTGGATAACGGAGGCGCGAGGATCATTTAAGTCCACCCTTGTGAGCCGGTCCTGAAACTCTTCTTTTATTTGCCGAAAAAAGATACATTTTTTGCCAGGACGGTTGCCCAACAGCTCCCCAGTAGTTCCGTACGATACACGTCGGATCGTTCCGTTGTAATAGGCACACAGGGTATCTGCAAACGACTCATTCCGGAAGCCCGGCACATTTTTGACGACCCCGATGATCCGGAAGCGCTGGCCGCATGCGATGAGACCTTTGCCCAGCACAGGCTCGAGTCCAGAAAATCGCTCCTTCGTGGCTTCATTGATCACGGCGAGAAAATTACCGTTCTCAACATCTGTAACCGTATAGGGGCTGCCTTCTATAAATTCAAACGTATTTATATGCCAGAACTCTGCATCCGTCCGTGTTCGTTCAAGTTCAATTTTCTGATCTTTCAAATAGGATTTGGTCGCATTTGCGCGGGTAAATATGGCCATCCATTCCGCACCAGGCAGATCCCGCATATACTGATCCAGCAGGCCATGTCAAGTTACGGCCTTGAGTATACCACCTGTTTTCGGCAAAAACGTAGAATTTTCGACGCATGAACACCTAGAAGGCCATTTCAACGTAATTTTTCAGCATCGTGGGTTCCTTTTTTTACCACGGAGAGTACCGAGGAATCACTGGAAGATCTTCTGTGGCCAGATCTCTTCTGGTTACCGTCACCATGTTTAGTGTACCTGGCGGCCATCGAACTGGCGGATGGTGCGTTGGGTTTCTTCGGCCAGTCTTGGATCGTGGGTCACCATGGCTATGGTTGTTTTTCCCTCCGTGTTCAGACTCCTTAAGATATCCATTATCTCATCGCCCATCTGACTGTCCAGGTTGCCGGTCGGCTCGTCGGCCGGCAGGAGGCGCGGTTTGCCGACTGTGGCACGGGCGATGGCTACGCGCTGTTGCTGGCCGCCCGACAGCTCGGAGGGAAAATGGTGGATCCGTGCGGACAGACTGGCCCGGACGGCCCCATGATAGAGATGAACTCCCCTTCTTCCATTTCCATATTGATGTTGCTCAGACCCACCGTCTCGATGCGGTAGGTCCAGTACTCTTTGTTGATATTTTCCAAGCAAATTATTTGTGGACCCCTTTTTAAAATGGTGATTTGTTGATTGTCTGATTAAAAATGCAAAGCATAGATACGGCCTAACATACCTTTTTGTATTTCAATCAACCAATCAAAAAATCAATCATTAACACTCACTTCATCCATTCTACGATAGGTTTCCATGTTGGATATGATGACCTCGTCGCCTTGTTCGAGGCCTTCTATGACTTCGAAGTATTCGAAGCTGGTGAGACCGAAGCGGACCAGCGTTTTTACAACCACTTCGTTTCGGATGACGTAGACATGATGCCATCCTTCTCCCGGGATGAACGGACCGCGTTTTCCATGGTGTACGCCTCTTGTACATCGTGGACAGCAGATTGGAATCTCATACTAATTAATAATTTACAACAACCATCCCGCGACGGCATCGATGTGTATGCCCGTCTATACAGGCCGGAAACGCCACAGGCGAATGGAGCCGCCGTCATCTTCGTGCACGGGGCAGGCTATCTGCAGAACGTACACAAATGGTAGAGCAACTATTATCGGGCCTGAAAGGCGCCCTGCTCATCTGCCACGGGATGATCGACACCAATGTACACTTCCAGGATGTGGTCCGTCTGACGCAACGGCTGATCGAACTGGGCAAGGCCAACCGGGAGGTAGCGGCCTACCCCCTCGAAGGGCACGGATTCCGTGAACCCAGTAGTTGGACGGATGGATGTAAACGGATATTCAAGTTGTTTGAGATGCACTTAAAGTGACCCTACCGCCCACAACCATTCACGTCCTCCCTATCCGTGCAGGGATTCCCCATGCGCAGCACCGAAATCACTCTCTGGGTTGCTGCCCCTGCACCGCATACCCGCCGTCGCACCGGATGTCCGTAGCCGTAATATCGCTGGAGTCGTCACTCGCCAGAAAGACGAAGACGCGTGCGACCTCGTCGATAGTCCCTATCCGGCCGATAGGATGCAGGGCATCAAAGGCTTTACGGGCGGCTTCAGGATTTTCTGAATTTTCTTTGATAAAGTTATGGAGCATAGGCGAATCTATCGTGCCCGGAGAGACGGTGTTGACGCGAATGCCGTCCTTTGCCAGTTCCATCGCCTGACCTCTCGCCAGGGCAATCAGGCCGCCTTTGGTGGCCCCGTATACAGCGACGCCGGGATGCCCGTTGTGCCCTGTCACACTCGCCATATGGATGATGGAACCGCCCCCGGCCTTCCTCATGTGCGGCGTGCAATATTTGCTGAAAACCATCGGCGCCAGCAGGTTTACCGTCAGAATGCTTGCCATGGTGGCTTCATCCTGATCCTCTATGGGGTCGACAGGCATGATGGCCGCATTATTAACCAGGATATTTACCTGGCCGAATTGTTCAGCGACTTGATCTACAAACGTTTTGACCCGTTTGTGATCCGTAATATCGATGGTTTCTGTGATAACACGACGCCCGGTCTCGGCTATCAGACGACCGGTCTCCTCGACGGTGGCCGTATTGATGTCGCATATCGCCATATCGGCGCCTTCACGGGCCAGATGCACGGCAATGCCTCGACCAATTCCATCACCGGCGCCGGTAACGATGGCGACTCTGTCGGATAAACGCATCATGTCCTCCGGAGATACAGGGTTCAGGGATATAACAGCTACTTATACCAATTTATGAATTATGAATGTTGAATTATGAACCGCGAAGCGCGTGCTGGAGCCCGCAGGGATCAGCAATTATAACCTAATAATTTCTGTAAGTTGCAGGAAATTGTATTGGTGATATTTATTAGATCCAATACGAAACAGAGATATAAAGGCAGCATTCGGTTGTCAAGAGGGAAAGAAATGTTAATCTATTGAAGCGGTTCCTAATAGATAGAAAATTACTGTACTTTGTGCCTGGTGCTTTGTACTTTGTGATATGAGTTATCTACGATTTATACCTTTTAAAGCCAAGTTAAAGACGCTGGTCCCCGGCCTTCGCCGGGGTGACGAACTATCGTGTAGCGGCGCTAATCACATTATTTGATTTTTTATGTTAAGCTCTATACAAAGCACAACTATGAAAATTCTTTTACAGGCTGCTGGATCCCGACAACGGGGCAGCGTATGATATCACAAGACGAATATCTTATCGGGTTAACGCTGATCAGCGTCCTCTTAGCCTGTACTCCTGATCTTTCTCGATCGATGTCAAAGATGATGGCGAGGGTATCCTGCCTGAGTATCAGGAGAAAATCTTCGATCCCTATTTTTCAACCAAAGAAGAAGGCAGTGGCCTTGGGCTGGCTACCGCGTACTCGATCCTCACCAGCCATGACGGCGTCATCACTCTTTCCTCCGAGGTCAATGTGGGGACGACGTTTACGATCTATCTGCCGGCCACGCCTGAACATGCGGTAAGCCTGGACGTAGACCATCCGGATTCTGTTGGGGGAGATCTTGACGCACTGTGGATATACTTAGGCGCTTACAGAAAACGGCGAAGAGACTGTACAGGCTTATAGAGAGGCCTTTGAGGCCAGTGAGCCTTATAAAGCGATTATCATGGATCTCACGGTACAGGGTAATATGGGCGGCAAGGAGGCGATGCAGCTGATTCTGAACATGGACCCATCAGCCAGGGCGACTGTGGCCAGCGGGCATTCCAATGATCCTGTGCTGGCGCATTATCAGGATCACGGTTTTCTGGATCGAGTGCAGAAGCCCTATCGGTCCACGGTATTGAGTAAAGTTTTGAACGATCTTATTATGGCCGGAAATACAATTTGATTTGTTAATTTGTTGAGTGAGTGATGGCATGTGTCCTGTGGGCACGAAACCAGTCCTTCGGGGTTGACTTTCATCTTTTCAATCACCAAATCACCAAATCACCAAATACGAAGGGAACTCTATGTTTACTGCTGACCAGGTTGCGCATTATAACCGCGAAGGCTATGTGATCTATCGTGATTTTCTGTGCCAAGAGGAGTTGGCGGCCTTTCATGGGGAAATGGACCAAATCTCATCAGGGAATACACTGGCTGATCATGATGATACCCGGATGGAGATGGAACCGAACCAATCACCGGACAGCACGCTGGTACGCCGTATATATGAACCCTGTACCTACTACGATATTTTCCGTGCCTTCTCCGAATCCCCCAGGTTGTTGGATTGTATAGAGCAGTTGTTCGGGCCAAGTCTGATGTTCCACTACAGTAAAATCAATATGAAACCGCCCGGAATCGGCTCTCCGGTTGAATGGCATCAGGATCTGTCCTACTATCCTCTGACCAATCGGGACTCCGTCTCTATTCTGTTTTATCTGGACGATGCATCGATAGATAACGGTTGTCTTCAGGTCCTTCCTCGCAGGCACACCGACCCTTTGTTGAGCCACAGCACAGAGGGGTTTTTCAGAGGGAAGGTGACGGCCTCCGTCGATGATTCCGATGCCGTAACCCTGGTAGGCAATGCAGGCACGGTTATTTTTATGAGTTGCCTGACACCACACGCCTCCATGACCAATACTTCTGATAAAGCACGAAGAACATTGATTTTAAGCTATAGAGCTGCAGACGCCTATCCCATCCATTGCGGGGTCATGTCCAACCTGGTAGAAACACATAGTCGGATTGTCCGCGGCGAACGCTCACCTGTTGCCCGGTTTACTATGACGGAGTTTCCTATTCCCCAGTATGAAAATCAGATTGCCTCCCTGTACGATTTGCAGGAAAGATCAAGAGAGGACGAAAAGGAAAACGGACAATATGGACCGTAAGAAGATTGGCGGCATCCTTCTGATTTATCAGAAGCCGGGAATGAGATATGGACAAACCCCAAACGCCTCTTTTTTGATCGTGCAGAGTATACTCGCTTGATACAGATCATAAGAAAAATACCCGGTATAAAATGGCTTTACACCCTCTTCTGGCATTCTTTCGCCCGGCAATTGCAGCGCGTTCGCTACAATCAGCCTGTTGTGGAGTATGTCAACGGCGTGCCTCTGCAGGTCCTGCCTCAGGTGATGCCGCCCAAACTGTTTCGCACCGGCGCGTATCTGTCGTGTCTTCTGACACCTGAACTGGTTCCTTCGGGTAGCCAGATATTAGACATGGGTACCGGTACCGGGATCGTTTCCATATTTGCCGCACCCCGGGCAAGTCGGGTGGTCGCCGTAGATATCAATCCCGAAGCGGTCAGGTGTACTCAGATCAATGCAACACGCCATCTTCTGGAGGATAAAATAGACGTCCGTCACGGCGATCTCTTCGAGTCGGTAGGTGAAGAGACCTTCGACCGGATCATATTCAATCCGCCTTTTCTGAAAGGCACGCCTTCAACCCCGTTTGAACAAGCGCTTTACGGCGGAGACACGATCGAACGATTTTGCAGCGAGGCGAAACGATATCTGAAAGAAAATGGAGAGATTCTGCTGCTGTTATCCACTCTGGCAGAGGTTGAGCAAATCCTCGCCATAGCCAGAAAGAAGGGTTTTTCCATAGACCTTCTATCTGAAAAGCACTATATTAATGAATCGTTGATGCTGTATCGGTTGAGGCCGTAGACAGGCGTGTACCCACCCATGCTTATACTCTATAATCCCCCCAGTTCATCCAACAAAAAACCGGTCCTGCCCATGTCCCTCCTGGCTTTGGGCGCGATGCTGGAAGGGCGTCATGAGTACATGATCGTCGACGGCAATCTCCTGCCCGACCCACAGAATGAGCTTGACCGCCTTATCCGGGAGAAACAGGTGGACCGGTTAGCCATAACCGTTATGCCCGGACCTCAACTCAACGAGGCCGTCCCTCTGTGTCGCGATCTGAAAACCCGACATCCTCGTCTGACCATCATCTGGGGCGGCTATTTTCCTTCTCAGCACTGGGATGTCTGCCTGAATGCGCCGTATGTTGATTACGTCGTCCGCGGGCATGGTGATCAGGTGTTCGTCGATTTACTGGACGGATTAGATGATGGTCTGCAATTCGAAGGCTTCGAAGGACTGGCCTATCGCCATACCGAAACCAATGAAAAAATCAGCAACGAGATGCCGGCTCTGCCGCATCCCGATACCCTGCCGGATTATCCGTACCATCGCATTGATATGGACAGATACATACGCCGTACATTTATGGGAAAACGTACGCTGCCGCATCATTCCAGTTACGGCTGCCCCTTCTTCTGCAATTTCTGTGCGGTCGTCAACATGGTAGGTGGCAAGTGGGTAGCGCAATCGGCGGAACGGACAGCAGCCGTGGTGGAAAATCTGGTAAAAACCTGGCAGTTAGATGCGGTTGAATTCTACGACAACAACTTTTTTACGCAACAATCACGGGTCGCCGAATTTTCCGATCGCATCGTGCCGCTGAATATCCGCTGGTGGGGCGAAGGACGGGTGGATACCATGCTCAATTTCTCTGATACAACCTGGCGATTGATGGAAAAATCTGGTTTGGGAATGATTTTTCTTGGGGCGGAAACCGGTTCGGACGCGACCTTGAAACGCATGGACAAAGGCGGCACGGCAGCAACGGAAAAAACGCTGGAAATTGCGGCAAAAATGGAAGCGCATAATATGGTGCCGGAATTCTCATTTGTCTTGGGCAATCCACCCGAGCCAGAAAAAGATATGGAAGAAAGTTTGCAGTTTATCAGAAAGATCAAACGGATCAATCCGAAATCCGAGATAATCATGTATCTGTACACCCCGGTCCCTCTATCCGGCGCGTTATACGAGCAGGCTAAAGAAGATGGTTTTGTCTTTCCGGAGACTCTGGAAGAATGGGTTAGCGACGCGTGGCAGGATTTCAACCAACGGCGCAGTACAACCATGCCCTGGGTGCAGAATCCTTTGCGACGTAAAATGCTCAACTTCGAGCGCGTGTTGAATGCCTACTATCCAACCGCTACCGATATCAAGCTCACCGCTTTTCGCCGTTTCCTGCTGCGGACGGCAAGCGCCTGGCGCTATCATACCCGAATCTACCGCGGTGCTTTAGAACTACGGGCGTTACAGAAGTTCATGGCCTACCAGAGACCTGATACGTCGGGATTTTGAACTGTTACAGCCCAGGACAAATTAATCCATCACATCTTGTCCGGCTCATGGGCGTTCCTCAGGAAGCAACAGACGATACAGGGTACTCATTTCCAGGCCATGTCCCCGGTCCGTCACAAAAATGATCTGCTCACCAAACCAGACCGGATCCATGTCGGAGTCCTGATGGAAGGTGAGCTGAACAGGCGCCTGATCCGTTAGCCCCATAGTCCAGATATCCCGGTTTCCTGCACGGTTCCAGGAAAAAAGTAGCCGGGAGGCATCCGGCGACCAGGTGGGCGTTTCGATACGATCAAGCGATTGAAGCACCGTCCATGTAAGTCCATCCCTGATATCAAGCACATGCAGACTCGTGCCCCGTGTATCCCACGTACAATAGGCGATGTGGTTGCCGTCAGGTGAAAAAGCAAGATCATATCCGTTCCCGACTTCCGTAAGGGACGACCACTGATGTTGCTGCATATCATAGAGAGAGATAAACCCATCTCGAAAAAAGGCGAACCGCCTGCCATCGAACTGCCAGGTCGGTGATTGACCGATCTGCAAAAAGATCGGTTCTTTGCCTTGCCCCTTGCTGATCCATATTTCTGTACGACCGTTGGCCATGGTTTCAACCAGCAGCGTTGAATCGTCGGATGCAAGCGCGGGGTTGTAAAAATTCCTCGTATGGACCGGCGTCCAACGTCCGGTCTCGCTCGAATACACCGCATAATGATCATCCACCAGCGCGCTGAAAACGAGCCGATTCTTACCCACATCCGGTTGTTTTAAAGTCGTGTATTTCGGATCATCAATCGGCCAGTAGGAGACGTGGCTTGCCGTGTTTGCCGACAGGGACCGGAGACCTTGTCCGGTGAAGGCGAACAAAAGAACGAGCACGGGCAGACCCCATCTCATAAAAGAAACAGGGCGCCAGGAAATATCATGCCTGAATAGATAAATAGAATAGACAAAAAAAGACAACATCAGCCAGAGTCTGGGATAAACGAGCGGATGTAGTTTGGGGAAAAGCGGCGTATTAATCAGGATAAAAAGCCCGGTCAGGTACACGGCTCCCAGCGTATTGTTCTTATCGAGGAGTATTTTGACAAAAAAGACACAGGGCAAGCTGAGCAGAAGAAAGTGGTACGTCACGCTGGCTGGTGAGTTTACCAGCAGAGCCAGCGGAATGAATCCCACATGAAAGAGAAAGGTATGTCCCTCCTTTTTGAATCCGGCACGCGCCAGCACAAAGAGGGATAACCCGACCAAACTCCATAAGACCATGTTTTTCAGGACTACAAACAGAACAGGCGATGGCCACACCGGGTGAGCGTTTAACGCCTCATGATACAGGAACAAATTACGAAACAGGCTGTTCCACGACTGGAAATTGATCGCATAGGGCGCCTGCACTTCCCCACGCAGATGCCTTGGAAATACTTCTGCCGCAAATGATTGGAAAACCTCTATCCCCCCTATCCACACGGTAACAATCAGAATGAACGCCACCGTAGCTATAGCCACCCCCACGAGCCGTCCCTGTTTTCGCCAGGTAAAATACATCAGGAAGAGAATCCCAATATATTTTACCGGTATAAAGCAGCCTATCGCAATACCTGCCCAGATCATTTTCTGCCTCTGATAAAAATATACACCGAGTAGAAGTGAGGTGGTCAGCAAGAGATACTGTTGACCAAACAGCAAGTTATTGAGCAGGGCATAGCCTGATCCTAAAAACAGAACGGAGGTGATCAACCAGGGTAAACGGACAATTTTACATAGAAGAATAATATCGAATATAACCAGGGTAATATTAAAGAGGAGCCAGATGTTTTTGGCGGTTACAGGAGGGAACACAGTCAGCGGGAGAAGAACCAGAGCGGTTGACGGTGGATGTGGGATAAAACCGCCTGCCTGATCCACAATGCCGTACCGATCCATCTGTTTCTGAAACCAGATAAAATCCCTGTACGCTCTTTCAAGAGAGACCCCATCTGCCAATAAACGGGCAGAGATGTAATAATTGGGGAAATCTCCCTTTGTATTGTTAAAGGTGGGCACTACGCCATATCTGATAATAACAGCGCTGAACCCAAGGAGACAGATAAAGAGGAAGGTATTATGTACTTTGTGCTTTGTGCTTTGTGCTTTGTTAAGCATGGAGACGGTGATCATATGTTGGTTATAAATATACCAAGCACAAAAAACAAAGTACACTGATGCCAGCATCAGCTAAAACCGATCGTAGATATTGAAGCTGGACTTCAAGCGTTGCAGGCCCGAGTATCCGTAGATCTCGAAAGGGAAGGTGAATTGCTTCGTCCTGATACGCAGACGGGATGTGGGTTTAAGCAGATTCAAGAGTAAGGTGTGTTTCCAGGAATGATGTTTTTCTCCAACCTTGACCTGATGGTAACCGAAACGCAGATATTGCCGGATGGCCTGGAGTTTTCGGTGTTTTTTATCACTGATCCACGGCAGTTCGGTAATTCGTGGATAGTAATCGCTCCAATCCTCAAAAGATTTCGGGGGGATGAATCCTTTTTCAATAGAGATGGGCCAGAGCGGTGATCCGGGATAAGGAGTGAAGATGTTGGTGTAACAATCTGCTTTATCATAGGCCCTATAGATACGGTCGATCATATCCAGGGTTTGATACATATCCTCGTCTTTTTCTTCCGGCAGTCCGAAAATAAAACCGAAGCTCGCCCGAATATCTCCTTGCTTGCAGCGTTCTAAAGCCTCAATCGTTTTTCCGATATTCGTTTTCTTTTCTATGGACTTCAGCACCTCGTCCGAACCGGATTCCGCGCCGAAATGTATTCTCACCAGGCCGGCACGCCGGTATAACCTGGCCTGATCGGCGGTCAGTTTTGCCCAGGAGTCCACGCGATCCTGAATATACCATTCAAATTTCAAACCGGATCGAATAAACCCTTCCGCCATTTCCAGGCAGCGGTCCATAAAAGCAAAGTAGATATCATCGATGATACCCACCAGATTGATATTGTATTTCCGGACCAGATACGTCACTTCATCCACCACCTGCTCCACCGGCAGCAAATCCAGATTACGCCCGTATACCGACGCATTAGAGCAATAGCTGCAATTGTAAGGACAACCGTGGCTGGAGGAGTACATGATCCACCGCAGGCCGGTCAGGTTACAATAGGTTTCATAATCGAATAATTCGTACCCCGGCAGCCGACTGGGTAATTCGGCAACGGTGGGATACTTTCTCGGCATGTTCCGGCGAATTTCATCGCCGTCTTTCCACAAAATGCCGGTCACATTTCCCAGAGAATCCCCGGAGGTAAAACATTCAATCAACTCCTGAAAGGCTTCCTCGCCCTGCTTCAATACCACGACATCTACGAAGTCGGCCTCCAGCGTTTGTTCCGGTAGAATGGAAGGGTGCCACCCTCCTAAAACAATGGGAAGCTGCGGATATCTGGCCTTTGCTGCGCGCCCTACCTCTGCAGCGCCTTTGAGCATCGGCCCTGTGACCAGCGACATACCCAGACAGATTGCATCGTCTAATTCCCGCAGGACCGCGCCGACCATGTCCTCTTCAAGCGTGGAATCAACAATCTTAACCTCATAACCTTTGCTTATCAAAGGGGCTGCAATGGATATCAGCGCAAGAGGGGGACACGCTTCGTTGCTGTTGTAAGCGGGGAAAAACAGGACAATTTTGTTTTTATTAGCCATTTCAGATATCTGTATGATTTATCGTATTTTGTCAAGCAGTTTAGGTGGTCATCAAGCTACATCTTTCCTTGCCCCAACTGTTTGCGGGTTGCCATGTTCCAGAAGAGACCGGATAAAACCACATTGGAAATAAGCACGCTCATAACAGCGCCCAACGTGCCGAATGCTGGAATAGCCCAGAGAAGCAGACCGCCGTTTATGATGATACCGATGAACGATACCTTCGGCACCAGATGCTCACGACCGGTCGCATAGAGATAGGTCCGCATCAGGTCGTTAATCACCAGAGGGATCATGATCCACACCAGGGATTGCAAAATCGAGATGGAGGGCGTAAACTGTTCTGTGTACAACCATCGGACCAAATAGGGTGCCAGGATAACAATAATCAGGACACAGCCCAGTCCGTACCCAATAAACCACCACCGCGCCCGTTTGAAATTTCGCTCTACTTCGGTTCCCAACCCGTCTGCTTCCGCTCTCGATATCATCGGAAAATACGCCCCCTGAAAAGCGCCGGGCGGCATGCGAAGCAGGTCTATAAAACGATACGCGGCGCTATAGAGTCCAACCATCCGATCTCCGGCAATAAAGGACAGCAGGATGACATCCAGGCGAGTATGGATCGTAACTGCCATCGTAGATAGTCCGATGGGCCAGGCCCGGTTGATCAAATTCATGCTGAATTTCAGCCAGCCCCAACCGTGTATTTGAATTGGCCCTTCATCCTTGTTTTTTAAAAACCATTCCATACGATACCAGGAAAATAAAAACCGGCCCATCTGAACGATGACCGTCCACCAGATGAGGGCATCCACGTTGTAGCCCGCCCATGTCAGGCCAAACAGTCCCGCCAGTTGCGCCGTTACTGCCAGCACGTTGAACAGGAGAATTTCGTTCATGTGCTCATAGGCGATAAAAACAGAGGAGACAGACGCGTTCAGCGCGATGATCAAAACCAGCAAAGGGGCCAGAACGAGCGCTGCAAGCAACGCATCGTCTCGATCCTGAAATCCTACCTTTAGCAAAATATAATAGGGTATGGCCATCGCCACCGCGAGCAGGACCTTCGCCAGCCAGGAACCCAGCAGAAACCGCCGTGCTTCCGATCGCTGCTGCGCGATCTCCCTGGTCAAGAACGTATTGAATCCCAGTTCCACGAAATGTCCCGCTATCCCGACCACCGCCATCACCAGAGCGTATTGTCCGAATCCCTCCACGCCTAAATAACGAGCAAGGATCACCGCCGACAACACACCAAGTGCCGCTTGAGACAGATAGCTGAGAAATAAAAGTAGGGTGTTACTCGCCAGCAGTTGCTGAGAGGAGGTGGATGTCATGGCGTGACAGAGGACGGTACATCATCTTTGGTCATGGGAGCGTTCCCGGACGAGGTTACTGTTAACGCACTCTAGGGGTACACATAGTCATTGAAACTGTCAAGAAAATAACTATATTGACTGATGCTGCGCAGCAAGCAGCGCAACATCAACGCGGGTGGCCTGTGGCGTGTAACGGGTCGTCTGATGGTCGTGACAATCACAATAACAGGCTCATAAAACACCGCCTCTCACAAGACAGGAGACGTATGAATGACACAGATTATGCCTACCGTAGACTTCGATCAAGAGGGTAAGCAAGTCGGCTGGTTACGCTTGCCACATTCCGTCACCCGCAGCGCCTACGGTACGCTGGCCATTCCTATCGCCGTTATCCGGAATGGCGCGGGACCGCAGATTCTGCTTGTCGCCGGTAATCATGGGGATGAGTATGAGGGGCAGATCGTGTTGACGCGTCTGATCCAGGATCTGCGGTCGGAAGAGATCTGCGGGCGTATCATCATTTTACCGGCATTGAATCTTCCGGCCGTGCAGGCGGGAACACGTGTGAGTCCGCTGGACGATGGCAATCTCAACCGCGTCTTTCCCGGCGATCCAGACGGCGGCCCCACCTGGAAGATTGCGGACTACATGGAGCACCACCTGCTGCCAATGGTGGACGTGGTTGCAGACTTTCATGGCGGCGGCGGCTCCCTGGAATACCGTCCCCATGCCAGCGTACACTACTCTGTGGACAACTCAACAGAGCACAAGAACCGCAGTCTCGAGGTAGTTCAGAAGCTCGGGGTGCCGCATGTGATGGTTTTTGAGCGCATGCCCAGACCGGGCGGACTGCCGGATGCAGCCATACGGCAGGGCGTGATCTCCCTCGGTGGTGAATACGGCGGCATGGGCTGTGTTTCACGAAAGGGTGTGGCGCTGGTTCAACAGGCAGTGGCGCGATTGCTGGCTTTTTTTGGAGCTAAGGACACGTTGCCGCCTGATGTGCCGCAACCCGAAATGATGCATATCTTCGGTGCCGAGGCGTATGTGTATGCGCCCGAGCCGGGTCTGTTCGAACCGGACACGGACCTGGGCGACCGCGTACGACCTGGGGACCTGTGCGGTCATGTACTGTTTCCGGACAACCCGGCTCGGCCCCCTATACCGGTGGCCTTTGAGGGGACGGGAGAAGTCGTATGTAAACGTCATCCCGGCAGGGTAGAACGGGGGGACTGCGTTGCCCATCTGGCCGCCCCCTTGCCGACCTGAAACGCATTCGGCGCTCACCCCAGTTCAGTGCGGATGGCAGCGGCCACGGCGTCGGCGAGATGCCCCGCGCCCTCGTCGGTGAAGTGCACGCCGTCCGCCCACAGCGGCGCGCCATGGGCACGCACAAGGGTGTGCAGGTCATTGACCGTAACTCTATGCCGGACCATAACTTCGGCAGCCGCCCGGTTATAGGCGTCGATGTCTTCGTTCCGGCGGATCGCCACGTCGTCACCGACGGGGGTACTCGTCGCCCATACCAGACGAGCACGGGTACGCGACAATCGTTCGAAGATATGCTCGAGATTGGCGCGGTAGACGGCCAGCGGCACCTGCGGTGTGCCATCGACGGCGGCGCGGTGGTCGGTGTCCATCAGGGTCAGGTCGTGGATGCCGCAGTTGATATGGATCACGTCCCAATCACCGGCGCCGAGCCAGGTTTCCAGATCCTCGAGAGTCTGGCGCGTAGAGCGGCAGTTATCCGGTGCACGGAATACATGGGCTATATCCTCAAAACGCTGCCGGACGCCGATAGTATACGAGATCGAGATCGAATCGCCAAGGAGAAGCACGCGAGGCAGATTGCCGGCAGGAGGCGCCCAGACGAAGGCGGGATGCTCGTGGAAGCGCGGCGGGACGGCACAATACCAACTGGCCGCATCACAATACGGGTTCGCAGGTGTCAGGCCCTGGAGGATGACGTTGGTCGCGAGAAACCCACCCTCGGTGAGGATGTCGGCGACGCTGCGGCTGCTGTCGTAATAATCGCCCCCGCCCGGATACCCCCGGCTGCCGTCGAAGTAGAGGACGGCGGGCAGGCGAGATGCCGGAACGATGTTGACGCCCCGCGACTGCTCGACGCTGGGACAGTTGCAACTGCTTCCGGGCTCAAGGAAGGGCTGCACCCGGAAGGTCTCCCCGCCATCTTCGGACAACAGCCATACGAGACGTTCATCGCGGCGCTCGCGCATGCTCATGGCCCGCGTCGGCTTGCCGTCCTGCCATTCGTTGTTGTAGGGTGTCAGTGTGACGAGGACGCAGAGCATATCGTCCTGACGCAGAGATGTCTTGCATTCTGTGGCCCGCATATCGGGATAAAGGCGCTCCCAGTGGTCGTTCACCGGGACCTGTCTCAGTGGACCATCGACGCCGGCCGTGGCCATAACGCAGTAGCCCGGCGCCTTGCCGTGGTCAAAGTAAAAAGCAAAAGGCCGGCCTTTCGAGTCAACCACTAACCCGCCCTGGCGGATCTCGGCGGGCGGTAGCTTCTCGTGCCGCGAACGGGTGCTGCGTGCCAGGATGTCGAGATCCTCGGGGCGCGCAGGCAGACGCACCGGCGTCCCGTCCGCCCGTTCCCAACTACGTCCACCGTCACGGCTGCGCGTATAGCAGGTGGCCTGGTGCTGACCTCTACCGGCCTCGTCCTCTCCCTCGTAAAAGTCGATGATGGCGTGCAAGGCTCCATCGGGTGCCACGTCCATCTGCATGTGGAATCCGGCGTAGGCCTGTCCGTACTCTTCCGCAAGCTTTACGATCTGTAACGGCCCCGACCAATCGCCGCCCGGCGGACAACGGTAGAGGTCGACACCGCGCTCATGGCGCTGCTCACCCTGGCCACGCACCGTCATGTAGAGGGTGCCGTCGGGACCGCTCAGGAACACAGGGTACGTACCACAGCCGATCGGCTGCGGCGCACGCCACGCCGAGACGTCGTTCGGCGCCTCGGTACGGCGCCATTTCACGTCTGTGGCATGACCGCCGAGCACGGCGTGCAGGATACTGTCAGGGGTTATGGCGAGGACGGCGCGGGCGTGGTTGTCGACGCCTGAGTCCAGGGTAACGGGCGCACTCCATTTGCCGGTGGCGTGATCGAGGGTGCGTACACGGTTGAAGTATCCCTCGCGGGTGACGTCCTGCCAGGTGACATGGGTGCGGCCGTCGTAGGTGATGATCTTGCCCTTGTCATTGGTAGCACGCTCACTGCCCTGCTCAGAGACGATATGCATGGTCCTGCTCCTGGGTTGTCGGCATCATGGATACCTGACGCAGTGGCGTTGAATTTCTAACGCCCGAATTTATCGCCGGGTTTCAGGTTGACGGAAGCTATCCAATCCGGCGCCATGGTTTTGCGTGCACCCTCTGGCTGTATTCTGCCGACTAAAATGGCCCCACCAGCAGCCGCAACCAAAAAGCCCTTATCCGAAACCTCAAAAACCGTGCCGGGTTCCTGACCTGTATTACCCGATTGTTTCTGGACTTTGTAAAATTGAATTTTGCTTCCGTTGTACGTGGAGCCCGCTCCGGGAACGGGTTCACTGCCCCGGATCAGATTGTATATCTCGTCGACCGATTTGTTCCAGTCGATCACGACATCCTCTGCCTGGCACCAGCCTTCATAAGTAGCTTCGGATTCGTCCTGCACAATTTTGGGTGCGGCCCCTTCTTTGACCATCTTTACCGCTTCAGCCATGGCCTCGACTCCCATGGGAAATAGCCGGTCGAAGTAAACGGACCCCAGGGTATCATCGGCGGTTATTTCCGTCTCCTTCTGGAGGAGAATCGGACCGGTATCCAGGCCTTTGTCGGGCCAGAATATGGATAAGCCCGTTTTAGTTTCGCCCTGAATAATAGGCCAGTTTATGGAACTGGGACCACGGTGTTTGGGTAAGAGAGACGGGTGATACTGAATACTCCCATGGGTCGGCGCTTCCAGGATGGCATCGGGCACAATGTCGGTAACAAAAGCCATCACGCACAGGTCCGCGTTCAACGCTTTAAAGGCGTCTACCGCTTCTTTTTTTCGCATCCGTTTGAATTGAAAAACGGGGATATCATGCGTCTGGGCTGCTATTTTTATGGGATCTAAAGGCCGCCCTTCCTTATCGGGCGAGCAAAACACCCCCACGATATTTTCATCCCGTTCTACCAGTGTATTAAGGACACTTTCTCCAAAAGCCGCCTGCCCGATAATCACAATACGCATATCTTCAGTCAACGCTTTACCTCCTTCAAGTAGGTCTTGTATGCTCGGTCTTCCATATATTGAGACGAATTATGAATCATGAATCCGCCCGCCAATTTCCATCATATCCTGTGTACCCGTCGGTATAATGTTTCATATGGTCTGGCAGCGCATCGATCATGGCCTGTGCGGTGGCCGGCAACGGCCAGGGCGCGTTGATGCGTACCGATTTCGGGCGGAAACCGAAACCACAGGAATAACGCCGCTCGTGGGTGGCCATGTTCGCATGGTAGGTCAGCGCGGCGAAGCAGATGAGGTCGCCCGGGTCGGCTATGATCCCAATACAACCGGGGACATCCATCTGGTTATATCCGGCATCGGGCGCTTCCCCGATCGGATGAAAACCGGTGCGGTCGGGCTTCATCTCAAAGCCCTCCGGTCCCGGCCAGTCGGGATGATTGGATTTCTCAATCACGGCGATGCCGCTGCGATCGGGATGGCTGCCGTTCAGATAATACCAGCTTCCGCTGGGCATCGGGTAGCGGTTCAAAACCTCGTTGGCTATCTTCGGCTTTTCGATATGTCCGCGATGGTCCGTGTGCCAGCCTCCCATGGCCTCGCCCGGTGTACGCAGGATAGCGGCCGAGCGATGCAGACACACATCGGCGGTCCTGTGGACTTTGCGGATGTAGTTCATGTACGGGGCGTGTTCGGTCAGTCTCCACATCGCCGGACCGGCTTCCGCAAACATCATGTGATACCGATTCGAAGCGAGTGGCAGATCCCGGTCCGGATCCAACGCCTCGTCGATGGCATCCTTCAAGATCTGGACCATAAGCTGATCAATCATCTTACGGATCACGCAGTAGCCGTATGTATCGAGGCACACGAGCGCGCCGTCGATGTCGTCCCGCTCAAAATAGACGTTGTAATCGGGTTGGTGGTCTGCCATGGCCTTCCTTCTTCAGCGTTCCCTTTTCCGGGACGTGAGCCGCATGCCCCACCGGCCGATGCGGGCATTAACGAAGGCTTTGGCGGCTTTGGTATAATCTCGTTGTGGAGCGTGCCAGGCTTTGTGGAAGGCGACATCATGCACCATCCAGCGATTCGCATAGCGGTAGAACCGGTAAGAATGTCGCCCCCCTATAGACAGATCCCGCTCTGTACGCGTATCCCAGGGTAGCCGGTCGATAATATGAGATTCAATTTCGCGGTAATAGGGTGTTCCTTTAATCGGGTAAGACACGGTGGTCAAAAAAGTATCCGGCGCCGTCCGTTTCAAATGGGCGACCGTTTCCTCGATATCGGACACCTCCTCGCCATCATATCCCAGCATGACAAATAAACCCACCTGAATACCATATTGTTGGGCCAGTGCCGTCATCTCGCGTATACATTCAACGGTCACATCCCGCCTCATGGCGTCCAGAATACGCTGCGATCCGCTTTCTGATCCCAGCCAGATGCGGATACAACCCAACTCTGCGAGCGTCCGGATCACCTTTTCATTCAGCCGGTCCGCTCTGGATATGCATTCAAACGGCACATGCAGGCCCCGGGCCTTCATTTCCTCGGCAAAACGGTAGAGCCACCGATGACTGATGGTGAATACATCGTCAGCGAACCAGAGCGTGTCCGGGTGGTAGGTTTCTATCAACTGCTCAATTTCATCAACGATCAGTTCAGGTGTTCGGCGTCGATGGGACTCACCGAAGACGGTATGGCTGCACCAGGTACACTTATATGGACAGCCACGCGCCGTGATAATCGATATGGAACTCGACCCATGATGGGTTTTCCACGCATCCAGATACTGCCTGATATCGATCGCTGAGCGATCTGGTGCTGGTAACGCATGGACTTCTTTTATATACGGCCGGTCCGGCGTACGAACCATGTCTCCCTGATTATTTTTGTATGCAATACCCTCAATATCGCCCAGGTTCTTCACACCCTGCTCACGAAGCGCGGGCAGCAAAACCTCCAGCGTCTGCTCACCCTCGCCGATGACGACGACATCCGCGCCGTGATGTAAAAACTCCTCGGCATAATGCGGTGGTTCGGGGCCGCCGACAATGACGGTCGCACCAACCGCTTTGGCCTCCTGGATCATTTCGAGCACTATAAGCTTGGTCATCAGGTTGCAGTAGAGGCCCACGACCTGAGGTTGGGCTTCCGAAAGCCTGTCTCGAAAAGCCTGCCGTGTCTGGAAGGTTGAGTCAAACACCTGAATCTCAAACCCTTTGGATTTCAGGTAGGCAGAAATATAGAGGATACCCAACGGCGGATACGGCCGCATAATACGGAGTTCTTTGGGATCATCTTTGAGGAAGTAGCCGTGGGAGAGGAGCAGGGACATGGGTGATTGGGTGATTGTCTGATTGGGTGATTGTCTGATTGGGTGATTGGGTGATTGTCTGATTGTCTGATTGGTGAAGTGTTTTGTAGCAGATTCTCACTCGCGGCCTTCGAATTCCTTTGACGAGTTTTCTACTACCGTCATCGTGCGTACCGCCTCACGCACCGTTCGGATGAAGACAAACCATTGGCCATCGGGCGACACGTCGTACAGGCGGCCAGCGAAATTTCCACTGATCTTCACCGGGTCAAGAGCTTCCCCGAGATCATCTCCCGAAAATAGCTGCTCGGGTTTACCAATGCGAAGTGAGGCATTTGCTTCTTCTACCGAGGTGACCATCAGGGCATTCCCGCTCACGAAGAAAATCTCATTCCTGGCCATCTAATCTCCTACGGATTAATTCCTTTTGGTCTCACTTCTCCATCCGCCTCAGACGCTGTTCACCCACGACCGCCGTCGCGGCGCCGATAACGCCGGTCGCTATCGTACGCATTCGGGATCGATTCATACGAAGCGGATGCGTAACCAGTTCCGCCAGGGTATCCAGCCCCCGCTGCGTTCGGAACCGGCCATGGACTACCCTGTGAAGTAAACGGTAGTATTCAGGAGAATAGGTCCCCTGAAACATCAACGCCAGATCATCGCTGTCGGTCCAGTTGGTCTTATCGACGAGGTCCTGCCGGACCTGTTCATAAAACTTTGTACCGGGTAGTGGATAGGACACCGATATACCGATATCATCAGGCCGGCCTTTTTTTACCATGTGTATGGTCTTTTCGATATCCTCTCTCGTTTCGCCGGGATACCCGAATTGCAGGAAGAAGCCCACTTTAATGCCGTGATGATGTAAACGCTGCGCCGCTTTATGGATCTGCTCGACCAGGGTCCCTTTATCCATGGCATCGAGAATCTTCTGCGATCCGGATTCCGCACCGACCCATGCCATATCGCACCCGGCGCGTTTAAGGGCTGCAACCACCGGTTCATCAAGCAAATCAACCCGCGCCTGGATTTTAAACGGGGTTTTACATTGTAATTCTTCCACATGCCGACTGAAGGATTCGACCCAATCCGGTTTCAAACCGAAAATATCATCCGCAAACCAGATATGGTCAGGATGGTAGGTGTCTTTCAGCGCTTTTAAATCATGCGCTACATAGGCCGGGCTGTGGCTGTTATATCTATTTCCGTAGATTGGCTTGGCGCACCAGTTGCATTTGAATGGGCAGCCGCGGGTGGTCACCATATTCGTAGAGAAATAACCATGGCGACTTCGCCAGGCGGCTTCATACGCCGACATGTCCGCCAGATCCCGTGCCGGCGCCGGTAATTCGTCCAGATCCTTCAAAAATCCGCGTGGCGGAGTTTCTCTTATGGTATCATCCTGGCGCCTTGCCAGCCCGGCAATATCCTCAATCGCCGTCTTCGATCGCCCCGACAGGCTGTTCAGCAGTTCTCCCAGCGTATATTCTCCTTCACCCACCAGAATATAATCAACGCCCTGTGAAAAATACGACGCCTTATGATCCGTTGCATCCGAACTTGAAACAACCACCGTGCAACCTGCGCTCTTAGCAAGCGCCGCCATATGATAAGCGGCCTCGCGCATACGCGTCAGGCACATTTTGCTGAGATAGTTGAAATGATCTTCAAAGAGGACCACATAGGCGGGACGGTGTCGCTTTAACGCCTCTTCAAATAATGCGGGACCATCGGCCAGCATACTGTCGAAAACACCCACGTCGTATCCCAATTGACGCACATATCCGGCCGCATACAGCGTGCCGAGCGGCGGATACGGCTGCATCGTCTCCCACTGCTTGGGATCGAAGCGTAAAAAATACGCATGGGTGAATAAGACGTCGGACATAGATAAAATGGTGATTTGGTGATTTAGGGATTGGGTGATTGGAAAGTCAAAAACGAATCGGCGGATTAGCCAATCACCATTTGACCGTCATATGGCCGTTGTGCGCTGTATGGCTTTCTTGCGCGATCAGGTTCATTCGTTCGTGTTGCTCCATCACTTCGGTAATGCGATCTTCAAATTTCTTTAAAAAACGATGCCTATGGTCGTTGGTGTGCAGTTTAATTCGATCTCGCGTTAAATAAACGCTGCCTGTTTGCGAGGGGGAAATCGTTTCCTCTATTCGTTTTTTATACAACTTGAAAATCACCCACTCCAGAGGTTGAAACAGCGGTAAATAGCCTATCCACTCCAGCAGGCGTTTACCCCAGGCTGCCCATCTTGACAGCTTGAGTTCAGGGAAGGTATGGGTGCCCTCCGCATGACCATTCCATTGGGGTAAATAGCCCATAACCCATCCGTTTGTGGCGGTAAACTTTCGGTAGTGGGTCCAACCATACATCGGACGCAGGTTCGCAATCTGATGGGCGTTAAAGATATCTTGATCCTTGATGTGGGTATCCGATCGCCCGATGATGTAATTCAGACACAACAGTTCCCGTTTACCGATCAGTTTGGCCGTAACGGCCAGGAAGGCATAGATGGTCCATAACCGCTTCTTATCAATGACCAGGAAAAGATCGATATCGCTGTCTTCTTTACAGTTCTTAAACGCCAGCGCGCCAGACAGCGACATCATGCGAACAAAGGGACAGGAGCAAAGCCAGTACAACAGCTTTCGATGCCGTTCGAATAATCGTTGGGCCTCTTCGGTTTTATTCAATCGCTCTTCGTATAGATGGGATCGTCCTTTAAGCATACAATAACCCTGCTCAAATGTGATTAAATCCGTTAATTCCGGCGTTTTCAGTGCAGCGGCCACCATGGTGCGGGAGGCCCGGAATCCGAACAGGTTCTGGTGGATTTCCTCCATCGTCAGGGGATAGTCGAACAAATCCGCGTACACGATGGTTTTCAGGACGGCGAATGAACAGGCATCGGTGACAGGTCCTTCCGTTTCAAGGGGCTGCGTGTGTATATCCTGCACACGCCCTGGGGACTGTCCAGCCGCTTGCTCATAAATACGTACGGTTTTATCGGCCACATTCTGCCAGGCATAATTTTCGAGATTCTCCAGATGCCGGTCGGAGCGGCGTATTCCATTCAATGCATGATCCAACCGTTCACACCACGCCCGTACATTGACAGGCTCTACAACCAGCCCTGTTCGTGTGGTCGTTTCCAGAATAGAGGGGGAAGGAGATGAGAGGATCGGCGTGCCGCAGGCCAGCGCCTCCAGCGCCGGAAACCCGTACCCCTCATAGCGTGAGGACGAAACAAATAAGCGGGCGCCGCTGTACAGTATGGGCAGATCCTCTTCTTCCACATATCCGAGAAGGTGTATCCGTTTCTCTAAATTTCTTTTGGCAATAGCCCGCACCAGTTCAAGGTGACCGTTGCCTTTTTGACCGACAATAACCAGAGCGCATCCCGGGTCTTTGTCCTGAATCAACATATGATAAGCCTGTATCAGGGTCTGTAGATTCTTCCGCCGATCCAGGGTCCCTACAGTCAGGATATACGGCGTCGCAATCCCGTATCGCTTCTGCACCCGATGTAATAATCGCTCGTCGGCTGTCGGGCGAAACGCCTCGTCAATGCCGGAATGGATGACGGTAATATTGTCTGTCCGGGCCTTTAAAATATGGACGATTTCGTTTTTGGTGGCTTCTGAAGTAGCGATAATGTGGTCCGACATACGGAGCGCATGCGGCAAAGCCCGCTGAAACGTAGCCCGTTTAACCCAAGAATATAATTCCGGGAAGATATAAAACACCATATCATGGAAGGTTACGACAATTTTGCAGTGACCGGCAGATCGCGGTACGATGTAGTGGGGGGCATGCCATACATCCAGCTTGTGCTGAGTGATCACGTGAGACGTCTGGAAAAATTCCCAGTATAACCGGGCGGGGCGGTTGAGATACGGAATATCTATAAAGGTGATATTCGACCGGTCTATATGTTGAAACCGGGATCGATCTGTTTTTTTTATAAAAACAACATACTCATGATCGGAATCAATCGAGGCAAGGCCGGTAATCAATCCACGAATATATCGTCCGGCGCCTGCGAGTGAGGCAGGAAGGGACGTCGCGTCGATGCCAATGCGCATAATGGTAAATTTGTACTTATGATATACTAAAGTTCGGACAATACACTTTTATGAAGTAATAAATACGCGTCATTCAACGCCGAAAAACTGGAATCCCGCTTCAAGCCTGCGGGAATGACAGTCGAGTTTTCGCGGTTTATATTGTCCAGACTTTAGTAGGCTATAATATACTATCAAGATGTGTTTGAAAGATACTTGGGGGCGGACAAGATGTCAAGCGCCTCTGATTACCAGATCGGCCATTTGTGATTTGTTGATTTGTTGATTTGGGTTTTTCAATCAGTAAATCACCACTTCAACTCACGGCAGATCCGTACTGCCCATTAAATACCGATCACATTCTCTTGCGGCGCCGCGGCCTTCGTGGATGGCCCATACGACCAGGCTCTGGCCGCGACGAGCGTCGCCGGCCGCGAAGATGCCTGGTGCATTGGTGGCATATTTTCCGTATTTGGCTCTCGCATTCGATCGGGTGTCGCGTTCGATACCGAGTTGATCCAGCACCGTATCTTCAGGACCGGAAAAGCCCATGGCCAACAGGACCAGATCGGCGGGCCATTCTTTTTCCGTACCGGGGATCTTTCCAAACGGCGCCCCGGTCGCTGTTTTTTTCCATTCAAGATCTATGGTTGACAACCCCTTCAGATGACCCTGATCGTCGCCGATGAACTCGAATGTGCTGGTACGATAGCGTCTCGGATCATCACCGAAACGCGCGGCCGCCTCTTCCTGGCCGTAGTCCAGATTGTAGATCGTAGGCCACTGCGGCCACGGGTTGTCCGGGGCGCGTTCATTCGGCGGTTTCGGAATCACATCGAATTGATTCACCGTTTTACAGCCATGCCGTAGCGAAGTGCCTACACAATCCGTCCCTGTATCGCCGCCGCCCAGAACGATGATATGCTTGTCTTTGGCGGAAATGTAGTGCCCGTCTGCATGGCCGGAATCAAGCAGGCTTTTCGTATTGGCACTCAGGAAGTCCATGGCAAAATAAATGCCCTTAAGATCCCGACCGGATGCATCTTTCACAAAGTCCATCGGCTTTGTCGCCCCGGTACAGATCACCGTGGCATCGAACAGATCACCAATTTGAGAAGCAGCCTGATCTTTACCGATTTCCGTATTGGTTACAAATTCGATGCCTTCTGCAGCCATTAGATCCAGACGCCGCTGTACCACCTTCTGTTTATCCAATTTCATATTCGGGATGCCGTACATCAGCAAACCGCCAATACGGTCGGACCGTTCGTATACGGTGACCTGATGGCCGGCCCGGTTGAGTTGGGCTGCGCAGCCCAGACCCGCCGGCCCCGATCCGATGACGGCCACCTTTTTGCCTGTTCGCTTATCCGGTGGTTCCGGTTTGATCCACCCTTCTTCAAAGCCTTTATCGACAATGGCGCACTCAATCGTTTTAATCGTCACCGCATCACTGTTCAATGCTAAAACGCAGGCCCCTTCACACGGCGCTGGACACACACGTCCGGTGAATTCCGGAAAATTATTGGTCTTATGCAGTTGATCCAGCGCTTCTTTCCAGTGCCCCCGATAAACCAGGTCATTCCATTCCGGCACCAGATTATTTAACGGACAGCCGGAAGCGCCCGAACCGCCCCCCATGGCTACACCGGTATGGCAGAATGGAATACCACAATCCATACACCGGGCGCCCTGATCCCGGAGGCCTTCTTCTGCCATAGGAAGAACAAACTCCTCCCAATCATCAACCCGTTCGAGCGGATCCCTGTAAGATGATTTTTTTCGCCCATATTCCATAAAACCCGTCGTCTTACCCATGGTACTCCTGAATTGTTGCGATCAGTCTGTTGATATCGATGTAGAGATAACCGGTTCTGCATGACCATTGGCGCCGTTTGTCTGCGCCCTCTCTTGTGCGGCCATCGCCTGGAGAGCCCGGCGGTATTCGAACGGCATAACTTTCACAAATTTGGGCAGCATGTCGGACCAGCGTTCAAGCACATATCGACCACGCTCACTACCGGTGTACTTGACATGCTCTTCGATCAACTGACGCAAGTTATGTATGTCCTCTGCATCAGTTACGGCTTCCAGATCGACCGATTCCCGGTTACACAGACCGGGGAACACCCCGGTTTCGTCGAGGACAAAGGCGACCCCACCGCTCATCCCTGCGGCAAAATTCCGACCAACCGGTCCGATCACCACGACCTGGCCACGGGTCATGTATTCACACCCATGATCTCCGACGCCTTCTACGACGGTCTCAGCGCCGCTGTTTCGTACGGCAAAACGTTCACCGGCCAGACCGCAGAAAAAGGCTTTGCCGCCGGTGGCCCCGTATAATGCCACATTGCCGATTATCACATTTTCAGAGGCGTTAAAATCCTCTATCCTTGGGGGGAATATGGCCAGCCGTCCGCCGGACAGGCCTTTGCCGGTGTAGTCGTTGGAATCTCCTTCGAGAGATATGGATATGCCAGGCGCCAGGAAGGCGCCGAAACTCTGGCCGGCCGAACCATGCAGCCTGATATGAATGGTATTATCAGGCAATCCTTCTTCGCCATATCGGCGTGAAACTTCCGCACTGAGCATCGTGCCGATCGTACGATCGATATTGTGAACAGCATGCCGTATGGCTACAGGTTGCTTTTCTTCAAGCGCTTCTTTAGACAATTCGATCAATCGTTGATCCAGCTTTTCGTCCAACCGATGGTCCTGCTTATCGCGACAGTATCGGGCAACATGCTCCGGCGCCTCGATAGGGGTTAACATCCTGGTGAAGTCGAGGCCCTTTGCCTTCCAGTGCTCGATCGCCTTTCGGGTATCGAGACAATCGACCCGGCCGACCATTTCGTTGACGGTCCGAAATCCCAGCAGGGCCATGATTTCACGTAACTGCTCTGCGATGAAGAACATGAAATTGATGACGTACTCCGGTTTCCCGGTAAATCGTTTCCGCAACGCTTCATCCTGAGTCGCCACACCCACCGAGCAGGTATTGAGGTGGCATTTTCGAAGCATAATACAACCGCTGACCACCAGCGACGTGGTCGCAAATCCAAACTCTTCCGCCCCCAGCAGACAGGCGATGGCTACATCACGGCCGGTTTTCAGCTGACCGTCGGCCTGTACCACAATCCGACCGCGCAGGTCGTTTTGCACCAGGACCTGCTGCGTCTCTGCCAGGCCCAATTCCCACGGCACCCCCGCATGTTTCATGGAAGATTCCGGCGACGCACCCGTACCGCCGTCATAGCCGCTGATAAGGACGACGTCCGCTTTACCTTTCGCGACACCGGCCGCGACGGTGCCGACGCCGACTTCCGCCACCAGTTTAACGTGTATACGCGCCTGGTTATTCGCGCACTTCAGGTCATGGATCAGCTGGGCCAGGTCCTCGATAGAATAGATATCGTGATGCGGCGGCGGTGAAATGAGTCCCACGCCCGGTATAGATTTTCGGACCTGCGCGATCTCTTCGAATACCTTGTAGCCCGGTAACTGACCGCCCTCACCCGGCTTGGCCCCCTGGGCCATTTTGATTTGAAGGTCCGTGGCGTTGACCAGATAGTTGCTCGTTACCCCGAAACGACCGGACGCCACCTGCTTGATGGCGCTGTTACGCCAATCGCCGTTTTCATCTTTATAATAGCGATCCGGATCTTCTCCGCCTTCGCCTGAATTACTCTTGCCGCCGATTCGATTCATAGCAATCGCCAGCGTCTCATGGGCTTCTTTGCTGATGGAGCCATACGACATGGCGCCGGTGGCAAAGCGTTTGACGATCTCTTCAACGGATTCTACCTCTTTGATAGGTACCTGTTCCTGTAACGGTTTGAAATCCAGGAGGCCTCGAAGCGTCCCGATCTGTTCTGTCTGTTCTTCGATCAGGTTGGTATACTCCCGGAACCTGTTGGGATCCCCTATTCGGGTTGAGAGTTGCAACAGGGCGATGGTCTGAGGGTTGAACAGGTGATGCTCGCCGTCTTTTCGCCATTGGTAGTATCCGCCTACATCGAGGGTATGGTCGGCGGCCACAGGCCGTTCCGGATAACCATGGTGGTGATGCTGCCGGTATTCCTGTTCGATTTCCTCTAATCCGACCCCTTCTATACGCGAGGCCGTCCAGGTGAAATATTTATCTATAACCGATTGTTTAAGTCCGATGGCTTCAAAAATCTGGGCACCGTGGTAACATTGTATCGTGGATATCCCCATCTTGGACATCGTCTTCAGAATACCTTTGCCCAGGGCTTTGAGTATATTCTTCTCCGCCTGTTCCGAAGAAATATCCGGATCGATCAGTCCGTCAATACACATCCACGCCACTGTTTCCAGCGTGAGATATGGATTTACGGCACTGGCGCCATATCCGATGAGCAGACAGCAATGCATCACTTCACGCGCCTCCCCCGACTCGACCAACAGGCCCGCGCGGGTTCGCAGACCCTCACGGATGAGATAATGGTGGACCGCAGCGGTGGCGAGCAGGCTCGGGATATGTATCTGATCGGGACCGATCCCTCGATCCGACAAGATGACCAGCGTCGCCCCTCCCTCTCTGATGGCCCGGGCTGCTTCTATACAGAGGCGGTCGACCGCTTGTTCCAAAGCCCCTGTAGCGCCCGATTTCGGGAACAGGGTGGACAGCATGACGGATTTCAGTCCCGGCAGGTCCAGATCCTTGATGCGTGCAAACGCTTCATTGGAAAGAATCGGCTGTTTCAGATGAAGCTGTCGACAATGTTCCGGCGATTCGTCGAACAGATCCTTTTCCGTTCCTATCGAGGTTTCCAACGAGGTGACCAGCTCTTCCCGTATCGCATCCAACGGTGGATTCGTGACCTGTGCAAATAGTTGTTTGAAGTAGTGGAACAGAAGCTGTGGTTTGTTCGACAGGACGGCTAATGGGGTATCGTTACCCATCGAGCCGATAGGTTCTGCCCCGGTTTCGGCCATGGGACCGATGAGTATCTTCAGCTCTTCACTGGTATATCCAAAAGCCCGCTGACGCGCTTCCAGCGTTTCCAGGTCGAGTCCCGGCACATGTTCCGGCGCGGGCACCGGGAGGTCATTTACTGTAATCATATTTTCGGCCAGCCACTGGCCGTATGGTTGGCGGATGCTCACCTGGCGCTTGATTTCATCATCACCGATGATGCGGCCCTGCACCGTATCGATCAGAAACAGGCGGCCCGGTTGGAGACGGCCCTTGTACAGCACGCGTTCAGCAGGAATATCGAGCACACCCGTTTCTGATGCGCCGACCACAAATCGATCTTTGGTCACCACATATCGAAACGGACGCAGGCCATTGCGATCCAAAGTGGTGCAAATGCGATCTCCATCACAGGCGGCGATCAAAGCAGGTCCATCCCACGGCTCCATCAGGCAAGAATGATACGCATAAAACGCCTTCTTCTCCTCAGACATGGACTCATGATTTTCCCAGGCTTCCGGGATCATCATCATCATCGCATGAGGCAACGATCGGCCTGAAGAGACCAACAGTTCGAGCGCATTATCAAAACCGGCGGTATCACTGGCCCCCTCACGTATAATGGGACTCAATTTGGCCATATCTTCACCGAAAATCGGGGAAGAGAACAGCGCTTCGCGAGCCCGCATCCAATTCTGGTTGCCGCGGATGGTGTTGATCTCCCCATTGTGGCACAACATACGATAGGGATGCGCCAAACGCCACGAACCCAGCGTGTTGGTACTGTACCGCGAATGGACCAGTGCCAGACTGCTGACCACGGTTTCGTCCGACAGATCCCGATAGAAGGCATCCACCTGATCGGCCCTTAACAGGCCTTTATAGACAATCGTCTTGCCTGATAAACTGGATATGTAAAAGTCGTCCCGTTCTACCAGATCCGGATGCGCATCCACCGCGTTTTCGATGAGCTTGCGGATCACATACAGTTTGCGTTCAAACTGGTCTCCGGCCTGTGTCGTTTCACCACACCCGATAAAAAACTGACGAATTAATGGGGATACATCATGAGCGAGCCGACCAGCCTGGGTGTAGTCGACCGGAACATCGCGCCAGCCGAGAAATACCTGATCTTCATCCCAGACGGCCTTCTCAACGATCCGTTCACATAGATGATGCTGCTCGGTTGAACGAGGCAAAAAAGTCATCCCGACCCCGTACGAGCCCGGCGCCGGCAAAGAGATACCCTCGTATTCACACTGGCGCCGGAAGAACGCATGCGGCATCTGGAACAGGATGCCGGCCCCATCTCCGGTATCCGGATCACACCCACAGGCGCCGCGGTGCTCCAGGTTGATTAACACACGGATAGCGTTACGAATAATGTCATAGGTCTTCTGACCGTTAAGGTTGGCCACAATACCCACACCGCATGCATCGTGTTCATAGGCCGGATCATAAAGGCCCTGGTACTTTCTGTACTCTTTCATAATTAAAAACAACCCTTTATCACGGTCCCGAAGTAAGAAACGCAATGGTCATAGCTAATGAGTTTCTCCAATGGTCAAGCTTCCGTTGAATAACTGGAAAAACCTTGCTTTTCGATAACCAACTGTATTTTTTGAAGGATGCAACAACGAGGAATTTCGCCTACCCATACTATAATCTTGTCGCATTAAAACTACAATAATAACTAGTTTAACTATTGAAGTAAAGTAGAAACATGGATAACTGAAATAGAAATAATTGATACGCACGATCTAACATTAATGATGAGAACGTGCCATCCCTTTCCCTATGGATCTCCGACAACTCGAAATGTTTCAGGCCATCGTTGAGGCGGGTAGTTTTACCAACGCCGGGAAACGGCTTCACGTGTCCCAATCTGCAATCAGCCGCCAGATTACCTTGCTGGAAAAGGAACTGGGCGTTCAGGTCCTCATGCGGTCCAACAAGCGAGTTTTTCTCACGGATACCGGTAAAACGTTGCTCAAACATTGTCACCGGATTTTCAGAGATGTTGAAGAAGCTCTGTTGGAGGTCTCTCAGAATGAAACCATCAGTGAGGGCAGCTTACGTGTCGGCGGCGGCATGTCGGTATGCACGTATCTATTACCTCACATCCTCAAAGAGTATCATGCCCGCCATCCGAACATTCGTTTAACCGTCACCACAGGAACGAGCGAGCCGACCTTGGAGAAAATAAGAAATAACGAGATCGACATCGGTGTTTTGACCTTGCCGGTAGAATCCCATGATCTTGAGGTGGAATCGATCATCGAGGAGGAGATGGTTGTCGTGATGAGTCCTAGTCATCCGTTAAGTACGCGTAAAGAGCTGTCGGTAAAAGACCTGGGTGGGACGCCGTTGATCCTGTTCGAGCGTGGGTCGAACACCCGAAAGATCATTGAACGATTTATTGATGAAGAGGATATTTCGGCAAACATCGTTATGCAGATGGAAAACGTAGAGATTATCAAACCTCTGGTGGATATCGGCCTGGGCATTACCATTATACCATACCAGTCTATCGTCCGGGAAGTTGAAGCAGGTACCCTGCGTTATGCCCGTATTTCAGGACATCCCCTCTATCGTAAATTGGGTCTGGTTATGCTCAAAATGAATTATCGTCCCATACCGCTTCAACGGATCGTCACTTTGTTTAAGGAGATGATTTCTACACTTCAGGTACTGCCGCCCTGAAGGGGCAGGTAGGCGGTAAGGAAGAAATTGGTGATTTGGTGATTGGTGATTTGGTGATTGAAAATCTAAAAGCGGTAGGCAGTAGGCAGTAAGCATTTTAATCAACAAATTGGGCTGTGGCGGTAAAAATTCATTTGCCCACCTGCCTACCTGCCCACCTGCCCACTTGCCATGCCTTCATTGCCCCCAACATCCCCTTCCCTCCTATCCCCTCATTGCCTCGGCTGGAGCCTCCTGTTTTTCCTGGCCGGCCTGACTTTTTCACAATATGTCGCCTCCGTCCCATTTATTCAGGCAGAGTGGGGACTTAGCAGTGTTCAGGCGAGCCTTCTCTTTTCTATCTATCTGGCCGGCTACGCCGTCTCTTCTCTGATCTTTGTTCCGCTCAGTGATCGTTTTCCAGTCCAAATTACGTTTCTGGCCGGCATCATAACTATGTGCGTGCCCAGCCTGTTGTTCCCTTTGCTGGCCAAAGGGTTCTGGAGCGGCGCCATCCTCCGTTTTATTGCCGGGGCGGGTCAGGTGATTTCCTACACATCCGGTATTCAACTGGTGGCTGCACGATTCGATCCGAAATTGCGGACGACAGCGGTCAGTATTTTCGTCGGATTGGCGTACGGAGGCAGCACGGTCTCTTATGTGGTAATGGGATTGCTGTTGCAATCAACGAGCGAATGGCGAGACGCCTACCTTCTGCTGGCCGGTATCTCTTCTATCAGTGTGCTGGGCACGATGGTGTTTATACGGATCCCTTCATTACGTCCTCCCGATCATCTGTCGGCCCCGTCGCGTCGGACCGGCCGTCTTGATTTCAGGTTACTACGTAAGCGTCCGGTCATGCTGGCCGTATTAGGGTATGCGATACATACGGCAGATCTGTATGTCGTACGGATGTGGTTGCCATTGCTGCTCGGCGCTCTTTTCATCAGGCAGGGTGTGGACGCATCTACAGCGGCAGCGCAGGCCAGCACACTGGCCGGAACCATGTTCATGCTCGGCACCGTCAGTGTCATGATCGGTGGATGGATGTCGGACCGTTGGGGCCGCGTGCAGACCGCTGTATGCATTTTACTTCTGAGCGCAGGTTGTTCAGGGTCATTAGGTTGGCTGATCGACGCACCGGCGATCTTTATCATCGCCATCGGGTATCTCTACGGTTATCTGGGCGCATCCGACTCAGCCATTTACTCGACGACTCTCATTGAACTGGCGCCTGAAGGCAAGGTAGGCAGTGTCCAGGCACTTCAATCTTTTCTTGGTTTCTCGGCCGGTGCCGCCATGCCGGTCGTGTTCGGTTTGCTGATCGATATCATGCCGTCTTCTGTCAAATGGGGAAGCGGGTTTACGTTCAACGGACTGCTTTCTGTTGCTGCGGTATATTGTATGGTCGGCTTGCGGAAGTATTTGAAACCTGGTGTTTAACTCCATTTAATATCATTGGTCAGACTAAACACCATATATAAATGTTGATAATTGACCGAAAACAATAAGGTTTTATATCATGATTCATAAATCACAATTCAACAATTGGTATAAATAGAAAGGTCTCTCATGTCTATTCCTACGCTCACCAATATCGATGTCCGCAGCAAACGGGTGCTCATGCGCGTGGACTACAATGTGCCCATCGATGATCAGGGCCATATATTCGATGACACACGTATCAAAGCATCCTTGCCTACACTTAAACATATCCTCGATCAGGGCGGACGCGCTATTCTGATGTCCCATCTGGGGCGTCCGAAAGGCATCGTTGAATCTTTGCGACTGAAACCGGTGGCAGAGCGCCTGGCGGCGTTGCTCGGCGCCCATGTACACTATGCGACAGATTCAATAGGTGAAGGGGTGGAGCAGCAGGTCGCGCAGTTAAAAAATGGGGCATGTCTACTTCTGGAAAATATCCGGTTTTATGCAGAAGAAACAAACAATGATGAGACTTTTGCGCGGACCCTGGCTCAATTCGGCGAGGTATATGTAAATGATGCGTTCGGCGCCGCCCATCGGGCGCACGCATCCACCGAAGGCGTGACGCATTTTATCCCCATCCGTGCAGCCGGGTTTCTGATGCAAAAGGAGCTGGATTATCTGGCGGGCGCCGTGAGTGATCCGAAAAGACCGTTTGTTGTCATTCTCGGTGGGGCGAAGGTATCGGACAAAATCGCCGTAACCCAACGGTTGATCGAAATCGCCGATACTCTGATCATCGGTGGTGGGATGGCCTATACTTTTCTTAAAAGCCAGGGGGGAAATATCGGTCATTCGCTATTAGACGAAGAAAATTTGAGCTTTGCTGCGGAGATGATCAACAAGGCGAAGACTGAGAATAAATCTCTACTGTTACCCATAGACCACGTGATCGCTGAAAAGTTTGATCCGGAGGATACACGAATCACCTCTCAGGTGCCCGATGGATGGATGGGTCTGGATATAGGCCCTGAAACGCGGGATCAATTCGTCGAGGCCATTGAACAGGCCGGAACGATTCTCTGGAATGGTCCGATGGGGGTCTTTGAAAACGCCGCATTTTCCGGCGGCACCGCACAGATAGGTCAAGCCGTAGCCCAAGCAACCGACCACGGCGCCGTATCGATTGTAGGTGGGGGAGATACAGCGACCGCAGTCAATCTGCTCGGGCTGAAATCACGTATGAGTCATATATCCACCGGCGGCGGCGCTTCATTAGAATTGCTCGAAGGCCGCGATTTGCCGGGGGTGAAAGCGTTAAATTAGTGGAATATCGGAACTAACTCACCGGCCCTGCGATTGGTCCAACCATTGTAGTCTTACCGCGGAAATCGGTGACGCGGATTTTTATATCGCCGTTTTGTTTGGGCGTATCGCTTGTCAGAATCAGGCGTAAACGACGGAATTGTGTCGCGCGATCGCCGAAGATGGTCCCTTCCAGAGAGACGCTGATTCCTTCAGATGTATGCTCCGTTGAAATTCTGATCTCTTCCGGCAGGGCGAGCACTTCAAACCCTTCAAGCGCCGGTGAAACGAATTCGACAACCGTCAGATTTTCCACGTGACTGGACTGAACGGTATAGACCCAATTGGGCGGTCCGGCCGGTAAAACGGTAACAGAAATCAGGTCCCTGGATGCATTGAGCGTCGGTTGCCGTGCGCAACCGGTCATGATGACCATCATCAGGGCGATCATGAGCGTACCGGTACCGATTGTTCGAGTATAGCTAAATATGGAAGACATGATGATACCTCGTGTTTAATTTGATGGGCTCAACATGATACGTGGATTTTTATGTTTTTTTTCAGCTTAGCTGTTTTGCATAGGCCGTTTCCGGGTTTGTTGAAGGTTCCCCGCAGCAGGCTACGGGGAATTCGCATCGCCATGCTGTTCATCCTCGTTAACCTTTCCTACACCTTGTAAGACGCAAAACAACCCTCATGGTTCCACAGGGGACAGCAGGTGCAATGGTTCCAGTGATTTTCCATGTCGCTTGATGGGATGTTTCAGCCGATGTCCAAGGACGCTGGTTCCCGGCTTTCGCCGGGATGATAAACTGGTGGAAACACTAAACATATACGGCAACATGTTCCGTCTCTACAGGGCTTTGCCCCGCATGGCTTCCAGAAAACTCTGGGCTGACCGGGAAAGATATCGTCCCTTTTTGTATATCGCCCCCATCTTCTGACGCGGGCGACCTTGAAAATCGCTGATCTTCACCTGAGCCAGGACACCGTTTTCGATCTCTTCCGAAATAGCGATAGACGGAACAATAGACAAGCCTGCGTCGATACGTACAAAGCGTTTAATGACTTCAATGGAGCTTAGTTCCATCTTGATGTCCAGGGTCACCCGGGCTTTCTCGCATAAATCGTCGATCAGACGCCGTGAGGCGCAATGTTGATCGAGTAGAATCAGCGGATAGCGTTCCAGGTCTTTAAGATGGATGGTCCTGCGGTGGGCCAGAGGGTGGTCCGGATGGGTAATCAATACATCGTCTCTGGAAAAAAGAGGAATCGATTCGATGCCCGGCGCCAGGTAAGCCAGGGTTGCAATACCCAGATCCACTTCGTTATTCACCACGGCCTGTATGGTCCTCAGGGATGTGGCATTTTTCACGACAATATCAATACCCGGATAGCGTTCCTGAAACGGCTTGAGGATGGCCGGAAGACGGTAACAACCCGTGGTATCCGAGGTACAGAGGACCAGGCGCCCTCGCTCCAGCAGATCCAGATCTTCCAATTCCTGTACCGCCTCCTGGAGCAATCCCTCTATCTCACGCACATATTTCAGCAGGACCTGCCCCGCATCGGTAAGCGCCAGGTACCGGGTCGTCCGGTCGAACAACGGCCTGCCGACAGTCGCTTCCAGTTTCGCCACCTGAATGCTGACCGCCGATTGCGAACGAAAGAGCGCTTCTGCCGCTTTGGAAAAACTACCATGTTTCGCCACGGCTTGAAACGCGATCGTCTGATCATAGGATAGATGCATGTGAGTTGGTGAGTTGGTGAGTTGGAACCTCTTTTGATATATATTATTGATATATGTAATAAGTTATATTGAAATTATAAATTTGACTAATATATTTTTTTCCATATTTTGTCAAGCCAATAAGAACGATTTGTTGATTTGTTGATGGCATGCGTCCTTTGGACACGATGCGAGCCCTTCGGGGTTGTCTGATTCTGTTTTTCAATCACCAAATCACCAGATCACCAAATCACCAAATCCAATCCCCGGGGGATTTAATGGCACAGATCGCATCGACTATTTCACACAGTTTGAAAGAATACCGTCTTCTTCCCCGCTTAACGGCTGCCGACGGCGATGCGCTGCATGTATCGCTGGAGACCCGTTTATGTCGACGGGGGGATGATTATTTACATCTGAGAACCCCCTTTCTCAGCGCTGCTATGCAGTCGGTTACCAGCGTTGAGATGGCGATTGCTATGGCCCAATTGGGGGGGATGGGCGTTTTCACGGTCAGCCAGGACGTTGAAGAGCAGTGCAGCAAGGTCGATGCGGTAAAACGCTTCAAAGCGGGCTTTCAAACGGATATCATGACCCTCTCGCCGGAGCAACCGATACGGGAAGTGATCCGGATCATCAATGAAACCGACTACACCACCTTTCCGGTGACGGATACGGGTGTGTTTCATGGTAAGTTAGTCGGAATTATTACGGACAAGGACTTTGATGAACGCTATGACCACGGATGCCTGGTCTCGGAGCGTATGAAAACAGATATTCAGGTCGGTAAGAATATAGACAGTTTGAAGGCGGCCAATCAGCTCATGATTGAATTTGGCCGGGGATTTCTGCCAATTGTGTCCTCGGAGGGCACTTTGATCTCCGTTGTATTTAAGAAAGATCTCGACAAGCATATCCGACATCCTTCTTCTACGGAAGATTTTCAAAAGCGCCTGGTCGTAGGCGCGGCGGTGTCGACCCACCCGGAAGACCGTGAGCGGGTTCAAGCGCTTGTAGAACATCAGATTGATGTCATCGTCATTGATGCATCAGACGGCTATACCGAATATCAGAACGAGATGTTGACGTGGATTAAATCGCAGCACGAGGTGCCGGTTATTGCAGGGAATGTAGTGACCGGAGATGGCTTTAAATATCTGGTGGAATCCGGCGCAGATGCCGTTAAGATCGGGCTGGGGATTGGATCAGGATGTACGACCCAGACCGTCAAAGCCACAGGACGCGGTCAGGGGACCGCCGTTATGGAGGTGGCCGGTGCCCGTGACGAATATGCAAAAACATCCGGAATTTACATCCCGCTTGTTGCCGACGGCAGCATTCAGGGACCGGCAGACATGATTATCGCTCTGTCTCTGGGGGCGAATACCCTGATGATGGGAAATATGTTAGCCCGTTTTACAGAGAGCCAAGGAGACCTGGTGCGAAACGCCAGCGGCGATCTGGTAAAGGAATACTGGATGGAAGGTAGTAAAAAAGCCCATAACTACCGCCGATATGCCCAGCTTGCCGAGACGTTCTTTGAAGAGGGTATCGTCGGCCAGGTTCCGCACGCCGGATCAATATATGACAAGTTTCCGACGATCAAACAGATGATCAGATCAGGCATGGCGACCGCCGGATGCCGTACCATTGATGAACTGCATCAGGACGCTATTCTGGAACTGCAATCGCCAGTTTCCTTGCAGGACAGCGGGATTCATGATATTGTGGCGACGCAGTCGACGCAGGATTTTTGAAAATGGTGATTGAAAAGCAAAAATAAGATAACCAATCAGTCAATCAGTCAATCAGTTCAATACTCCATCCTGTTTCCAGTTCGCTCCAAAATTATGCGCCGGCTGATATCCCATGCCGTGCGCCTGCTTAATGAGATACTTGGGATTGGGGATGTCGGCGCAGATATGGACCATGTTCCATCGGGCGGTCCACCAGGCCTGGTCACTTGCATCGCGGGCCAGGGCCAGGTTAAACGCCTGCGCCGCATCACGGTAGTCCAGCCAGAGCAGATCGGGCGCCTGACCGACTACGTCTTCCTCGTAGACCAGCTTACCGAGACGCAGACTGGTGACGGTCACCAGAAAATCACGGGCGAATTCGCGGGCCGTCTGTTCGCCGAGATATCGTGACATCTCCGGCATATCGGGGTCGGGCAGCGGTTTCCAGAGTTCGCTGATATACACCTCATCGGTATAGGGGCGAAAGATGTCGAGCGTTCCGCCGTAAACAAACTTTTTAATCCCGGCTTCAACCCCTGCTTTAAACAACTGATGCGTCCCGCGCGTGGCCAGGTCGAGCAGTTGCTGATCGCGGGCGTGCGCCTCTTCCGGTAAGTTCGGCGGCGGTTCACCGGTATACAGGATGGCATCCATGCCCCGAACGGCGCGCCATACATGATCCTGGTCCAACAACGAGCCCTGGTAGGCTTCGCCGTTTTCCGGCGGCTCGACCGCCGCCTCGTCCATCAGACGCAGACTGTGGCTTTCACCGAGGATGGCGATGATCTCTTTCGCCAGCGTACTCGCCGCGCCGGTGATCAGGATATTCATAGAGGCTCCTTTTAAAGGAAGTGGTATCTTCAATTTTCAGATTGGAATAGACCAGATCGATAATAATACATGACCGCCCATCCGTCAATTATATCCTTATGGGCTCTGTGTAAAATATGAAAAGGAAGAAAAACGATTGACATATGTCTGTTTATTTGTACATGAATTTGTACAAAAGGAGGTGGCTATGCAGAACATTCCAATCAGTGAAGCGCGTAATCAGATGACATCCCTTCCGGAAACATTGACAGCCGAATCAGGGGCGGTCTGCCATTACACGACGAGGAAAGCCTGTACTGGCTATTATGCCATGGGAATGACATGAATCCATCATCGAAACCTTAGAGATCATGGGTGACGATACACTTATGGATGCGCTTCGTCAGGGCATACGGGACATCCAGGAAGGTCGAACTTTAAGCACAGACGAAGTAAAGCGAAAACTTGAACTGTGACCGTCGCGCACTTTACGATAAAGTGGCCCCTTCAGGCCGTGGAGATGCTGAAGCGCATTGCAGACAAACGGGTACGGCGAAAGATAATCGAACGGGTTGAAGATCTGTCTGTAGAGTCGGACAAACAGGGCAAGTGGCGATCTTAATCGCTCTATCATCCTGAGTCACCACCCACTCACCAAATCACCAAACCACCAAATCACCAATTCGTATAGCTTCCATCTCGCTTATGTAAATGCGGTGCTTCCCAGAATTCGAAGTCTTTAAGCGCCTTTTCCTCGTTGAATTCCACGCCCAGCCCGGGGGCCGTCGGAAGGGGGTAACCACACCCTTCCAGCTTCATTTGCCCTGGGAATAAAACGGTATCAAAAGAAAACTCCCGTTCCCGCGATTCCAGCCAGGCGAAATTGGGCACGGCGGCGCTGAAATGAACATGTGCGGCCGTGCTGATCGGACCGAGTGGATTGTGCGGCATCACATCGATATAATGGGCCTCACACCAACCGGCGACCTTCATGGCTTCGGTCAGGCCGCCGACATTGCACACGTCGATCCGTGCAAAGTTGGTCAGCCCCTGCTCGATGTACGGCACAAACTGCCATTTGCTGGCAAATTCCTCACCGATGGCAAAAGGCACCGGCGTCATCTGACGTAAGGCGGCATAGGCGTCCGGACATTCGTCGCGGATCGGCTCTTCGAGAAAATCGAGTGTACCGGACGGCAGGCGCTGACAAAACGAAGCAGTTTCCGCGACATTGAGGCGATGATGATAATCAATTCCCAATACCGGCCCGAAACCGACAGCTTCACGTACTTTGATAATCCATTCGGCTGTGATGCCTACCGATTCACGGGGTTCAAACAGATCGGCGTCACCGCCCTTATCCGTATGGCCCGGCACGAAACGGATCGCCTGCCAGCCGTCCGCGACCAGCCGCTTTGCATCTTCGACAACTTTCGGGCCATCCAGAGAGGCAGACGTAACGAAGCCCGGTACCGTATGTCGATGGGCACCGCCGAGAAGCTGGTAGACCGGGACACCCAACTTCTGGGCGACCACATCGTGGAGTGCAATATCAATGGCGGAAATCGCGCCGGTCAGGGCCCGGCCGCCCTCGAAATACTGGCTGCGGTACATCTCCTGCCACAAAGCGCCGATCCGCATGGGATCTTTGCCGATCAGGAACTCACGGTAATGCCGGGCCGCGCCTTCAACCGCCAGTTCCCGGCCCGAAACGCCAGCCTCTCCCCACCCTTGTATTCCTTCGTCCGTCTCGATCTTCAGGATGAATTGATTGCGATGGCCGATCCAGATGGGAAATGTTTTAATCGCAGTGATTTTCATGGTATATTTGTCCTTTTTATTTAAACCACAGTCGCAACACCGTCTTACCCAGCACCCATTCCATATCTTCCGGGGAGATGAACGTCATCTCATCCCGCACCACGGATAGTGTCTGGCCGTATTCGGCGTTACTCAGGCAGACCGGCCAGTCGGTGCCCCACATGATCCGGTCGGCCCCGTAGGTCTGATAGACTTCTTTGACCATCGCGTGCGTGTCCATCCACGGGTAGCCCAGTTGCGAAATGGACCAGGTGTGGCTGATTTTAACATATACACGTGGATATCGAGCCAGATCGAGCAGCTCTTGAATTTCATCCGGCTGATCGGGATGCGCGTCCGCCATATGATCCACGACTAAATCAAGATCGGGGTTGCGGTCCAGCAGGTTGGCCAGATCCGCCAGCCGTCCGGGTCGGGTGAGTATCAGTAGCGGCACCCGGAGCTCCGACGCCCGCTCAAAGATCGGCGGCATCAACGGTCCCGCAAACCAGTCGCCTGCCGGCCCTTCCGCCGGACTCAGGCGCACGCCCTGGAGGCCGTGTTCCTCTACCCAATGGCTGAGATGGTCCGGTGCCGCCGAGTCTTCGGGATTCACGCGGCCCACGGCGACGAATCGATCCGGATAGGTCTTCGCAGCATGGACGGCATACGAGTTGTCCCAACGATAATGAATCACCTGGACCAGCACCGTTTTTTCCACCCCATGCCGATCCATCAACGCCAGCAACATCTCGGCGCTCCGGTCTTCTTCAGGCGGATTCGGATTTTCCTTCGGCCAGGGGAAGGCGGGGTCGCTTTTCCAGACATGGGTGTGAGGATCGATGATGCGCATGGGGACTCCTGTGGTTATGAAAGGAAGAAAGGACGAGAGGAAGAAAGCTGCTTGGGCATCTTTCCTTTTTACTTCCTTTATTTCAAACGCGCCTGAAGCAGATGACCTTCTATGGAGGTGACGTACAGGCTATGCAGGTCGAGGTCACCGAAGCAGCAATTGGTCGGCCGGTGAGCGGGTAACGGGTGAGTGGACAGCACCCGGCCGGTCGGGGCGAAGACGTAGATCATGGGACCGGGACCACTGACCTCCCAGCCTGCCGTGGCCACAATATTGCCGGCCGCGTCCACACGCATCCCGTCAATGCCTCGATGCGGATAGAAATTATGCAGCACGTCATACGCACCGAGCGTGCCGTCGTCAAGGATCGGATAGGACAGTAGTTCGCGTGATTCGTTATCGCCGTATTTACTCTGGGCGACGTACAGAGTCTTTTGATCAGGCGAAATAACCAGTCCGTTGGGACAGGTGGTGTCGTAGGTCATGCGCTGGATGGTCCAACGGCCGTCTGGCTGAGGATCGCAGCGATAGACGGATTCATGGTCCAGCTCCATATCATCACGATAATCACCATATCTAGGATCTGTGAACCAGAGCCGGCCCTGTTGGTCGAACACCAGGTCGTTCGGGCTGTTCAGGCGTTTTTCTTCGAATCGATCGGCGATAACATCCGTCGTGCCGTCGTCATTATACCGTACGACCCGTCGTCCTTCCCCTCCTCCTTCACAGCAGTATAGCCGTTTGTCCTGGTCCAGCGTCAGTCCATTACCATTGTTGGTATCTCCGCGCACAACGGTCAGATCTTCGGTCGATGGGCAGTATCGGTAGATCAGACTGTTTTCTATATTGGTAAACAACACGGCATAGCCGTCCCACACGGGGCCTTCGGTGATGCCACCGAACGGACCGGCGATCAGTTCAAATTGCCAGGGCATGGCTTATTCTCCCTATCTATTTCTCACAAATTTTGTCAGGCGCGCATCATGCTGCACTTCGCCGACGTACAGATCGCCACGCGAGTCCATCCAGATGCCGTGAGGACAGGCGATGAATTCGCCCGGTTTTTCGCTCTTTTGCCGGCCACCCCATTGGGTGATCAGATCGCCGTCGAGGGTAAAGATGCTCAGTTGCTGATCGAGTTCGGCGATGTAAACCACATCTTCTTTGGGATCGAAAAAGATCGTATCCGGTTTGGCCAGGCCAGCACGTTCTTCCAGGTAGTTGCCATCCAGATCGAACAGTTGAATGCGGTCGTTGGTGCGGTCGCATACCCACAGCCTGTCGTGCCGGTCGATGCGAACGCAATGCGACAATTCGAACTGGCTCGGCCCGGTGCCCCATTCGCCCCACGATTTGATGTGATTTCCCTCGGCATCGTAATGATGCACCCGGGCATTACCGTAGCCGTCCGTTATATAGAGATCGCCGGTGCGTGTTACCACCAGGTCGGTCGGCAGGTTGAACGGGTCTCCATCGTTGGCGCCCGGTTGACCCGGCGTGCCGATGGTCAGAACCAGCTCGCCGTGCTTGTTGAATTTCCGGATACAATGATCTTCCCGCTCGGTGCAGAACACATTGTCCTCATCATCGATATAAATACCGTGCGCGTCCACGAGAATATCGTCGCCCCAGGCCCCCAGAAAATGGCCGTCCCGATCGAAAACCATCAACGGATGTTCACTGCGGGAATAGACATACACCCGATCCTGAGAATCACAGGCTACGCCGGGAATCCATCCGAATGCCCATCCTTCGGGTAATGTCCACCAGTTTTCCTGTACTGTATATGTGTAATTGTCACTGCCGAAGGTCATAAGGAACTCCTGTAGAAATGGTAGTTGGGTGATTGTCTGATTGTCTGATTGGGTGGTTTGCTTTAATATAATGGGAGGCGACAAAGCACAAAGTACCTTTTATCCCTTATAATAGGCACCTGTCGCCAGGGCAGAGCTCCAGGCGCAGACTTGACCATCTACCCATGGAACGATCGCGTTGACAGGCAGCGTTATGCCGTCCTCTGGCGACAGAAACACCCAAAGCCCATCTGTCCACAGATAGATCCGTTAAGACGCACGCCCACGGCGGGAACCGGATCATTCCCTTTTGATATCAACTTCATGAAGAGATATGAGTCCGGATTAAGCTGCCTGGGAATGGAAATGTGAAGTGCGGTCTGCCACCTCTGACCTTTCAGATAGGAGATATAGATGCGAGAGGTGTCCATGGCTGCGGCGACTTCGTTCAATGCCCAGATCGTCCCCTGATGATCCACTTCGATTCTCAGCACGTTGGGGCCCGGCAAGCCATCAGAGGCGGAACAAACGGACCAGCTAATTCCATCGAAGGATGCGACCCCCGCCCGCGTGGCAAACCACATGAGCCCGGAGGAATCCTGCGCCACGTCCTAGACTGTCGAGCTGGGCAGACCACCATCCTCGGTATAGGAATGCAACTGAAAGCTCTGCGCGAAAACGGGGCATATAGAGAGCATCAGCACAATGGCGTACAAACAGCAGAGGCATCGCACAAGCTGTACAATGGTCACTGGCCGGTTGGGGCGATATGCCTCGATGCCTACCTGACGTGCCGGTCTGGTGTTTTCAGCAAGATACACCGGTTCTATCTCCTCTATTTCTTTGGATCACTATGGTCGATTAAAAACTACCCGTGCGGTGTTTCCTTGTTCAATTTCACCGTTAGTATCGTTCCGTTTGTCTCGTTCGAGTCTACGGTGATCTCCCCTCCGTGGGCTCGGGTGACCAGGTACGCGTATGTCGTACCCAGCCCTGTTCCGTCTTTCTTCCTTGCTCGGTCTGTGTTAAACTTCTCAAAAAAAGTCGCTACTCTTTCAGACGGAACAGGTTCACCACCATTACGAATCTTTACGACAATATGCCCATTCTCATGAGATGTATCAACCCTTACCTGCCTTTCTGCCGGTTTATCAAGATCTAACACATGCTCGACCGCATTTTTAATTAAATTCTGGAACACACCCGTCAGAAGGTTGGAGTCGGCCCCAATGGTATTATCAGTTATGTGGTTCTCATAGACGATATTCACCTGATTCCCATACACCGTCATCAAATCCTCCGTCACACGCCTGATGAGCTGATCAACATCGCACGCCTTTTTTTCAAGCGTGACATTTCCTTCTTCAATGTCGTGTAATATCTTCAACGAGTCTATCAGGCTGGTCATAGCTCTTGTGGCTAACACGATGTTTTTAGCCCACTGGGCCTGGTGGTCCTGCGCATCATCTATTTCCAAACTCAGGAGTTCCGCATACCCCATGATAGGTGTAATGCGATTTTTCAGCTCATGTCGGAGAAAGAATTCCTGTTCTCTTGTCAGGCTGGCGATCTTTTTCTGGAGTTTCTCTGACCGATCCAATTCCTCAGCAAGTTCGACCACCTGTTTTTTCTGTTCCTGCTGCAGACTCCGAATCTTCAGATGAGTCCTGACTCGCGCGAGGAGCTCTGTTGATTTGAATTATTAAATTAAATATATCAATTTAAAACTATATATCAATAGCTTATGAAAAAGTGACATTTTCACCCAAAAAAACCTGCCCATAATTTGAGATTTGATAGAACAGTTGACATCATCGTTTTGAAGTTGTATTTTTCATGTTCATTTTTCTCAGTACAGTTATATGAAGATGCGATAGTCGCTGAAAATTAGGAGAGACTTATGAGTTCAGGGAAATTCGATATTTCCATCGCCATTGGAGGAGCGGCCGGACAGGGCATCGCAACACCGGGCAATATCCTTGCCCGAATGTTCATCCGGCGCGGTCTTCACTTTAACGCGTATAACGCCTTTCAATCGATCATCCGGGGCGGTCACATTTTTCTAACCATCCGCGCCAGCGATCAGAAGATTTACAACCATGGAGACAAGCTGGACCTGTTGGTGTGTTTGAATCAGGACACGATGAATCGGCACCTCGGACTCATGGGACCGGGGACCCGGGTGATTTTCAACAGTGATACCATCGAACCCGGTGAGGCAGGCGAAGGGGCTCAATGTTGCCCATTACCCATTAAGGAATTGACCGACAATAACCGCAACAAGCTGGTGCAGAACACGGTCGCCCTTGGCGCACTTACGTATCTCCTTGGCACGAATTTCGAAGTCTTCGGGGATATGCTGACTCTGCAATTCCAGCGCAAGGGCCAGGACGTGGTCGATGAAAACCTCGGCGTAGGCCGGGCCGGCTTCGACTACGCCGCAGCGCATTTCGAAGCTTTCCCGGAGCCGATCCCGACCGGTCCTAAGCCATTGGCCGTCTGGACGGGTAATGAGGCGCTGGCCATGGGTGGCGCCGCTGCGGGCGTCAAATTTTACTGCGCGTACCCTATGAGCCCTTCGACCGGCGTCCTCCACTGGATGGCCAACAATGCGCGCGAACTGGGCATTATGGTTCGGCAGGTCGAAGACGAAATCGGCGTGGCCAATATGGCTATCGGCGCCGCTCACGTGGGTTGCCGGTCCATGTGTGCGACCTCTGGCGGCGGTTTCGCGTTGATGACTGAAGCGATAGGCATGGCGGGCATGATGGAGACCCCTGTTGTCTTTATCAATGTTCAGCGTGCAGGCCCCTCGACGGGGGTGCCTACCAAGACCGAACAGGGCGATTTATGGCAGACCCTCGGTGCCAGCCAGGGGGACTTTGAACGCTTCATCGTGGCCCCCCAAAATGCCCTCGACGCCTTCAATACGCTCCCCGAATTGTTCAATCTGGCCGACAAATTTCAATGTCCCGGCATCGTCATTTCTGATCTGCTGATTTCGGAAGGCACGTTCAGTGTTGATCCCGATGACCTTGATATGCAGCCGGACATCGATCGAGGCGAGGTGATTACAGAACCAAATACAGAAGTCAGCGATATACCGAGCGCTTCCCAGGGACGTAATGGTCACGACCCAGGGCTGATCGGCGCCCCAAGCAACGGCTACATGCGCTATAAGCATACTGAGAGTGGGATTTCTCCGCGTGCCTTGCCGGGTCTGCCGGGTTATGTACACGTGGTCGCTTCGGACGAGCAGGACGAGGACGGGGTATTGATCAGCGACGAGTTCACGAACCCCCATAAGCGCCGAAAGATGGTCGAAAAAAGGGCTCGGAAATTTAAAAATGCCCTTGCCCAAATCGCTCCGCCGCTGTTGGAAGGCCCGGAGGATGCCGAGGTGACACTCATCGGGTGGGGTTCTACCTATGGGGTCATTAAAGAGGCGATCGAGCAGTTGAAGCAAAAAGGGATTTCTGCCAATCACCTGCCGATCAAATGGATCGTTCCCCTACATGTAGAGGCCGTGACCGACATCGTCTCACGCGCCGGTCGAACTATTATTGTCGAGAACAACTATTCCGGTCAATTCTTCCGCTACCTGCGTAGTGAGACCGGACTCGCCATAGACGGGCATATCCGCAAGTATGATGGAGAGCCATTCATGCCCCACCACATTGTTGACGGCGTGATGGAACAACTTGACGGAAAAACCGACCTTTATGTCCCCATTCAAGAAATCATGGTTTAAGGAGATAATACTATGTCCGTAGAAACTACAGCCCCGGATGTAACCGAAGAGGTTGTACCATTAAAGGCGAAGGATTTCAAGGGGAAAGTCGACCCGGACTGGTGTGTCGGGTGTGGTGACTTCGGCGTTCTGAGTTGCCTTCAGAAAGCCTGTGTGGAACTGGGTTACCGTCCTCATGAGATGCTTATTATCAGCGGAATCGGTTGTTCTTCCAATTTCCCCGGGTTTTTCAACGCCTATGGCATGCACACCCTTCATGGCAGGGCACTGGCTGTCGCCACCGGCGCTCAAATGGCAAACCACGAGTTGAATGTCATTGTGACTGGAGGAGACGGCGATGGCTATGGCATCGGCGGAAACCATTTCACCCACACGACTCGCCGGAATGTCGACCTGACCTATATCGTCATGGATAACCAGATTTACGGACTGACCACCGGCCAGATTTCCCCCACCAGCCGCGAGGACATGAAGACCAAGAGTACACCATTCGGTAGCGTAGAGGCACCGGTCAATCCAATTACTGCGGCCATTATGAATGGCGCTACTTTTGTCGCCCGCGGCTTCAGCGGTGATGCCAAGCATCTAACCCAGCTCCTACAGCAGGGGATCCAGCACAAGGGTTTTTCACTGATCGATATTTTCAGCCCCTGTGTCACCTTCAATAAAGATAATGATTACCCATTTTTCAAGCAGCGCGTCAAGAAACTCGAGGATGAGGGCCACGACACCACCGACTGGAAAACCGCCTGTGAGAAAGCTATGGTATGGGGCGATACGATCTATACGGGACTGTTCTTTCAAAAGGATGGCATACCGTCCCTCGATCAGCGGGAGCCCGTTCTTGATGAGGGCGGCCCTATGGCTCGTCGATCGCTGGGTATAAACCAGAATCAGGCTCAGAAAATTATCAAGAGGATGATGTAATTCCTTCACCGTTAGACACCATTTTCGAATTATTCCGCACCAGGGGTGAGGACGCCTACCTGGGGGAGCCGGTTTCACAGCAGGAACATGCGCTACAGGCGGCGTGTCTGGCGGAACAGGCGGGGGTGTCCGATACGCTGGTTGTGGCGGCGTTGCTGCATGATATCGGACACCTGCTGCACGGTTTGCCGGAGCATATCGCGGATAAGGGTATCGATGGGCGGCATGAAGCGGTGGGCGAGGCCTGGCTGGCGCCCCAAGCAGGGCCGGCGGTAACCGAGCCGCTACGATTACATGTGGCTGCCAAAAGGTATCTCTGTGCCGTGGATTCGGATTATATGGCCTTGTTGTCCCCCGCCTCGATCAAGAGCCTCCGCCTTCAGGGCGGCCCTTATACAGATGATGAAGTCAAAGCCTTTGAAAAAAATCCCCATTACCAGGACGCAGTCCGCCTACGCCGTTGGGATGACCAGGCGAAAGTAGCCGGACTGGACGTGCCGGATCTGGCGCATTATCGATCGGTGTTAGAGAGGGTATTGGTCCGAGAGGGTATGTTCGGGGTTGTCATCCCGGTCCCGGATCAAGTCCGGTGTAATCTCCAGCCGGGAACCAGCGTCTTCAAATAATCTTTAAAACAGCAGAATCATTTCCATTTCTCTTCTGACGGCTTTGTAGAGCATGGCAGGCCGGGCTTGTTCTCCCTGGCGTTGGCGACCTATCGGCTCCACAATATCCATTGAAAGCACTTTCTTTCGAAAATTCCGTTTGTCCAGCGTCTCCCCAAAACCCTGCTCGTACACGTTTTGCAGATCCGTCAGGGTGAATGCAGGTGGTAACAGGAGCAGGGCGATGGTGGTATAATTCAGCTTTGCGGCAATGCGTTCCGTGCACATTTTCAACATCTGATCGTGGTCGTACGCCAACGGGGGCGCGTCGTTCACATAATGCCAGGTACCGGAACTGTATTTCGAGGATGGCGTAAACGTCTCATCTTTATCAGGGAAGGCCATATAGGCTGTTGAAATAGCCCGCCGGCTCGGATCCCGTTCTATCGCGGAAAACGTATAAACCTGCTCAAAATAGGCGTTCGACCTATTCGTCGCTTCCCGGTAGTTACGGCGGACCGCAGATTCCAGATCTTCTGTTTCCAGGACCAATGTACCGGGTAGAGCCAGCCGACCCACGTAGGCTTCAATCGTCAACTCCATCAGGTAGACCATCAGTTTACCATCAACAAATTTGAATATGCCCAGATCCGTGGCTGCGTAGGGTTTTGTAGGTGTCATGCTGCCAATATCGTGTTTTTTTTACACTATGTCAAGAGGAAAATGGGCAGGTGGCGCGCCGTGTGCCTACTTGACAGGTGGGTAGGGTGTGGTATACATTCAGGAAACTATTAACCTCACCTTCAGATTGGATTAAGAGCACCCTATGGATCTTGATGTACCGATGATTGCGGTTAAACTGCTGACTGGCCTGGTTATAGGCGCCAGTATCGGGTTGACGGGCATCGGTGGCGGGGTGCTCGTGTTACCCACGCTGACGTTGTTGTTCGGTTTGCCGCCGACTGTCGCGGTAGGTACGGCGAATCTTTATTCCTTCCTCTGTAAGCTTTCCGCCACCTATTTCCATTATAAACAGAAAACGATTGCCTTCGGTACATCAGGATGCTTTCTGATGGGCGCCATACCTGCAAACCTGGCTGTATCCATAGGCCTCACCTCGTACGCGGCATCGCTCCAGGAAGACGAGGCGGCCTGGCAGGCGTTCCAGGCGAATCTTCATCGTTTCATTGCGTTGATCGTGATCGTTTCCGCTTTGCTGATCCTGTGGAATCTGGTTTCAAAGCCTGGTTCCCGGGCACCCGGGCCTAGGACGGAGGGGACTGATCAGAAATCGAAAAAGTATAAAAAGACCGCAGCCGCTGTGATGATGGGAGCTGTAATTGGGGCCTTGATCGCCTCGACCTCTATCGGTGGTGGGATCTTGATCGTACCAATGCTGATTATTATTTTTGGTCTTAACGCTGTTGAAACCGTCGGCTCGTCCGTCTTCATCGCGCTCATTTTAACGCTTCTGAGTTCCCTCGTCTACGCCGGTACCAGTCAACTGGATCTTTCCACCGCCATCATCATGGCAGCTGGTTCGTTTGTCGGCGTCCCGCTCGGTGTTCGGTATTCCAAAAAGTTATCGGACCGGTTATTGCAACTGGTCATCACCGGCATCGTTTGCGTGGCCGGGGCCCTGATGTTGTGGGCCTGATAAAGCCGCTGGACCCTGGCTCCCCGATCGTGACCGGGCTCATCCACCAGCAACGAGGTACTCAACCTCGTTTTCTTACTATTCCCACAATTTATTTCTTCTTCTTTTTCTTTTCCTTCTTTCCCTTCTTTTTCTTTTCCTTCTTTCCCTTCTTTTTCTTTTCCTTCTTTTCTTTCTTTTTCTTTTCCTTCTTTCCCTTCTTACCGTCCTTCGCGCTTCCCATGTCGATATCCGGTTCGGGGGCTATCGTGGGTTGATCTGTTGCGCCCTGCTGCATCAGCATCTCAGCGGCGTTTCGGACTGCTTCGGAACGTCCTCTTGGAAATCCGGTCGTGGAACTGATGTAGGCAACGTCTGCTTCTGCGACATCCTGAACGGTATTGAGGCCACGCTGCTTCAGTTTCCTCGCCGTGATCTCGGCTACGCCGTTGATGTCTGTCAGTTTTAAATCGGCCATGATACATCCTCCCGGGGATAAGGTGTGATATACACCCTATTGATTGCATATATATTAAACAGGATTATTCAGAGAATACGTATTATAACAAAAAAAATGCCACTCTTTTATGGAATCATAAGTATACGAAACCATAATTTCCAGCCTCTCCAGGCTATGGATGGAAGGTCCCATCCGGGGACGCTAAGAGCACTTCGTTGTTCCCGCTTAAAGCCCGCGGGAATGACCTCCTTTTTAACTTTTGGCGGGGACTATGTTATGGCATCTCAAGGCATCTCAATCTTTGTATCATTGAAACAGCGGCCCTTTTATCGCGTCCTTATAAGACTGCGGCAGGTCCGACTGATCGCCGCCTAGCCAGCGGTAGGCGCGGGGGTAGAGGGTCAGAGAACGATCTTCGAGCGGCAGTTTTAAAGGTACGCTGCCCCAGAGGGCCGAATACCTGGCCGCGATAGCTGCTTCGAGGGACTGCCTTAAATCATGGCCGGAGATAGCCAGTTCACCACCGTTTTCCAACACATCCAGGAAAGACAGGATCGACGTGCCCATATAGGTGAAACGGGGATACTGCAGCGGCGTATAGGGTCGGTCCACTTTGATACGCACACCAGTCTCATCGAAGCCCTTATATATTTCAGGCGCCCCCCAGTCCCAGCGGACAAGCGCCCCATCGGTCCACACGTCCACCCCACTAAACGGCGTCCGCTTACCGAAGACCGGGCAGACCAGCCCGTTACTCAGGCGAAAATGCCCGTTGATAATCAGCCCTTCGTCACTGTCCTGCTTCAGCGCTTCTTCCGGTGTGCCCCAGGCGATCACCTCAGTCACTTCCGCCTGAGCAAGCAATCTCAGGACGGCGATATGCTGGCATCCACCCCCTGAAATCTCGCCGCCCCAGCCGTGCACGCTGGCGCCGCGCAGAGCGCCATAGTCGTCGTTGCGTAACCATCGTGCCGCTTCCTGAACCTCTGATATCGCCCGCTGAAGATTACCGCCGGCAAATATAACCCCTCGTGTTTCGCATACTTCGATCATCTCATCAACATCGGACAGACGGGCGCCGATAGGTTTATCGGTAGAGACGCCTTTGACGCCGGCTTCAGCGGCGGCAATTACCGCCTCTTTGATAAACTTGCCAGGCAACACCACGGCTGCAATATCCGGTACGATCTCCTGAAACAGCGCTTCAGCATCCTGAAAGAGTGCGTTAATGCCAAAACGCTCCCCTACGGCTTTACGCCGCTCCGGATTATATTCTGCAATGGCAACCAGTTCCGTATTGGGCAGCGTCTGGTAGACTTCGGCGTAATGCTGTCCGAGCCGACCGCAACCGATGATGGCGACGGTGTGTTTTGAAATGGACATGGGATTTTATTGGTTGGTTGGTTGGTTGGTTGGTTGGTTGGTTGGTTGGTTGGTTGGTTGGTTGGTTGGTTGGTTGGTTGGTTGGTTGGTTGGTTGGTTGGTTGGTTGGTTGGTTGGTTGGTTGGTTGGTTGGTTGGTTG